>Ga0190283_1000546_pt1 | contig 19247 bp, 17 predicted proteins | sample 48691801_MG_FD_161669 | JGI IMG/M metagenome (GOLD analysis project Ga0190283, IMG submission 161669) | Hydrothermal vent microbial mat bacterial communities from Southern Trench, Guaymas Basin, Mexico - 4869-18-0-1_MG | ecosystem: Environmental > Aquatic > Marine > Hydrothermal vents >...
TTCAGCTTTTCAGTCTTTTAATTATCTCAAATCAGATTTATTTCACATTTTAGCAAATATTGGCTCTGATGAATATACTATTACGTATATTTAAATAATGTTAAAATACTTTTGTACTACTACTTAACTGCCAGAATGACGATGTGCTTTGCGAATCTGCTTTTGAGACAGGCGAAAATGTCACTTTGACAGCGACAGCTAATGTGGGTTCAGAGTTTGTGAATTTCAGTGGCGATAGCGATTGTCAGAAGGATGAAATCTTTTTGAGCAGCGATGTGAACTGCACTGCTAACTTTAAACTAGGCAGTGGTGGGACTCCAGTACCGTCTGCTCCAACGACAAGCACGAGTTCAGGTGGCAGTAGCTGGAGTTCAGGTTCAACCACTTCAACCGTTATTACATCGCATTCTAACTATAATGCGGGCGGCAGCACACTCACTGACTTAGAAGAAATCAAAGAAGGTGGGCAAATTGCCAATGCGACTATAGTAACTGAAGTCATCAGTCATGGTTGGCTTTCCAATATCACTATCGGCGCAGAAGGAATCGTTTCCGGTGGTATTGCAACGGGTACTATCAAAGTAGAAGGTTATTATGAAAACTTTCAATTTCGCGGTAGTTACCTAACTGGTCTCAATGGGGCTGGTAAAATTAAGGGCATGTTGGGTGGCACGATCTTTAATAATAGCAAAGTGCGTGGTTCCATTCAAAATGTCCTTTTAGCCCCGAAATGCTCTATTATTGGTGGTATACTGAGAGAGACAATCATTGGCGATCCGCTTTATCCGGCATTATTGGAAGATTTGACCATTATGTCTGGGAGTCACCTTGATAATGTGAGCATTGGTCTACAGGTTGAAATAGGTGAAGATGTCACTTTAGGTGCAGGTGTCGAATTTGTTTTGCCAGGAGTGGGTGTCAATAACTTGGGACAAATGATAAGTAGCCAAACTGGCTTCTTGAGCCATGTTCGCACCGAAAATAAACGACATGCTAACGCTATCAAACTAACTCGTTATGAGGCTTCAACGCTTCAGATTGAAGAACAGTTATTTGTTGATAGCAAACATGTCGGGCAATTGGCAGAAACTCTCATAGTGGCTTACCACAAAACGGTTACCAAAACCACGAGTTATATGCGCGTTGGAGAAAACTGGAAAGTGTGGAATGGCGAAACCGAAAGCCTTGAAGCCGCAACGCCATACGAAGCCCTTGCAGAAAGAATGGCTGTTCCCATTTTTGACGGCGATTTAAGTGAATTACCTGGTGAATTTGACATCTATTCAGGCTACCGTTTAGAAACGGATCTGAGTATTATCTTTAATGGGGATTCGCCTCTTAAATTCTCCGTGGAAAATTAGCATAACCGACACGGTATTTTGTAGGTACAAACCTGTGTGTTTTAGAAACCCAGTTTTGTGAAAAAACGGGGTTTCTTCCGTCTAAAAAGTACACACACTTTCAAAGATTATCAAGGCTGTCGTCAGTAATCATTGCTGATGCCAGCCTTTTTTTATGGCACAAATTAATTAAATTGATATACTTAACTAGGGGCAATCCTTTGGTCCAGCCCTCGTGTCAACGCGGGAACAAACTTAACTTTTTTCAATGAGGCAGCCGTTGCACAGACTTTAGGGACCTACATACATGGTAAATGTCGGGTTACGTTTTTTTGCTGCGCAAAAAAATCTAACCCGACCTACCTGGCTACGTCAAATATTTCATTGTAGGGGCAGACCACCGCGACTGCCCCTTGTGAAGTTATTTATCTGAACATCTATAGTTTAAAGTTTGAGCCTGAGTAGAATCGCTGAAATAAAATATAACTAATTGAATATTAACAAAAAACTTAAAAAATGCCCATTATTTTAACTAAAGGGGTTGTTTTTTGCTGATGATTTAGTGTATAATCGCTCTCTAAATTGAGTTGGAAAACGGATTAAAATTGGCTTAGTCGCTATTGAGGTGTTGATGTGAAAATTAAATTAGAAAATATTGGTCCACTTAAACAGGCAGAATTTGAACTAGGGGACTTAACTATTATTTGTGGCAGAAATAATACAGGAAAAACTTATGCAACTTATGCTTTGTTTGGTTTCTTGCATGTTTGGAAAAAGATATTAACGGTTTCAATTGAAGATACTATTGTTAAAACCTTATTAGATAACGGAGTTGTTAAGATTAATTTAGCAGGTTATTTAGATCAAGCTGAAATAATTTTGCAAACAGGGTGTAAACAATATACACAATCATTGTCAAAGATATTCTCTACTTCAGAAGAACGTTTTAAAACAACGCAGTTTCAAATAATATTGGATGAAAAACCCTCTTTAATATTTGAATTTGAAGGAAAAATTCAGTCTGAGAATGCGAAAATTTTCTCTTTATCTAAGTCTAAGAATAGTATGGAATTAGTTGTTTCCTTATTAGCTGGAATGGAGAAAAATATATTTCCATCTCAAATTATTAAGGAAATTATTTCAGATGCTGTCATTGAAATTATATTTTCTGAACTGTTTTCTAATCCTTTCATTTCCAGTGCAGAACGTACAGGTGCGGCCATTTTTAGTAATGAGCTTAATTTTTCTCGCAATAATTTGTTAAAAGAAATGCACAGTTTTGATAAAAACGTTGATCCAAGAGAATTATTCTTGAAGCGTTATCAGGATTATGCTTTGCCTGTTGAACAAAATGTTGATTTTATACGCAATCTTAAGAAAGTAGCTAAAAAGAATAGCTTTATTACTGAAAAACATCCAGAAATATTAGATGATTTTGCAGATATTATTGGTGGAAATTATAGTCTTACCAACAACGATGAGCTGCATTTTAAACCCAAAGGAGGTAGGGTGAAATTAACGATGGATGAAAGCTCCAGTGCAGTACGTTCATTGCTGGATATTGGCTTTTATCTTCGTCATGTTGCTAAAGTGGGTGATTTATTAATGGTTGATGAACCAGAATTAAATCTACACCCTGAAAATCAACGCCGTATTACACGTTTGTTTTCTCGCTTGATCAATATAGGAATCAAAGTATTTGTAACGACACACAGTGATTATATTGTCAAAGAATTAAATACGCTAATTATGTTAAATCATGATCTGCCCTATTTAAAAAGGATTGCTTCCGATGCAGGTTACAATGAAAATGAATTAATTTCAGCCAACCAGATCAAAGTTTATATAGCTGAAAAGAAATTGATTAAATTGGATGGAAAAAGTAGGAAAAGTCATTGTCAAACCTTAACATCTGCTCATATTGATCCTGAATTAGGTATTGAAGCACACAGTTTTGATACAACAATTAATACCATGAACCGCATTCAGGAAGCCGTTGTGTGGGGAGGTGATTAATGTCTGATTTTGATATATTGCGTGAATTGTTAAAAAAAGAAGCTTTGGTTGAAATTGAAGAGGGTTATTATGGAAAAAAAATGATAAAACTTCATGAGCCAAAATGTGCCGACAATGAGAGTTATACTGTTGAAATTCAACAAATACCAACGGATACTGTTGTGATTAAGACAGATAAATTCCCTCCTCCATTAGATATTTTTAATAAGATTAAAGGAGTTCGTAAACGTGCTGACTTTGTCATTATCACACAGACGGCTATTAAGCAGAAACCTAAAAATTTAATCATTTTTATTGAATTGAAAAGGGGTAAAACTGATTTGGAAGCAAGCATTATTCAGCAATTAAAAGGGGCACAATGTGTTATTGCTTATTGTCGTTCAATAGGGCAGGTATTCTGGCAGCAACCCGATTTTTTAAATCCAGATAAATATGAATATCGCTTTGTTAGTATTCGTAATATTAATGTCAATAAGAAACCTACATTTCATTTAAATCCTGATGGTGTGCATAATCGACCAGAACGGATGCTGAAAATCACCTCACCCAATCACTTGCAATTTAAACAATTAGTAGGTGTTGTATAAGAGCTAGGGTGTACAAGCAATAGAATTTTGGAACGAGGAAAAATACAACAAATTCGTAGGAATTTATAAATAATTCTATGATTCATCTGCCAAATCCTGATGCTCCTAATTCTTTATCAGGTTTAGGTATTTTTTTACTTTCAAGCATGGAACAATTAAAAAAGTATAGCTATACTTCGCATGGGCACAATATGGCATGTTATGTAGGGCTCCTTACGTCCTTTTGTTGCCCACCCTACAAAAACGGATTTGCCAGTACGAGTCGAATCCTTATCACGCTTTAGCACCCAAAAACAACAAAAGAAAATATCAACAGCCGTCGCTGACGGAAATGTCGATATTATTATCGGAACCCACAAATTATTAAATAAAAGCTTTAAATTCAACAACTTAGGTCTGGTTATTATTGACGAAGAACACCGCTTTGGAGTCCGACAACATGATTTAGAAATTCGGGGCGGTGGTGAATTACTAGGCAGCGAGCAAAGCGGCTTGATGCAAGAAATTGGTTATAATTTATACACCGATTTATTGGAACGCGCCGTTAATGCCATCAAATCTGGACAACAACTCGAATTAGATCGCCCTCTTGAACAGGGCACAGAGATAAATTTACATACATCAGCTCTCTTACCCAGCACTTATTTGCCAGATGTACATACTCGTTTGATTATGTATAAGCGGATTGCCAATGCCCCCGATGTTCAAAGCTTGGATGATATTCAAGTAGAAATGATAGACCGGTTTGGTTTATTACCTGATTCCGCTAAGGCATTGATTGCCATTACTGAACTCAAACTCAAAGCGACTAAACTGAGTATTCGCAAAATTGATTTTGGAGAATCAGGTGGCACGATCTTATTTGATGATCAGCCGAATCTTGATCCACAACAACTGATCAACTTAATTCAAAGTAAGCCATCTCATTATAAATTAGAGGGCGAAAAGAAATTGCACCTGTTGTCAGAAATTCCTGAATTTTCAGCACGTTGTGAGTTTTTGGAGAGGCTTTTAAAGGGCTTGATGTGATATATTCATCGTAGGGACAGACCCAATGCCATTAAGTTAAGCCAGGCGAACACGCAGGTTAGCACCGAAAATCACATAATATGTGTGGTCTTGTAGGAACAGACCTACGTGTCTACTTCAGTTAAGACCAAAACTTCTTAAGCCAAGAATTTTTGGTCCAGCTCTTTTTTACCCCCATCTGTATGAAATATGGTTCGTACTCTTTATCACTTTTCATTATGTGTTCGGACAACCAGTGCCTTAAAAAAAACAAAAGGTCATAACTGGATAAAGACGAGCCTTCCAAAGATGTCATTTTAACGCGATGTTCCAAAACCTGGACCATAAGGATTTCATGCTGCTGCTTATGTTCTTCATATTTAGGATACCCTAGTATACGCATTAAGCTTTCTTCCACAATAAAATGCGTTTTCGTATATTCAATAATTTTATCAAGCAGTTTAACTCTTATATCGAAGCTTCTTCCTGTTTTTATAGCGGCATTTAATTCGTTTAATATATTAACGAGGACTTTATGCTGCTCATCAATTTCCTGAATGCCTACACTGAGTTCATCTGACCACTCAATTATTTTGTCTGTATAAACCATTTCTTTATTTATTGATATTCTTAATATAACCTGAAACAATAAACAAATTGTTATGCAATTAATATGCCGCTTATGCAATCAGGTAGGATGTGCAAACGTCTTTTTGTTTGTCCACCCGACATTAGATGAACCTATCCCACTATTCATTTTTGAATTGAGAAATCCGATTTTTTCAAAAAATCGGATTTCTTTACCCTCGTTTTTTGCTTAAAAACCAAACGATTGGAATGAAGGGTTCCGCATTTTTGAATAGTGGGATAGGTTCATACAAATTCGTTTTATCTTTAAAATTCTAGCAACATTTTAAATCCTACCAGTGCTAAAAATACGGCGAAAAATTTTTTCAGTGTATTAACCGGTATAGTATGGGTTAATTTTGCACCTAATTGTGCAAATAATAAACTGCTTGGCACAATGGCCAAAAATGCTGGCCAATAAATATAGCCACTTGTCCAGGCTGGTAATTCACTGACATGCCAGCCCGTCGCAATAAATCCAATAGCACCCGAAATGGCAATGGGAAAACCGCAAGCTGCAGAGGTGCCTATCGCATTGCGAATGGGTATATTGCACCAAACTAAAAAGGGTACTGTTAATGAGCCACCGCCTATGCCAACTAATGCGGAAAGGCTACCTATCAATGTACCCACAATGCCTATTCCTAAGCGGCTTGGTAATTGACGGTAAGGTGCTGGGGGGGTTAGAAAACTCAATTGCACCGAAACGATTAATATGAATATTGCAAAAATGATTCGTAATGTTTCACTTGGCAAGGTTTTAGCAATGATAGCCCCCAATGCGGCACCTATAATAGTGCCAGGGGTAAGTCGCCAAAAAATTGACCATTGCACTGCTTGATGTCGATGATGGGCAATGATGGAAGAAAGTGATGTGATCACGATTGTCGCTAGGGTTGTACCTATGGCGACGTGCATGAGATGAGCAGTTGGTATTTCAACATTGTTGCTAAAAATCCAGACTAATATTGGAACAATGATAATACCCCCACCTATGCCTAATAAACCTGCAAACGTACCGGCAATCATGCCTAATAATAATAAACTAAAAATTTCCAAGAGCATAAGCTTTATTTATGATTTCGAGGTTGTAAAAATACTATATTTTTGTAACTCAGGGCAACCATAAAGGATTGTTCCTACAATTACATAATACGCTGGGTTCTGTCTACATAGCTGTCCATTTGGAATATTTTATGCATAACTTGTTTAATTAGTCCATTTTCAAGACTAGGATGAAATTATGGAACAATTAATTAAACAAACACTTAATACTATAGCCCATTTAGCTAATAGCAAACAAGTTGCTTTGTTTAGCGTGTTGGATGATTATAATGGTATACTGATTGGTGGGTTGTTCAAGGGAGAATTCACTTTCCCTAATAAAACGATTGAATTTAAAAACACTCCTTTAGAAAAAATTATTTTAACTAAGCATACTTTGACTTGTCATGGAACACTGATTGATTTGTTGCCTTTTCCTTTTTATAAGGGTATAGATAACAGCTTTGAATGTTTATGTTTACCGTTTTTAAATGATAGCAATGAAATAAAAGGTATTGCTGTATTTTCTAAAAATAAGAATTTTCCTCTATCTACAGAATGCTTGCAAACCTTTACTACGTTATCTCCCTTGATCGTAGCCATCATGGAAACCGCTTTTAAAGGTGAACTGCTGCTTAAATTATCAACTCAAGATAATTTAACCGGTTTGTACACGCGGCATTATTTTGAAACCCGTTTACAAGAAGAATTAAATCGGAGTCATCGCCATGGTGGTGTGATGTCGCTTTTACTGATTGATATTGATCATTTTAGGCAAATTAACGATAGTTGTGGATATGAAGAAGGTAATCGAGTCTTACAAGAAGTTGCAAAACTCATCAATTCCTCAATACGTCAAAAAGTTGACATCCCTTGTCGTTATGATAGTAAACAGTTTATAATTTTATCACCCAATACTAATGTGGATGGTGCTCACATTTTAGGTGAACGTATTAGGCAGAGCTGTGAGCAACTTTTTTTTTCCACATTGCAAGGTATCCCATTTAAAGTCACTTTGAGTGTAGGCATTGCGCATAATATAGAAACAGCTCTTGAAGAAACTTTTAATTCGAGTACAAATACTAACAATCAAATCACAGAATTGTCTAAAGAGGAATTAATACATCGTACTGAATTGATGTTATACGCCGCTAAACAAGCTGGTCGTAACAAAGTTATGGTGTGGTGGTAAATAACCATGAAAAAGTTAAATTTATTATTCATTTTATCATTCACTATTCTATTCACTGGTTGTAGCGAATCCCAAGATCGTAACCTACGTTTTGGGTTATCAACTGCTGCGGTGAATTTAGACCCCCGTTTTGGGACGGATGCGGTTTCGACGCGCATTAATCGTCTTTTGTATCGCGCCCTGGTTGATTTTGATGATCATTTGCGTCCAATTCCAGATTTGGCGACTTGGGAGCAACTGAGTCAAACACAATATCGCTTTCATTTAGGTGATGATGGGCGGCAGTTTCATGATGGTACGTCGCTAAGTGCTTATGATGTTAAGGCGACTTATGATTTTATTTTGGAGAAAAAAAATGCTTCCCCTCATCGTGGTTCTTTGAGTTTAATCACGCAAATATCTGTTTTAGATGTTGATACGATTGATTTTATCCTTGATAAATCGGATACTTTGTTTCCTGGGCGTTTAGTCGTTGGCATTGTCCCAGCGGCTCTTATTAAACTTCAACATCCTTTTAATAAAAATCCGGTGGGCAGTGGTCGATTTCAATTCGTTCAATGGCCTCAATCAAGTCATTTGTATTTGAAACGACTTCGTGATGGAAAAACCGTTGAATTTTTGGAAGTGAAGGACCCAGTGGTGAGGGCACTGAAATTGGTCAGGGGTGAAATAGAGCTTTTACAGAACGATTTATCACCTGAATTGGTCACCTGGCTGACAAAACGCCCTGAGATCAAAATGACAAAGGGTCAAGGTACTAATTTCACTTATTTAGGTTTTAATCTGCAAGATAATGTCACGGGACAATTTGCCATTCGGGAAGCAATTGCTTATGCTGTTAACCGTGAAGAAATTATTCGCTATGTGCTAGGTAATGCGGCGCGTCCAGCCAGTAGTTTTTTATTACCTCCTACCCATTGGGCGGGGCATCCTGGGTTACCGAGTTATCCCTATAATCCAGATAAAGCGCGGGATTTGTTAGCTCAAGCGGGATTTGACGCTGCGAATCCGTTAACATTGAGCTATAAAACTTCTAGCAATCCATTTAGAATTCGTATCGCTACCGTGATCCAACAACAATTAGCGGATGTCGGGATTAATATGGATTTACGCACTTATGATTGGGGAACCTTTTATGGTGATATTAAGGCTGGACGTTTTCAAATGTATAGCTTATCATGGGTAGGCATTAAAATGCCAGATATTTTTCGGTATGTGTTTCATAGTGATGCCGTTCCTCCGTCAGGTGCTAATCGAGGGCGTTTGAATAATCCTAAAGTAGATGCTTTGATTGATAAAGCGGAGCAGGCAGCAACGTTGGAAGCGGGGGCTGCCTTATATCGTGAGTTACAAATGGTACTTTTTGAAGACTTGCCTTACGTACCTTTATGGTATGAGGATCATGTTTTGGCGACACATCAGCGCGTTAAGGGCTATACTTTAGCAGCTGATGGAAATTATGATGGTTTAAATACCGTGACTTGGTAATAAAAACGGGGATAAGCCATTTTTATATTCAGTAGAAATCCGGTTTTTTGCAAAAAATTGGATTTCTTGAGCTGGTTAATTAAAAATGAAAATAAGCACTAAACTCTATTTCAATTTTTGGTTGATGATAATATTTGTGATGATTGTCGGTTTTTTTGCGCTGTTTCAAATGCATAGTTCATTAAAACTCAAAACGAGTTTGAGTAGTCATCCGGTGCTTATCAATCATGCACTGTATGAACTCAATCTCAATATTGTTAGGATACAAAGCCAATTGAAAAAAATTATTTTATTAAGGGAGCATGGCAATTTAAAAATCACAAAAAAAACGATCATTTTTTATAAAAATAATGTTTTTCACAATTTGGAAATTATTGAAAGACGTTTTATGGGTGATAAATGGGCTTTAGACAATTTCACTAGGTTGTTTAAAGAATGGGAATCAATTTTGAATGAAATCATTGCCTTGCAAAACAAAGGGCTAGATGAAGAAGCCATTCACTTAATTTTTAAGGGAAAAGGAGCTGAACAAGTTACTAAATTAGAAAAAGCTTTGAAAAAGCTAACTGATTCTATAAAAATTCAAGAGGATAAATTTTTAAAAAAAACTCATTTCCAAATAGTCAATACTTTAAAGATTTCTATTTTTATGATCATCATTATAGTAAGTGGTGTTTTGATTGTTTTTATTGTGTCACACAAGATTGCCAAAACGGTGACTCTAGGGCTTGGGGTTGTCGATGCCCTGGCAACGGGTAATTTAAGTGAGCAAATAAAATGCGGTAGCAATCCTAAAACCGAGCAATTATTGAAATTACTTGATTCGGCGCAAATGGAATTGAGTGAACGTATGGAGAAATTTGAAAAAATAGAAGCCCATTTGCGTGTGCTTGAAAAAGAAAAACAGCTTGCTGAAGAAAAGAGGCGTATAGCTGAAAATAAAGAGCGTATAGCTAATCTTGCCTTGCATTCTAAGTCTGGTACAAATAGTATTTTTAACCGTGTTTTTTTGACAGATGAGAAGTAAAATATCTTTGTACAGGACATTAAAATGAATAAAATGCAAATTAACTCAACTGATGATGAGCAAAAAGAATTTACTTTTGAACCTACAGATGTAGAAAATCATTATGCCGAAAACTTTCAGTTGAAATTTTCTACCAAACCTAATATCACTCTCCCTGTGAATAAACAAGCTAATAAATCCATTGATTCGCTTGTTTCATTGAAGAGTGAGTGGAATAAAGTATCTTTAGAAGCTAATTTGACATTAGCACAATTAAAAGACTTAAAAGAATGTTTAGAGCAATATCATGATTCAAGAGTTCAATTGTGCGGAAAAAAAGTTGAACGGGTAGATACAGCGGCTTTACAATTATTAATGGCTTTTATCAATAGTTCTGATATCACAGTTGGCTGGGTAGAACCGTCACCAAAACTGTGTCAAGCTGCACAATTACTTGATTTGAGTTCCTATTTAGGTTTACCAACGGGAACGGTTAATTAAGATGTGGGATCGATTTATTTCCTTTATCAATGCGCTCATTATACATGCCCTGCTATTGGCAGTGCTGTTTTTTACAATAGAGCCACTGAAAAAACCTAAACCACCACCTAAGCCTGAACAATTTATACAAGCGGTAACAGTTGATGAAAATCAATGGCTGGCAGCTATTCAAAAGCGGGAACGTATTGCTCAACATCAGGCACTGCGAGCCCAACAAGATGAATTGAGTCGGAAAAAACGACAACTTGATAAATTACGCCTACAACAAGAGCAACAGCGATTAGCAAAGCTTAAACAGCGTCAACTGCTAGAAGCGGCTGCATTAGAAGAACTTAAACGCCAACAAGCTGAAAAAGCGCGTTTAAGGCAAGAAGCGTTGGAAAGAAAAAGATTTGCAGAAGCTTTGGCGCGTGAAAAAGAAGCTAAACGTAAAGCTGCAAAAAAACGCCAAGCCGCAGAGCAAGCCCGTTTGGAGGCTGAAAAAAAACGTCAAGCTAAGGCAAAAGCTCAAGAACAAGCGCGTTTGGCTAAAGCACAGCGCAAAGCTGATCAAAAAGCACTGATTCAAGAAGTTATAGGTAATATAAAATATCAAGTTCGAGCACAATGGATACGCCCTCCTGGTTATTATAGGGGTTTATCCTGTGTAATAGAAATACGTTTGAAACGTGGAGGTGTGGTGAAGCAGGTTAACATTGTGAACAGTAGCGGCAATCTTATTTTTGATAATTCTGCCAAACTGGCTGTTCGTAAAGCTTCACCTTTACCCGTTCCAAATGAGGTTTTTGATACTTTTAAACATTTTACTTTCACTTTTAAACCCAAATACTAGAAAAATCATGCGTACTTTTATATATTGTTTATTTAGCTATTTAACATTACTGAATCATGCTCATGCCATCTTAAACATTGATATTGTGGGTGGCAAAGAAGAAGGTGGACATCCCATTGCCATTGTTCCCTTTAATTTACAACCAGGCACCCAAACACATCAAGATTTAGCCCGTATCATTTCTAATGATTTATACCGCAGCGGTCGTTTTTCTCCTATGCCAAGACATATTTTGCCGGCACATCCTTCTCAATCGAATCAAATCCGTTTTAAACATTGGAAAACGGCAGCAATGCCTCATTTGGTGATAGGGCGAATTTCCGGCGGTGTTGTGGGGGGGTATACTGTGGAATTTGAATTATTTGATGTGTTTGGCAGTAAGCGAATAATCGGTTTACGCTATACGGCTACCCCTCAAACGCTACGGCAAGTGGCTCATCAAATTAGTGATGAAATCTATTATGCCCTAACAATGGAACGTGGCGTTTTTAATACCCTCATTGTTTATGTTACCTTGCAGCGTCAAGGAAAAAGGACACAATATCACTTATATGTTGCCGATGCCGATGGTGCTAATTCACGCTTGATGTTAAGATCAAATGAGCCTATACTTTCACCCAGTTGGTCACCGGATCGACGACACATTGCTTATGTGACTTATGCTCACATTAAACGAAATAAACGCATGGCAGTTTATATGCAAGAAATCCGTACAGGTAAACGTACACTCGTTTCCGCAAAACGCGGACTGAATGCAGCCCCCGCCTGGTCACCTGATGGTAAACGTTTGGCTTTGACTTTATCAAAGGATGGTAACCCGGAAATTTATATTATGACATTGCATAATCACTCCTTAACTCGTTTGACTCATCATCATGCGATTGATACCGAGCCAGAATGGGCACCAGATGGTAAATCAATCGTATTTACTTCAGATCGCAGTGGACAACCCCATATTTATCGTATGCCGGTTAAGGGCGGCAAGGCGCGACGCTTAACTTCCAATGGCATTTATAATGCACGCCCACGTTTATCACCGGATGGACGCAAATTGGCTTTGCTCCATAATAGTGGACAGGGATATAGAATTGCGGTGCTTGATTTAGAAAACGGACATTTAAAGATCCTGACCAAAACAACTTTAGATGAATCACCCAGTTTTGCCCCCAATGGTAGTATGATTATCTATGCGACTGGTTCTGAATTGGCAGCAGTTTCAATAGATGGGCGTGTGCGTCAACGTTTATCTGTGGATTTAAGTGAAGAAGTACGGGAACCAGCGTGGTCACCTTTTTATAGATAGATCGAAAACCTAACCTCCTGTCTGAAATTATTTTTCTGAACGTTTATATTTTCTTTATTGATATTTAAAGGAGCATTTTTTATGAAAAAATGGCGCAATTTAGGGTTAATTTTTGCTTTAATCACCTTAGCAGGATGTGCTAATAAAGCGGTTCAAAAACCAAAAACGGTTACCAGTAGTAGAATTCCCCCTCCCATTTTCCGCCCCATGCCTACAATACCTAATATCCCAAAGGGTAGTGAAGTGAGTACGGGCATAACTGATGAAATAAGTGGCAGTATGGGTGAGGCACAGCTGGGAGATATACCTAATCAACGGATCGTTTATTTTGATTATGATATGAGCGTGATTAAACAGGCATCTTATACAGTGTTGGAAGAACATGCCGCTTATTTGGATAACCACCCTGATATTTATGTCCGTTTGGAAGGTCATGCCGATGAACGGGGTTCACGCGAATATAATTTAGCCCTGGGTGAAAAACGGGCAGAAGCCGTTAAAGATAGCCTGATGACTTTAGGTATTTTTTATAACCGATTAAATACATTGAGCTATGGTGAAGAACAGCCTATTGCTCGTGGGCATAGTGAAAAATCTTGGTGGCAAAACCGTCGCGTTGAATTCATTTATCCCTAATTTTTTAAGAAATCCGATTTTTTCAAAAATCGGATTTCTACTTTCCTCGAACCTTAATTCACCTGGATAGAAAAGTCATCCGAACCATCGCAATCAACTATTTTAAATTCCACACGGCGATCAATCGCATTTTCAAAGCTATCTGGTACAGTCCCTACAATCGTTTCCGTATGCCCTTTACCTATCGTTTTTGAACGGTAAATAATGTCTTGAAAAATTTTTCGCATTTGTTCTTGAATAGTGTTTGCCCGTTGTTTTGATAAGTTTTTGTTATAATCAGCTTCGCCAGAACGACTTGTATGACCAATAATATTGAAACAGTATTGGGGGTGATTTTTAAAATAGAGAGTCATTTGCCGCAACCATAAGGCATATTGCTGTTGGAGTTCTGGAATTTCTAAATATTTCGTCAAGTTGCTTTTAAATAACAATTTAATGGGAATATTTCCATTTTCAACACCAATAATGATCATTTGAGTAAAATACCTTTCAGCTTCACGAGAGTGACCCAATTTAAAACTGGCAGCGTATAAACCACCATAAGTTTCTATCATCTGCCCCGCCGGTTGTTGGATAAGCTGCTTAAATAAGTTGTATGCCAATTGATAATTTCCGCTATCATAAGCACTTTGTGCTGTTACCAATTGTGCGTTGGTTTCAGTAAAGTTGTAGTAGCCAGCATCAATTTGTGTACCTATCGGGCTTTCAAGCGTTTTGCTAATAAACTTCAAGCGTTTACTTTTGACATACATGGGATTGTCTTTGTAACTAGGCATTGGTTGGTAATTCAGGTGAACACTGGCAATCCATACTGTACTATTAGTCACGATAGCTTGAGTTTTTAGATCAACAATAGAGGCGGAAACTTGGTAAAGCTTTTTTGCCAATGTGCTATTGTTGCCCTGGTATTTTATAACCCCATTAATAATATATTGAGCTTTCCGAAGATTTTTCGAGCTCATCCGACTTATATTGATAGATTGAAACTGTTTGTGAGCTTCATTAATTAATAAAACTTCGATATCAAAACTCGCCTGTAAAACTTGTCCACTATCAGAATCTAAAAAGGGATTAATAACAGTAACCATCAAATCAGATTCACTCCTTTCTATTAATTCCGTCAGCAAACCATTGCCAAGTTGGCGAATACCTTCATCAAATTCAAAATAAGCTGGCTTCGTAGGAGTCAACTGACATGAAACTATAAAGTGGATACTGAATAAAAAAATAAAAAATCGGCTTTGTATAAATTGCATATTATTCCTTTATGTTTCATTAGGTTATACTTTAACCGTGCGGAGTATATATAAATAAATCTATAGCAGGATATCCGAGGATAAAAAAATGTGGATTAAAAATACAAACCGAGAACAACGTAAATTTTTAACGGCTCTATTTGAACCGACGATGCTTAATTTTTCAAACATAAGTGCGCTTGTTTGGTCAGATTCAGATCATTTGGATAATGTACTCATGGCTCATCTTTTTTCCATACCCCATTGTCATTTGATTTATGCTGTTGATAAATTTGGCAAACAAATCAGTTCTAATATCAATGGCAATGGTGTTGATAGCAGTTACCGCACTCAGGATCTCTCAAGACGACCCTTTTCTTTCAGATTAGAACCTAAGCGGCATTTTATGTTATCATCCGTCTATATTAGTAAAAATACCGGTCGTCCCTGTATCAGTGCAGTACAACCGGTTAGTGACGAGCAGCGGCTTTTGGGTTTTATTGTGGCTGATTTTGATATTTATAACCTGCCCTTATTTCCTTCTAAAACCTTTTCAAACCACAAAAATATTCATAGTTTGAACACCCCTTACGAGCTATCACAACAGCATCGTGTGAGTAGCCCCTTTGATAGGTATTTCAGTGAAATCCAAGGCATATTACATAAACTCATTACTGAACACGGTGTTTTTAATAGCACTTTACATTATGCAAGTGCTCAAGCGATGTTATGGCAAATAGATGCTCCCTATCAATACTCCCTTTATGATTTAAAACAATTGCTGGATCCAGATATGTATCTCATTTATCCACGTTGTTCTTATCCGGCTAATGCCAAGGTGTCCACTAAAACCGTTAAGAAGGTACTAGAACGCTTTTGTACTTTGCGATTAATTGATGAGCACTTTTATTTGCGTTCTGGCACTCTTAACATTATAAATGGTTTAGTGGGCTTAACTTTTTCCTTTGATGGCACTCAATATTTGCCGGTTGAAACATTTTTAAGCAAGGATTTAGCTGATTGGTTCGCACCAACAACTATAACGGCTTAAATCAGGAACCTATTCACCATCGACTTGCAATTTCATCGTGTGTTGCGTGAGCCAGTTATTGATACCGGCTAAGTCATCTAAGCTGAGCAAACCGGTAGCTTGTTTAAGTTGTAAAGTGTCAAGCACGTAATCATAACGAGTACGCGAATAATTGCGCTGGGCGCGGAGTAAATCTCGTTGGGCATTCACAACATCAACTGATGTTCTGGTACCTAATTCAAAACCAGTTTGTATGGCTTTGAGGGCAGTTTCAGTTGAAATTAAGGCTTGTTTGAAGGCTTTAACGCGACTGATATTGGATAACAAACTTAAAAACGCTTGACGGGTTTGTGATTGAACCGTGCGGCGTTGTTTTTCTAGTTTATCCAATGTTTGAATAGATCGTATTTTGGCTTCTTTTATGCGCGAACGTATCGCGCCCCCTTCATACAGGGGATAATTTAATTGTATGCTTAGGCTATTAGTGTGGCTGTTAAAAGTATTGTTCTCACCTCTGATAATATCACTATAGCTATGTCTGCCAACTAAATCAAGAGTCGGCGAATTAGCAGCACGTTGTTTTTCAATTTCTTGACGAGCAATTTCTACTGCATATCGTGCTGCCAGTAGTTGGGGATTTTGCTCTAATGCTAATTCGGTCCAAGCATCTAGATCGGACGGTTCGGGTCCAAGTAAAGGTGCATCTTCATTTAAAACGGCTAAGATTTGATGATAATCTCCCGTGATTTCGCGCAATGCTTCATAAGCATTATCTAAATCATTTTGCGCCGCGATTTCATCAGCGACAGCTAAATCATAGCCGGCTTGCGCTTCTTGAACATCAGTAATAGCAATGAGTCCCACTTCAAAACGTTGCTGTGCTTCATCCCATTGTCGCCTAAAGGCTTTTTTCGCACTACGCGCAAATTTCAGATTATCATTAGCAGCCAATACGGCAAAATAGCGGCTTGCTATTCGCTCCATTAATGCCTGTTTAGCACCTTCAAAAGTCACTAGAGCTTGTTGAATTTGGCTATTAACTTGCTCTAGCTGAATATTAAGATTACGCCGATAAAGTGCATAAGTAAGAGACACATTGTAACCTATGTTGGTATTTTCACGACTATTTCCAAATATCCTTTCTTCCGAACTCCAATTTTCAGTTGTGTCAGCACCCAATGTGACTTGCGGTAATAGCAAGGCACGCGCCTGGGGGTGTTTTTCCAAAATAGCCAGATATTCAGAATAGGCAATCTGTCGCTCTGGATCATTTTGTTCTGCTATTTGGTAAAGTTCTAAGAGGGTTTCAGCTTGAATAGGGGTATTCAATAAACCAATTATTAATAAAAAGCTCAGGTGTTTATATATCATGATTAAATGGTATTTCTTTTGCGCCTGTTAGAAATCCGATTTTTGGCAAAAATCGGATTTCTTGGGAAAAATGGTAGATTGTGTTCTCAAATTCCCAATTCACCAAATATTTATAATACAAAACGTTCAGGTTCAGATACACCGACTAAAGGGGGCAATGACGTTTCAAATAGAACTTCTGTATCAAATTCATTTTCACCGATACGGTTAATTAACAAGGCTTGCATAGCGGGTTCTTTTCCGACAATGGCAAACAAACAGCCACCGCAATGAAGTTGCTCCAAAAAATGGGATTTTAATACCGGTACGGAGCCAGTCAGTACAATCACATCATAACGTGTGTCAGTATTCCAACCCTTGGACGCATCGCCAATATTCAGGGAAACATTGTTAATATTCAATGCTTTAAGCTGAGTGACGGCACCCTTGACTAAATCTTCAAAAATATCCACACTATCAACATGTCGCGCCGATTTTGCCAATAATGCCGTTAAATAGCCACTGCCGGTACCAATTTCTAGCACCGTATCATTAGAGTGGAGCATTAATGCTTGTAATAAGCGCCCTTCGATTTTAGGAAACATCATCACTTGATCATGCGCTATCGGAATAGAGGTATCAGTAAATGCAAAGTGACGGTATGCCGATGGAACAAACTCTTCCCGAGGCACATTAGATATTAAATCCAATACCTGCTGATCGAGTACTTCCCAAGGGCGGATTTGTTGTTCAATCATATTAAAACGAGCTTGTTCAATATTCATATTAAATTATCAGTTGTCATTTATCAGTAAAAAGTCCAAAGCTAAAACTTAAAACTCCAAACAACGGGCATCTTGGAGCTCGTGTAGGGTGGGTAGAAAACCCACCTATCCTTGATAATCATTTGCGGTGGGTTTTGCTTTCGAGGTTTTAGTTTTTTGAAGAAAAACGAAAACCTCGAAACCACCCTACGTGAGCTTTAGCCGACTTGAGCTTTTAGCCTTGGACTTCAGTCCAAGGCTTATTTTCAAACAAGTCTATTATAAACCATGAAATGCACTTCCCGATTTAGTGAACCATTGTAAACTATTTTTGAATAGATAGACACGCCGGGTAAGTCTGGTTTTAATTTGATCCAAATAGGAAAAAACATGGCATTTAGTAACTTCAAAAACGTCAGTCCAGTGATAGAACAATATCCTCGTCAAGTATACATTCACCAAACACCCACTTTCCTACTCAATTTCCGAGCCACAAAAAGTTCTGGGTAACTTAGACTATGTGTTTACAGAATGTGAAAAACAAATTCGTTAGCATTATGGTGCCTTAGTTGGTAGGGCGAACCGAAAGTGTCAGCCCAATACTTAATGGCAGTGTCATGTAGAGTGGGTAGATTAAAACCCACCAATCTTTGGACTCCAAACATAACGAATACAAATTATGTCAATAAGATTACCTTATGGTATTAGCAATTTTAGCCAACTGGTGAACAAGAATTATTATTACGTTGATCGTACGGCTTATATTGAAAAGCTAGAACAAGCCAACGAACCTTATATTTTTTACGCCCACGGCGTTTTGGTAAAAGCTTGTTTGTTTCCATGCTTTGGCACTACTATGGTTTGGAGTTCACCGAGCAGTTTGCTCAATTATTTGGCAACTATTATATTGGTGAACATCCCACGCCAAAAGCGAATAACTATGCGATTTTGTACTTGGAATTTAGTCGGATTGATACCACGACTAGAGAGAGTACTTTTGAGGGCTTTTTAGGGAATGTGGTGAGTGGGGTTCATCGGTTTTTGAATACCTATACGACTTTGTCAAAAAGTGATAAAAAACAAATACTTAGTCAAAAATCACCCGAAAGAGTGTTGGTGAAATTGTTTGAGTGCTACCATGAACCGAATATTTATGTCTTGATTGATGAATACGATCACTTCGCCAATGAGATTATGGCGTTTAATTTTGACCATTTTTCGGAGTTTGTCAGCCGTAATGGTTTTGTTCGTAAGTTTTATGAAGCGATTAAAGAAGCCACCGGGCGTG
>Ga0190283_1000549_pt1 | contig 19229 bp, 18 predicted proteins | sample 48691801_MG_FD_161669 | JGI IMG/M metagenome (GOLD analysis project Ga0190283, IMG submission 161669) | Hydrothermal vent microbial mat bacterial communities from Southern Trench, Guaymas Basin, Mexico - 4869-18-0-1_MG | ecosystem: Environmental > Aquatic > Marine > Hydrothermal vents >...
TCAAACATCAAACATCAAACATCAAACATCAAACATCAAACATCAAACATCAAACATCAAACATCAAACATCAAACATCAAACATCAAACATCAAACATCCAACATCAAACATCAAACATCAAACATCAAACATCAAACATCCAACATCCAACATCAAACATCTATCGTGCTTTTGACGATTCCAAGAAGCTTATCTTTGTCAAAGGGCTTGCTGAGGAAGGCAGCGGCTTTTTTTATCGCATGGTGTCCTCCGGATACGCCGCTGATGACAATCACCGGTGTATCTTTGAACGCTTTGTCCTTACTGAGCCTGCGGTAAAATCTCGGGCCCCACTCTTCGGGCATATCCAAGTCAAGCGTTATCATATCCGGCTTCTCATTTTTCAGCACTTCCAGCCCTTCTGTGCTGCCGGACGCGGTACAGGTCTCATACCCGTTGTCATTAAAAAGGCTTGTAAGATATTTGACAATGATGGGATCATCATCAACAATCATAATTTTTTTTGCCATAGAAAACCTCTCTTTCTGTGTCTGACCGGCAATATTTCGGCATGAGACTTCGGCGTGAGATCAGTCGGACGCTCAGTCGAACGAATTGCCGGGCTTATTTTCTTATATCCAATCCGGGACTGGAAAATCACTGCGTTCTGACATGGCACTCCCCACATAAGACCGGGCCTGCTTTCAACGTCGTATGACACCCTTTGCAACGGTTATGATATGCCTTTATGAGTTCCATGTGATTTTTTTCATCCGCTGGCTGGTGGCATGCGGAACATTCCTGATCTTCCGAGGATTCATCTTCAAGCTTTTTCCCATCGCTGTATGTGTGATGACATATATTGCAGTCGTCATCATGAATTAGCGCGTTTTCATTATGCTTATCATGCAGAAAAGGCACTGGCGGCCTCATTTTTTCTGTAAACGCACTGTCCTCAACAGTTGTCACATCTTCCTGTGAATAAACAGAAACAACAGCGGTCAGGAAAACAATCACTGCCACTGTCATATACATCATTCGGGTCCGCATTTCCATAAAAAATACTCTCCTTATTCTGGTTTTTCCATGGTTTCATATATAATATCGCCCAGGAACTTGAGTTCCATGTCAAGCCCGTAGTGCTGAACGATATCTTCAAGTCCGCTGTGGCAGTTATGACATGGTGCGATAATCGTCTTCGCTCCCCTTGCCTTTGCCGCGAACAACTGCTCCGCCTTGACCCTGTTCCCGTCAATCCGCTTCATCTTGAACGGAGGACCGCAGTTTACCACCCCGCCTCCCGCGCAGCAGCAATAATTATGCTCACGGTTCGGATGCATTTCAATCAGTTCGTTGCAGATTTCCTCTGTCACATAGCGCCCCATTTCATGCAGACCTCTTCCCCGGACGATATTGCAGGGATCATGAAAGGTGACAGGGGTTTCATATTTTCCGGCAATCTTTATCTTTCCTTGTCTGAGAAGTTCATAATAGAACTCAATGGCATGGACCATGGGCAGGGGAGGCATTTTCCAGCCAAGCCATCTGTTCCCCGTGTCGTAAACCGAACGGAACGCATGTCCGCATTCTCCCATGACAATCTTTTTTGCTTTAAGCCGCATGGCCGTCTCAAAGTGTTCCTTCTTTAAGCGGCCCATCATTTCCAAGTCACCTGTGTACATGCACATGTCACTGTTGTCCCATCCCGGAGTTGCGGGCATTGTCCAGTCAATGCCGGCCACATTCATGATCACGGCGGTCTGATATATCAGTTGCGCCCGGAACTTGGGTTCAGGAGCGATCACAGAATAAAAGACTTCGGCACCTTCCTTCTCAAGAGGTATCCGCAGACTCGGCATCTCTTCCTGGGCTTCCTCTTCCTGCCACATAAGAGTGTCAATCCACTCATTGTCCTTCACCCACATCTGATTCAGGGTTGCGGAATGGCTGTGTGCGGTGTCCTGTATGTAAAGAGGCGTGACGCCCAGCAGATGGCATATCCTTCGGACAACAGATATGATATAGGCGATGTCAATGCCAAAGGGACAGTACATGGCACAGCGTCGGCACAGATTGCACTCTGTTGATGCGATCTCGGAAGCCCTTTTTATGAACTCCGGGCTGACTTTTCCCTTTTTGTCCAGTATTTCCCACATTGTCTGCTTTACCTTGCCCGCAGGGGAAAACCGCGGATCATTGTCGTGGGAAAGATAATAATGACACCCTTCGGAACACAGCCCGCAATGTACGCATGTGTCAACATACACCTTGAGACGGGCGCCGGTCTCATTCTTCAGCACATTGTTGATGACCTGTTCTATTCTGTCCGGTTCAAGCTTCTCGGCTCCCTTTTCTATACCTTCGTCAATAGTCCCCTTATTTGATTCGGATGCAGGTCCTGCCATATATTCCTCCTCTGTAAATTATGTAAGGATACGGATGAACTGCCCTTCGGATTTTCACCGATGCTGCATATCATCATCTTCGCTCCTGTTTAACCCTTTGTTGATTACTGATTTTCATTTCGGACGGGGTTGCAAACCCCGTCCGGCGAGCAGGAACCCCGTCCGGCGAGGGAACCCGTCCGGCGAGGTTACTGATTTTCATTTCGGACGGGGTTGCAAACCCCGTCCGGCGAGGGCACTCTCTCTTCGCAAACCTTCCATCCGCATCAGCTCGCCGGGCCAGAAAAGCTTTTCCGTGACAGCCCGACGCTGAACCCCGCTGATCGCCCCGATTTTCGTCACTCCGTGATCCTTTTCCACTATCATCACTATGTCCGCTGGCAGGTCGGCGATCAGATCCGGGCTGTGGGTCGTGACGATCACCTGCATGCCCCGGGCCATCTCAAAGAGGAGATCACGCAGGATGCCGATGACACCGGGATGAATATTCAGCTCCGGCTCCTCGACTGCCAGCAGCGGTATCGGGGGAGTCTGATAAAACGCTGTCAGAATGCCCAGAATGCGGAGGGTCCCTTCTGATTCGTGAGCCAAGTCAAAGGCAGGTGTCTCGCCGTTGACAGGGGTGTGGTGCAGGCGGGTGACCAGATATCCTCCGATCATCTCCACTGTGCAGTTCTCCACATCCGGAACAACCACCCTGAGTGCGTCAAGCAGGTTTGCGATCTCAGCCGGCTTTTTCCCCAGGTCCCTCAGAACAGAGGCGATGTTTCGCCCGTCTTCATCCAAAGGATAAGGATTGCCGAGTTTCTGGGGCGGACGCATGTTTTCAGGATGGATTGCGTAAAATCCCATTTTGCCAAGGTATTCGCAGATATGACGGATGCCATCCGAATCCGTATGCGCGGCGGCTGGCAGAGTCAGCTCTGTGTCGGACAGAGGGCGCAGATGATCCGGTGAGAAACACTCAGGACAGGTCACCCATTTTCCATCCCTGATCTCGAAGGCGTTTATGACACTCCCCTTTTTGGCGACACATTTCTCCCAAGTCACCCGGCATCCCCCTGCATCTGTTCTGCCCAAGGTAAAGCCGTATTCCCCGGAACAGTCAGGGAGGTCAAGGCGGAGGTGGATTCGGACATTCTCATCCGCGGATGACCGACATCTGATCTCATCTATGCCATGTCTGTCCAGAACGGCCCTGTTCAGACCGCGAACCATGATATCCCGGACAAAACGCAGCACGTCAATCAGGTTGCTTTTTCCGGACCCGTTCGCTCCGACCAGGACCATTAGCGGCCCCGGTCTTATGTCAATGTCGGCAAGACTGCGGTAGTTTCCGACTTTGAGGCGTGTTATCATAAATTCCTCTGTGCCTTTGTGTGAGATATAAAAAAAACCGGGGAAAATTTTCATTTCGGACGGGGTTGCAAACCCCGTCCGGCGAGACGCCCCGTCCGATGAGCAGCCACTTACCAGTCTTTCGCATGTCTGACAGCTCCGAACTCAGACCCCATATACCCTCTTGTGAACGGGAAAAAAAACGCATGACTCAGCCGGGTGAATGGGATGGCAACCAGCATAATTTCTCCTGAAAGAATATGAAGAATACCTACAATCCTGTATCCGATCCATTGGTGATATGTCCAGAATCCCGTGATAAAGGGAGCCGCGACAATGGCAATGATGATAAAATCAGAAGGCGACGTTAAAAATCTGACCTCCGGCAGAACTCTCCGTCTCACGGCGAAAAACACACATGACGCGATCACAATCAGCGTCATTGCGTCTGCAAGAGAATCAGAGAGAAACCACCAACTGATGTCATAAGCCTCTTTAACCAGAATGATATGGGCGCAAAGAAAGAGTGGGACACCAAGGAGGCTTATGTGGAACGCAAACGTGACCAGCGTCATCACCGGGTGCTTTCTCATGTTCTCGGCTCCAAAGGGTATGATCCAGTGGAAAATTGAGCGAAATGCATAATGGAAATCCATATATGCATAAACTGTCTGGTCTTTCTCATTTGCCAGCTTTGCCATCGAGATCAGCCGATACAGGCTTCCTCCGATGAAAAGGATAAACGATACCCAGACCAGCGGGCCGCTGACAAAATTATATATGCCGTGCATTTTTTTTCTTCTCCTATATATATCAGGTAAGGGGCAAGGGGTGAGGGGGTCCTCTCATGCCTGCCCGGATTTATTTCGTCGCCGATGGCGGTGTTCCAGACACTCCTTTCAGCTTGCAATATCGTTCAGCGATATGACGTGGCGCCAGTATTTTCCTTTATCGGCACCGTTCCCGATACCCCTTACCAGAATTTTTTCCCCGTCAGGGCTGAATGCCGGGTTCCACAACGCCCCAAACGATTCCTTCAGGGGCTGACCGTCAACATAAACTGCGAAGCTTCCGTTTTTCTCTGTCTTTGCAGCCAGATGCCTGCTGTCCGGACTGAATACAGGCTGCCAGACCATGTCAAAGCTTTCATTCCAGGCGATTCCGTCCACAGCAATTTTCCAGGCCCCGTCCGTTTTCCCGATACAGGCCACTCGGTTTCCATCCGGGCTGAACACTGCGTCGGTGACAAGATCACCGAATATCCGGTGCCAGGGCTTGCCGTCAACAGCCACGGTCCACTGTCCGAATTCAGGTGCGACAATTGCCGCCAGCTTTTTCCCGTCCGGGCTGTATATGTGATGCCAAAGTTGGACGAATTTACGATCCCATATAGGGATGCCGTTCCGCGCCAGTGTCCAGGTTCCTCCGATCCGGACAGGTGCTGTGACAGAACCGTCTTCAGGGTTGAACTGCGGTTTCCAGACTGAATTGAACGTCTCATTCCACGGGACCCCGTTTACAGCAATCGTGTAATCATAAAGGGATGTTCTCACCTCAGCCGCGACCTGTGTGCCATCCTGACTGAACCCGATGTTCCACACATTTACAAAATTCCTGTCCCACACTTTGCCGTCAACAGCCAGTGAATAACATCCTTCCTGGAATTTGAAAATGTCCCCTTCTGATACCTGGATGGTCTGAACGACTGCAGCGACGTTTTTCCCGTCCTGACCCTGGGTGAGATTTGTCATGGACAGGAAATCGGTTTCCCAGGGGACGTCATTTACAACTGGCAGACATCTCATTCCTTTTTGGGCGGCCGCGGCGATGTTCATGCCATCCGGGCTGATCCGGGGATCCCACATAAACTCGTACCTGTTTTCCCACGCTGCACCGTCCACTGCGACTGTCCATTCTCCCATGTCTGACACCAGACCTGTGAGCCGGTTGTCAGGACAGAATCTCAGTCGCCATATCTTGTCAAACGTGTTTTCCCACGTCGTTCCGTTTTCGCAGACACTGAATTCAGCGTCCTCGTTTCTGATGATGGCTGCGATTTTTTCTCCGTCCGGGCTGACATAAGGCTCCTCAATCCATTCAAATCTGTCCTTCCACTCATCAGTATCAGCAATCAGTCGTCTGCCAATATCCCAGTCCCAGCTCGTATCGTTAAACATTCCCTTTCTCCTCTGTAAATCAAAATATATTCAATAATATCGTCTGCAGTTGACAAAGAAGCAAAAATTCCATTGCAGTAATTATGATCCGGGCAAATCCATTTTTGCACTCCTCTGTAAATCCAAATTATATGTAATGATTTCGTTTGTGCGTTTGTCAAGGTGGGTTGCGGATTCCGTTTTTTACTGCGTAAAAAATCGAAATCCTTCACCCACCCTACAACCTCGGGATTTTCTTATGTGCGTATGTCATCGGCGGGCCGATGTCTTATGCCGCTCCTTTTGATGAAAATGAGTCTCAATTATTTTCAGCAGTTCTTCTGCATCCGGTGGCTTCTCAATATATGAGTCCGGGTATGGAATGGCATTCTCCAGGCTGATATTCAGCATCTTGAGGTAATGGAAGAACGTCTTTTTTTCCACAGCCGACAGCATGATCACCGGGATATCCCTGAGCGTTTTGTCTGTCTTGAGCTGCCTGTACATCTGAACGCCGCCTTCTCCGGGCATCATCACATCGAGAATAATGAGATCAGGTTCGATATCCCTAACTTTCCGCAGACCTTCTTTCCCGTTTCTCGCTACGACAGGCAAGTATCCGCTTGTCTCAAGAAGGGTGGATATGAATATCCTCATATCCATCTCGTCATCCACGACCACAACCTTCTTTTCGCTCATTTTAAAATCCTATCACTTTGACGGTTGGCGACCTGATTAAAGTTCGCAGTTCCGCCTTCATGCGGTTAGCGTAACTACGCCCTCAAGCCGGACCTCAAGCCCCAAGCCGGACGGGATCCCCCAAGCCGGACGGGATTTGCAATCCCGTCCGTAACATTTCCCAAGCCGGACGGGATCCCCCAAGCCGGACGGGATTTGCAATCCCGTCCGTAACATTTTTTATTCAAGCCGAACTACGAACCAGCCACTTTGTCAGGATGATTGACGCTTGCAACCGGGCATGATGAGCGGAGAACAACCTGCTCAACCGTGCTGCCGAGCAGCGCTTTTTCAGGGTCTGTTTCCCTGGTATGATGTGCCATGACAATGAGATCCCCCTGCTTTTCACGGGCAAACTTGAGGATTTCAACATACGGGGTTCCTTCCCGTATTTCAATGTCATAATTGTCAAACTCCTCTATTTGGGGAATATACTGCTTATCAATCTTTTCCCGGGCCTCTTTTATCTGCTGTTCTATTTCCTCCTGTCCGAAAACCTGGCCTGCGCTGTCAACATGGATGTCAGCCGCGTGAAAAATGTGGAGCCTGGCGCCGACTTCTTTGGCCAGCTTGTATGCAAAGAGAAAAGCCGAATCTGAGGCTTTGGAAAAATCAGCCCCGAATACAATATTGGAGAACAGCTTCCAGCAGGTGGTGCATGGTCTGCTGATGATGACGACAGGGCACCGGGCAGCTTTGGCGACTTTCTGCATTGTGCTGCCCACGACACTCCGATATCGTGTGGCACCGATGTCATCCTCCCTGGTATGCGCCCCCATCACGATGAGGTCAACACTCTCTTTCCGGGCTTTTCTCAGGATTTCCCGATGCGGAACCCCGACAGCGGACTCGATCACAGTGTTTTCACTGTCTTTTAACAGATCCGCATAAGTATTTTTCATCTCCTCCTTTACCCACTCAGCATAATCCGGGTCCTGCTGTTCGGTCTCACCTGTTCTTATATCTGTCACAAATGGGCTGTAGCCCCGGGTGGGAATGCCAAGGACATGAAAAATATAAAGTTGTGCATCCCACTTGAGTTCCAGGTCAAACGCCACTTTGGCTGCATTGTCACAGGTCGGGGAAGCTGTCGTTGCAAAAAGAATTTTCTTAAACATGGATATCACCTCCGTAATTCGCACTGTTTCGGAATGCCATGAAAACTGAGTTCCCAGGCAATTCCGTCAATTAGTTCAAAAAGACTGAACACAGTTTCAAATTCAAACACATCCACCTTGTCTCCCAAAACGATGTGCTTCAGCCTGCCAAGTCTGATCTGCATATCCAGAATATCTTCTATCTGAAAATTTTTGATTTCACACATCTCCCCGCCATGAATACCGTGGAAAGAATTGAAAATTTCCATGCGGGGCTTGCCAGGAAAGCCGATCATTTCAATTGTCTTGCCGAGTTCAAGATAATCCAGGCTGTCATCGTCACATCCGCTTTCCTTGCTCATCCGGTATCGCTCCATATATGAGGGAAAAAAAATATTCAGATCCGCAAGCAGGGGGTATTTTTCAAGCATCTGAAAATAACTTCTTAATGTATATTCCTCTTCGAGCTTCGCCCTGTAACTGAGAAATATGAGCGGCTTCACTTCAACGGTTTTCCTGTTGTGGACGATTGTTCCGTCACTCATAAGTATTACTGTGTTCATTTTTTACCCTTATGCCCGACTGTCACAAACTGTGTTCATTTTTTATCCTTATTAAGCCCGACTGTCACAAGTTCTCATCACTTGCTGAGGTTGATGTGAAAGGCATTTTCCAGACCGATGTTTCCTGCTCAACAATTTCAGCGGATTTGCGGGCTGACTTTCAACTCTGTTACAGGACAAAAAAGTGAGCGGCTTTTTCCGACAGGAGAAACTGCCTCATTCGGAAAAAAAACCGGGTTTCTTTCCCAGCCGCAACTTTCTGTCCTCTGCACAGCTTTCATTTTTTTGTGCCATATATGTTGCATAAACCATGCCATCGTGTCCATTATTCCTGATGTTTTTTGAAACAGGCATAATTTAAGACAGTTAGGGAAAGCTATGTCAAAAAATACACTGTTGCTGAACGAATTTCAACAGCAGGATTTATTGCTTATATGCAACATCAGTCTGACAGGCAGAAGGGATTTTGTGTGAGCGACGTACAAAAGGTAATATAATTATAACATTTTTTTACAGGTAGTTGGAGATAATTGGATGAACCTTGTATTTACGTTGCAGAAGAGAAACAATGTTGCATCAATATGCAACAAATGATGCGTATTGATGCGGTATCCGAATAAAGGACAGCGCAGAATGACTCCGTCGGCTCTCTGGTTCTGGGGCCGAACGGACTCGTGAGTTGCTGTACTATTTTGACCTGGATATTAAGATAATACTTTCAAAATCTGTGACATTGCTGACGTATGCTTCCTTTGCAAACCGGTCATCAACCAACCCCTCTATGTCATTATGACGGATTAATTTGAAACGCACCATCTGATCTGCGATATACTGCATTTCCTCTGTTTTTGGTGTAAACTGATCATATACAATACGATTTTCCGGCGTTGTGAGGGCATACTCAATCAGTTCAGCTTCCTGGTTCCAATAGCGGGATACGATTTTGGCTGCTGCTCTGGTGTTTTTTTGCGCCCAGAAACCAGACCGTGCAGCTCCCTGAACCATCATTCTGACGATGCCAGGATCATTTTCAATAAATGCCTGCCTTACCAGCACCAGGTTGCAGATAAATCCCTTCCACACGTCTTCCGCATATAAGACAACTTCTGCATCACCGCTTTTTATTGCCTGCACTGCATAAGGCTCGCCCACATAATATGCATCCAGAGAACCGGAAGTGACTGCCGAGGCCATATCCGGCGGATTCATTTCAACAATATTTATCTGCCCGGCAAGTGAATGTCTTTCCATTTCCTGCCTGATACTGATGTTGTGGCCTGAATAGCGCATGGGAACGGCAACAGTCCTGCCGGCCAGATCTTCCAGCTTTTTTATGCCCAGGTCTTTCCGGGCCACCAGCGTACTTTCATGGCGGTTGCCGATATAAACGACTTTGACATCTTCCCCCTGCTGCCTGAGTATAATTGAGAGGGGGGCTATCATAAAGGCGGCCTGAACATCTCCGTTACGGAGTGCTTCTCCCAGATCGGCAAATGAAGAAAATTTGAGTGCTTCAAAACGGACCCCGTCACCTTTTCTGGTTGCATGGTCCAGTATGGGTGCTGCCAGATTGGTGATTACCGGCATATATCCCATTCTGACAACCTTTCTGTGCCCTGTGTCAATGTTCAGCCAGAAATGCAGGCCGGATATAAATACCAGCCATCCTGCGGCTATAATAAGGATGCGCCACGCAAGAGGGTTTTGCAGTTGTTTTGCAGAATTTTTGTTATACAGCATGTGGGACTCCAAGCATAAGGTATATTTCTTGTCTCAGTTCGTCCAGTTCCGGATATTTTTTGAAATCACGTGGACGGGGAAAATCAAGTTTCTGTTCCAGCTTCACATAAGACGGGCTTCTGCTCATGATGACAATTCTGTCCCCCATAATAAGGGCATCGTCAATATCATGGGTGACCACCAGAATTGTCTTGCCAAAATATTCGTGCATATTGACAACCTCCTCACGAAGCTTCTTATGGACCAGAAAATCAAGTCCTGTAAAAGGCTCATCCATGAAAAGGACATCCGGACTGACCGCCAAAGCTCTTGCCAGTTCAGCACGGCGTTTCATTCCCCCTGAAAGCTGGTAGGGATAATTCTGTTCAAAACCTTCCAGTTCGACAATCTCAATATATTCCCGGATTTTTTCATGCTTATGCTCTTTGTCACGGATGTTTCGCAGTCCCAGCCCGACATTGTCCCAGACATTCATCCAGGGGAGAAGTGCGCTGTGCTGAAACACAAAAATATGATCTGAACATGGTTTTGTGACTTCTTTATTATTTATCAGCACAGTGCCGGATGTGGATTTTTCAAAGCCGGCAACAATACGGAGCATGGTTGATTTGCCGCAACCCGAAGGGCCGACGATGCAGACCAGTTCTCCTTCCTTGAATTTAAGGCTGATATTATCCAGGACAAGGTTCACATCTCCGCAATTTACATAGCAATTTTCTATGGATCGGCTATGCTTGCGCCGTTCCATATATTCTTTTCGTAAATTTTTTATGACAATATATTCCATGTTTGATGTTTGATGTTTGATGTTTGATGTTTGATGTTTGATGTTTGATGTTTGATGTTTGATGTTTGGCGAATCCTATTTTTCAATGGAATGCCAGGCCAGAAAATCAAACCTGCCGAGACGTTTCATGGCAGTATCCAGTAACAGGCCGATCAGACCGATAATTATCATTCCGGCAATCACATAATCCATTCGCAGGGCATTCCGGGAGTCGAGTATAAGATATCCCAGTCCTGATTTGACAGCAATCATTTCTGCCGCCACAACAACAACCCATGCAATTCCCAATGCAATGCGGAGTGCTGTGATGACAGCGGGAAGTATGGCCGGAAGAATGATTTTTGTTATAACTTCAAAGTTGCTGAAATTAAAATTGGCTGCCACATTAAAAAACACTGGCCTGACAGATATTACTTCCACTGTTGTTGAAATAACAAGGGGAAAAAAACTGGACATGAAAATCAGAAAGATTGCAGGCTTGTCACCAATACCAAACCAGAGCATTGAAAGAGGTATCCAGGCAAGGGGGGATATGGGCCGGAAAAACTGGATAACCGGATTTAAAAAATGATGAAATTTTTTCCAACGCCCAAGTACAATGCCCAGGGGTATTCCAAAAAGGACGGCCAGATAAAATCCGGCTGTCACTCTGAACAGACTGGCGACTGAATGTCTGAGGAGAGTCCCGTCAGCAGTCATCTCCCACATACTGACAAATACTTTCAAAGGCTTGGGAAGCACATACTCGCTCCAGCCACTGTAACGGGCCAGCAATTCCCATAAAATCAGGATGACAGAAAAGGCGGTACTTGCTAACAAAACAGATAGATATTTTGATTTCATTATTAAAAAAACTGCTGGAATGTAATTTCAGCACTCCTTTCTGATAGTTAAGACTGTTTATTGAAATAAATAACCTAAATTATGCAGTATGGGTTTGCAACATTTGCCTCCACGCTGTCTGGTTTATGTGAATTATGCTATAAAAGCAGAATTGTCAAATATTTTTTTTTTTTCCTTGCATAGAATTCAAATATGCGCTATCAAGTGAACAATTATACAGACAGATGCAATATTCTTGGTTCTAATGGTTTTTTCCGCAGATGAACGCAGACAGACGCTCACAGCGGTCAGAGTGTGGGAGCATCAGCGTTTATCCGCGTTCATTTGCGGTTTGCAGGGATGACCCGGCAAACGGAAAAAATTATTTCATCCATATTCCTTTGATCTGCAAACGACGCTTGCAGATCAAAGTTAATGATTCTGAAAAAATAATGGATTTATGTATTGTTCCATTTAAACCTTAATAATTTCATAATGATTAATTAATTACTAACTTACGAAGTTAAAATAAATTATATATTAAAGAAAGGGGGTTCAGCAAGTGAATTGAAAAACAGATTCTTTTGTTATCCTTCACGCTCAATGTTGAGCAGAAGTATTTATATTCATAAAATAAAATGTGGTATATGCGCCATGCTGATGCCATGCGTCAAGTTGTCAGAATGAGGAGGAAAAGATGAAAATATGGTCATGGTTTGGGAACCTCAAACTCAAGTTCAAGCTTCTTGTTTTTGGTCTTATCATCAGCCTTGTGCCTGTTATCGTTATTGCGGTAATGCTGACTTGGGCGGCTGAAGATACAATTATTGAAAATTATAAAAATGCATTGACAGGTATCAGGGAATCGCGTGCCTCACAGCTTGCCATGTGGTTTCAGGCCCTTGAAGAAGATTCAGTTTACTTGTCGGGCACCCGGCGGGCAGGCGACGCTATGGTCAGGTTGTCATCCTTATTTAAAGATGTCGGGCCCGAGGGCGCGCGGTCGGGGACCATGGGCGGCCTTCAGGAATCCGAGTTTGCCTCGGCCTACCGGGACGCAGATGTCACTTTCAAAAAATATAAAGAGTCAACAGGACTCTATGATATTTTTTTGATTGATACCGCTGGAAATATTGTTTACACGGTAATCCAGGAAGCCGACATTTTTACCAATCTTGTTTCCGGCCCTTATTCCAACTCTGGTCTTGCCGGGGTATTCCAGTTGGCAAAACATGCCCCCATGGGAAAAGCCGTACTGTCCGATTTTGAATTTTATCAGCCATCCAAAGACAACGCTGCTTTTGTTGCCGTGCCAATCGTGCAGCAGGGGAGACATGTCGGTGTTCTCGCCTTCCAGTTTCCCATTCAGGAGATGAATGAAATCCTCACGAATCGCGAGGGGTTGGGAGAATCCGGTGAATCATATCTTGTCAGTCCGGAAGACTTTCTCATGCGTTCCGACTCCCGATTTTCCACCAAGAGTACGATTCTTTCCCAGAAAGCGGATCATAAACCTGTGAAGCTCGCAGCCAAAGGGGATACTGGCACTATGCTCACAGATGATTACCGGTCTCCGCCGGTGCCGGTAATTGCTGCTTACCAGCCTTTTGAGGCGATGGGAATCAAATATGTTCTGATTTCAGGAATTGATCAGGAAGAGGCACTGAAATCGCTTGAAGATATGAAACAGGCCGCGTTTTATAGTACACTGCTCACCCTTGGTATTGTAACCCTCTTTACGTTTATCATAGCGAACCTGATCTCCGGGCCGATCACCAGAATCACAGACATGATCCGGAAAATTGCATCAGAGCGAGATCTGACGCTTAAAATTTCCATGGAAACGCAGGATGAAATCGGCAATATGAGTTCGGAATTCAACAACATGATGGATATGCTCAACAATACTTTTGTAACAGCATACAGCGCGGCCATAAAAATCAATGAAAATGCCAGCGAAGTTTTCGGGAGAGCCTCTGCAAACAGGGAGCGCGCCACTTCACAGGAAAAAGAGGTCATAGAATCAGAGAACATACTCAAAGCAATGGGGGCCACTGCCGGTGAAGTCCAGCAGGCATCCAATGCCCAGAAGCAGGCAGCCAATCTGTCCAATGAGCGCATCAGCGATTTGGTGACAGGCCTGGAAAAAATGAATGAAGCTTCCAGGGCGCAGACCAGTGAGGTTGCCCAGACCACGGAGCGGGTTATTGCCATGGGTGAAACCGGCGCGGTTGTTGTGGCCACAGCTGGAAAACAGGGTGAGGCTGTGGGCAGGGTGACTGGTGCTGTCAATGAATTTGCAAAAGCCGTGGAAGAAATGACCCAGATTGCGACCCGGTTAACTGAATATGGCCAACAGGTACTGCAAGCCGCAACTGAGGGTACAGGCTCAGTTAACGCAACGGTTCAGGGTATGCGGGCCATTGCTGAATCGTCGGATCAGATTACGGAAATTATCTCGGTGATCACTGAAATCGCCGAACAGACAAATCTGCTTGCACTTAACGCTGCTATTGAGGCTGCCCGTGCAGGCGCACATGGAAAGGGGTTTGCGGTGGTTGCAGATGAGGTCGGGAAACTTGCCCAGCGGTCTTCCGAAGCTGCAAAGGAGATCACACAGCTGATAAAAGATTCAACATCCCGTGTTACCGAAGGGACGAATCTTACAGATCAGTCCGCACTCGCACTCCAGAAGATCGCTGAAGGCGGACAGGTCAACATGCAGGCCATTGAGGAAATCTCAAAGATGACGGATATTCTTACCGAGGGAACCCGTAATATTCATAGCATGATGGGAGAACTCAACACGCTTGCCCAGGAAATTGCAACAAATGCAGGAATGCAGCGTGAACGCCGCGATGAAGCCCAGAAGTCCCTAGTGGTAGTGGAACAGAACTCCCAAACTATCCTTCAACTGGTTACGGAAGCCGATAAGAGCACAACCGTTGTTAATGAGGAGATGCAGGGCATTGGGAAGCGTACCGAAGATATAGAGAAAATGACCGACATTCAGGCTGAGAGATCGAAAAAAGCCTCGGAAATTGCCGAAAAACACGTTGAGGGTGCCCGCGCAACAGTGGAAGGCGCAGGCAGGGTTGTGAGCATATCGGAATCGCTTCAGAATCTGGCGCGGTCACTCGCTGAAGAAGTGGGGCAGTTCAAGCATTCAGGGAAAAAATAGGCATCGCTTCTCACTTAAAACAGGAGTGCTTTAAGATGGAACAAGATTACTTAGATCAGGAGACAGAGCAACTGGAAAAAGAAGTTATGCAGTTGGTCGGCTTCATCATCGGCAAAGAAAAATTCGGCGTTGACATACTTTCAGTGCAGGAAATCATTCGGAAGACACCTATCACTGCTGTGCCCAATTCTCCTGAGTTCATTGAGGGTGTTATCAATTTGCGGGGGAGCATTATCCCGGTCATTGATCTTCGCAAAAGACTGAACATCCTTAAACATAGAAAAGAAGAAAATAACGGAGAACCGGTAACCTGGATCATTATCATCAAAGTTGATGAGCGGGTCACCGGTTTTATCGTGGATTCAGTTACAAAAGTTCTCAAAATCCAAAGAAATACCATTGAGCCGCCGCCGGATATTGTTGTGGCAGGATTAAAAAGCCAATATATTCACGGTGTGTGCGAAATTGATACAGGGCTTCTGATCCTGCTGGACTTCAGCAAGATTCTGGATATAAAAGAGATTGGGAGGCTCAGGGATTTTGATAAGTGAGTTTGCTGAGTTGCTGAGTTTAATGAGTTGCTGAGTTTAACTTCTGAGTTGCTGAATTTTAAACTCACAAACTCACCGAACTCAGAAACTCATCAAACTCAGAAACTCATCAAACTCAGAAACTCATCAAACTCAGAAACTCATCAAACTCAGAAACTCACAAAGGTGAAGCCAAATGGGTAAGCGCATTCTGGTTGTTGATGATTCTTCCATAATGAGAAAAATGGTCATAAAGACGCTTAAAGCCGGGGGCCATAAAATTGTGGGAGAAGCTAAAAATGGCAAAGAGGCAACAGAACTTTACCAATCTTTAAAGCCTGATCTGGTAACCATGGACATCACCATGCGGGTGATGGATGGCTTTACCGCTGCGAAAGAAATTCTAAGTCATGATAAAAATGCCCGGATTCTTTTTCTTTCCAACATGGACAAGGACAAATATGGTCAGGAAGCAAAACGCCTGGGTGTCATGGGGTATGTCACCAAACATAAATCAATGGAAATGCTTGCCATTATTGGAAAATGATGTTTGATGTTTGATGTTTGATCCAGCATCAAACATCCAGCATCAAACTAAGGAGAATGCCATGGTGGATTTATCAATGCTTCAGGAATTTATCGCTGAAACAGCAGAGCATCTTGAGGAAATGGAAGCCGGTCTGCTCCAATTGGAATCAGACCCGGACAACCGGGAGGTTCTTGATGATATTTTCAGAGGTGCTCATACGATAAAGGGCAGTGCCGAATATCTGGGGATGGAAAAAATTGGCGAGCTTTCACATAAACTGGAAAATTTGTTGGAAATTCTCCGTCATGGGGATCATTCCCTGAATGAGGAGATCATTGATACCCTCATGGTTTCAAAAGACCGCATTGCGATGCTGAATGCGGATTTGGAACGCTCTGACACAGAAGAGACAGCGATCGGAGATATCATCGAACGTATTGACCGGATAACAGAGGAATCCGGGAAAAAAGAGGAAACTCAGAAACTCAGAAACTCAGAAACTCAGAAAACTCAGGACACAGAAAACGCACAGGAACATTACGAAAATCTCAAGGTGGTTTTACATGAGATAGTGCATGGCGAGGTGGATGATAACAAGAAAAAGCGGGTTCTGGATATTCTGGAAAGATACATAAACGTATTAGAACACCCTGTGGACAATAATCTTGCAAAACAGCTTGAAAATTTGAAAAAGCAGGCTGTTACGCTTACTTTCCCCGATGATGCATGTAATATGCTTGATGATTTGGAAAAATTGACATGCAGTTCGCAAAAGCCATCCATTTCAGAGCTGATTCCTGAAATGGAATCCATTTCAAATATTCTCCAAACAGGTGATGATACTGAGATCATACCGGCTGACACACAACAGAAAACATTGCAGACAGAAGCCGATGATGATTATGGCGATGACGACGATGATGATGAAACTTATGAAGAAGAGTATGACGATGAGCTGTTTAACATCTTCATAGATCATCTGAAAGAAAATCTCGCCCTGTTAAGCGGCCAAATAAAAGAACTGCAACATTCAGGCAACAGGCATGAATCGCTCGAAAAGTGTCTGGAATATGTGGACGGTCTCCACTCTTCTGCCAATTACATGGAATACAGCAAACTCACCGCCCATTATGAGAAATGGAGTGATGAGATACAAGATGCCATTAACAGCTTATCATCAGGCCAGGAAATTCCTTTTGCCAGTTTTATTTCCAGAATGGAAGATTATATTGGGAAAACAGAAAAACGATTTTCTCAACATATAAAAAAAGATGAAAATTTATTATCAGCAGAAGCCCCGGAAATTCAGGCCCAAGAGTATGAAGAATTACCTTCTCTGCTTCTTGATGAAGCAGAAATGCCCTCCCTGCTCCCTGATGAAGAAATGCCTTCCCTGACTCTTGATGAAGCTGAGGAACCTTCCATAGTCCTTGATGAAGCTGAGGAACCTTCCGTAGTCCTTGATGAAACTGAGGAGCCTCTCGTGGTCTTTGATGAAGCTGAAGAACCTGAAGAGCCGCCTGCAGACAAGGAAGAAGAGTTGCCTTCAGTGGAAGCTCCGGACGGATTCTGGGAGGATGAGTTATTATCCGGTGCTGAAGCTTCAGATGATAAAGAAGCCGAGGAGCCGACTGAATATCAGGGGCTGTTTGACGAGCTGGATGATGCTTTTGATATAAGAAAAAGTAAAGATGACCAAATCGTTGATGCTGTTATTGAGCCTGCAAAACCGGTGACAACTGCGCCCAAACCTTTTATTGAACCTGAAAAGCCGGCGCCAGTTGCGCCTGAACCCAAACCTGTTATCGGACCAGAACCCGTTGCACCCAAAAACCCGATTGGAGTTGAAACAGCAACCAAACACAGCCTCCGTGTGGATGCCAGAAAAATAGATTCCCTGATGAATCAGGTGGGAGAACTGGTTGTCAGCCGTGCATGGTTTTCCCAATTATATACTGAGATGAGAGCATTGCAACAGCATCTTCAGGAAACCGGGCATCTGAACCAGCGAGAAATGAAACCTGTCAGATCGCTTACCTTCAAACTCAGTGAAGCCACAGTTGCTCTGGGACGAGTGGCCAATGAGCTTCAGGAAGGAGTCATGAAAGTAAGAATGCTCCCTATTTCCCAGTTGTTCAATCGTTATCCCCGGCTGGTGCGCGACCTTGTCATTAATACGGGAAAAAAGGTCAGACTTGAAATTGTGGGCGAGGAAACAGAATTGGACAAGATGGTTATTGAGGAAATATCTGATCCTCTGATCCACATAATACGAAATGCTGTTGACCACGGATGTGAAGCTGTTAGGGAGCGGCAGGCTTCAGGCAAGCCTGATCAGTGTATTCTGAAGCTTGAATCTTATCATGAAAGCAACCATGTGGTCATAGAAATTCTTGATGATGGAAGGGGGATTGACACGGACATTGTCAAAGCCGCAGCTCTGGAGAAAAACCTCTTTTCCCAGAAAGAACTGGAACGAATGACAACCAGGGATTTAGTGAGTATCATTATGAAGCCCGGATTCTCCACAGCATCTGAAGTAACCAAAACTTCAGGCAGGGGAGTGGGCATGGATGTGGTCAAAAAGAACATTGACAAGCTGAACGGAACCATAGAAATTGATTCCAAAAAAGGTGTCGGAACACGGTTCCGCATAAAAATTCCGCTGACCCTTGCCATTATTCGCGCCCTGCTGGTCAAAGTGGGATCCGAAACATTCACCATTCCCCTAACTGCGGTGGAGGAAACACTCCGAATTTTTGACAACGAGATAACTGAGATTGAGGGCGTTGAAGTGATACATCTCAGGGACAGCACCCTGTCCTTGCTCCGACTGACAGAACTGTTTGGAATAAGTTCAAATCTCCAAAATGGGAATAAAACTTCTTATGTGGTCGTTGTCAACACAGGGACGAGAAAAGCAGGGCTTGTAGTAGATGAACTGATATGCCAGGAGGATGCGGTGATAAAGCCGCTGGAAGACTATTTGCAGGACAGCAGCGGCTTTTCAGGTGCCACGATTCTTGGTGACGGCCGAATTTCCCTTATTTTGGATGTTTACGAACTGGTCAACCTTTCCATCGGCAGACAGATAAAAAAGAAAGAATTGAGAAATTGAGAACCTTGCCGGACGGGGTTATCCTGCCGAACCTTGCCGTCCGGCGAAACGAACCTTGCCGTCCGGCGAAACAAACCTTGCCGTCCGGCGAAACGAACCTTGCCGGACGGGGTTTGCAACCCCGTCCGAAACCTTTGCTGGCGGGGATTGACGGAACATTGCGGACGGGGTTATCCTGCCGAACCTTGCCGGACGGGGTTTGCAACCCCGTCCGAAACCTTTGCTGGCGGGGATTGACGGAACA
>Ga0190283_1000550_pt1 | contig 19219 bp, 19 predicted proteins | sample 48691801_MG_FD_161669 | JGI IMG/M metagenome (GOLD analysis project Ga0190283, IMG submission 161669) | Hydrothermal vent microbial mat bacterial communities from Southern Trench, Guaymas Basin, Mexico - 4869-18-0-1_MG | ecosystem: Environmental > Aquatic > Marine > Hydrothermal vents >...
GACCTGTTCCAGCCTGAGCAATGCAAGGTCATACTGATTGAGTGCATCCTGCAGCTGGACCCTGACAGACTGCTTCTGGGAAGGTCCGGGGTACGATATAGAGGTTGAATCAGATGAACCGCTGGTATTGCTTCCGGTGGTCATGGCATTGATCATCTGCTGGGAACCTGAGTACTCGAGAGATGTCTCCTGGTTGCTGGTACTTTCTGAATTTGTGATCGTTAGAGGCTCATCATAATATATGTAGTGATTATAAAGCAGCAGCTCTTCCTTTATTTCTCCGGCCAGTTCAAGGGATTTCTCAGATAGTTCCACAGTCTGGTCATATCCCAGTATGGCCGCATCAAGTTGTGTTTGAGCTGCGGCCATACTGGCTCTTGTGAGATCAAGTTGTTTTTCAATAAGCTGTGTATCCATAACGGCAACTATATCTCCAGAGCTTACCTTATCGCTTTCCTCAAAAAAGACTTCTTTTAGCTTTCCGCCCGAAGGTGAGCTGAGGGTAACCGTTGATATCTCTATTACTCCTGAGGCTTCTATTATTGAGGGGTCTTCCTTTAACCTGTCGGAGATGTAGTCATAAATAAAATACGATATTACAGCCAGTGCAGCTATTATAAGGACCAGCGGAAGTATTTTTTTTCTCATTTTTTCTCCTTGAAGTATTTTTTACAAATCTTATTCCAGTCTTTTATTGAATCTTACTATAGAAATAACCAATATAAAAATTCCTAAAGCGCCAAGGGCCAGCATCTCATCCCATAAAATATTAAGACCAGCATCTTTAAGGAAGATGCTGACTATTATTACATAAAAATATCTTATCGGATTTATATAAGTCAGGTACTGTATGGCCGGGGGCATATTTTCAATAGAAAACATGAATCCGGACAGCAGGATAGCAGGCAGTGTAAAGAAAAAGGTAGACATCATCGCTTGCTGCTGTGTACGGGATACCGTTGATATAAAGAGGCCCACTCCCAGTGTTGTAAGCAGATACAGCATCATTGCCAGGAACAGTATCAAAAGATTTCCGGTAAGAGGGATCTTAAACCAGCTATATGATACGGCAATAACCAGGACGACATCAATAAATCCGATGATGGCAAATGGTAGAGTTTTGCCGATGACAAGTTCGATCGGTTTTATGGGAGTGACGATCAGCTGTTCAATGGTCCCGTTCTCACGCTCCTTTACAATCGACATGGACGTAAGCATCATTGTGGATATCAAAAGTATGAATGCCATGACAGCAGGTACATTGGACACCCGGCTTTTAAGGGTGGGATTGTACCAGACTCTTACTTCATTTGAGAAGAAATCCAATGTACTGCCAGAATCCACACCCTTCAGGATCTCCATCCGCTCTATTCTTTCAAGAATTATGCCCTGGGAAAAATCAAAGCATATCTGGCCGGTATAATTCATTATCATTGCGGCTGAATTTGAATTTGAACCGTCGATTATTACCTGTATTTCTGACTGTTTGCCGGACTTCAGGTCCTTTTCAAAATCCGGACCTATCTTGATAACAGTCTCTGCTTCGCCCTTATCAAGGACTTCCTGTATTGCATCTTCAGAGTCGATCATTGTATCAATACTGAATTTTCCACTATTCTCAAAAGCCTGAATAAGATCCAGGCTGTATGAAGATCTATCCATATCCCAGACAGCTGTAGGAATATTTTTAATATCGGTGGTTATTGCATATCCAAAAAGCAGCAGCTGTACTATGGGTACCGCAAAGACCAGAAGCAGCATCCTTTTGTCCCTGCTTATTTGTATGAATTCCTTTATTATTAATTCTTTTATCCTTGACCACATAAGAGGATCCAGACTTTTTTAATATATTCTTATCAGATGGTTTCCGTTAAATAATTTTAGTTTTTATAATATTTTTAAAGATCCAGAATACTGTTTTTGTAAATAGATCTATTTTTAAGCAATTATTCACCAGGAACTAATTAAGTTTTTTAATAAATCGAAGATTTGCGATTATAAACACTATAATGGCAAACACTGCCAGGTAAAGGACCTCGAAACCCAGTATTATAAAGCCGGATCCCTTCAAGAATATTCCCCTCAAAATGATTATATAATACCTGGCGGGCACTAAAAATGAGATATACTGTACGAATTTTGGCATGCTTGCAATCGGGAAGACAAGCCCGGAAAGTATGTATGACGGCAGGAAGGAGATGAGCATTGCCATCTGATAAGATAATACCTGTGATTTTGTCACTATGGATATCGTTATTCCAAGGCTCAGTGCCCCGATCATAAAAATACTGGAAAGTAAAAATAGAAGCACAACACTTCCCCTGATGGGAATGCCGAATATCAGTTTTCCCGATACTACTATGATTGCAAGATCCAGCATCCCTATAATAAAATAGGGTATTATTTTTCCAAGGATCAGCTCATAGGATTTTACCGGGGAAACTATAAGCTGCTCCATGGTTCCGTTTTCCCATTCCCTGGAGATCACAAGTGAGGTAAGAAGGGATGCAATAATAAGCATGATTATAGCTATGATCCCCGGAATTATATAATTTTTGCTCTCAAGCTGCGGGTTGTACCATATGCGTATCTCAGGGTCGACAGGCATTTTCAGGTCCTTAAAATCTCCTGACTCGACAAGTATCTTTGAAGAAAATGCCTGCGTTATACCTTCTATGTATCCATATGCTATTGAAGCTTTATTTGACTGTGAGCCGTCTATTATGGTCTGCACATGCACTTCTCTGCCAGCGAGGATATCCTTCTCGAAGTCCTGCGGTATCACTATGGCGACCTGGCTCTTTAAAGAAAGAATATCATTCTCAATATCGCTGTAGCTGCCGGCATAATCATTTATGGAAAAATATCCGGACTGGCTGAAACTGTCTACGAACTGGCGGCTGTAGGATGAATGGTCACTGTCCAGTACTGTTGTCGGAATATCCCTGACATCCAGGGAGAGCGCATAACCGAAAAGGACAAGCAGCACGATGGGGATGACAAAAGAAAGGATGAGTGATCTCCTGTCCCTCTTTATATGGATAAATTCTTTCTTTGCTATGGCTATTATTCTTTTATGCTTCATATTTATTATGTTCTTTCCTGTACTGTCCGATAAGTGATGTAAATACATCTTCAAGAGAAGGATCCATGGTGCCGTGTGTTCTGCGGTGTGCATCCTTAAGGCTTGCAGGATCGTCTATTGCGATAATCTTTCCATCATATATAAATGCTATCCTGTCACAATACTCTGCCTCTAATAAAAAGTGAGTGGTGACAAATATGGTCTTTCCTTCACCTGAAAGTTCCCTGATAAGTCTCCAAAAATTATTTCTTGAAATAGGATCCACGCCGCTTGTGGGCTCATCCAGAAATATTATAGGCGGATCATGCAGAATGGCGCATCCCAGGGCAAGTCTCTGCCTGAAGCCTACCGGAAGAGGGGATGTCAGCCTTTTTTTCATACCGGTAAGACCGGTTACTTCCAGAATTCTATTCTTTCTGGCTTCTTTTATTTTTCTGCCTACTTTATATATCCCGGAGTAGAAATTTATATTTTCTTCTACTGTAAGATCAAGGTAGAGGGAAAATCTCTGCGACATATATCCAATATTTTGTTTTATCTGCTCACTCTGTCTGTATACATCAAAACCTCCAACGCTGGCCTTTCCTGAAGTAGGAAGCAGGAGCCCGCAGAGCATTCTGATAGTGGTGGATTTACCGGCTCCATTGGGTCCTAAAAAACCAAAGATCTCTCCCTTTCTTATTGAAAAAGAGATCTCATCAACAGCTGTAAAATCCCCAAAGTCCTTCTTTAGCTTATCTACTTCTATTATATCTTTAAAGATGTCCATCAGTATGATGCCTTATTTTGAGTTATTGAAACCAGGAGGGATGTTCCTGTCTGCACCTGTTAAGGTATTTACCATATAAATAAATACATCTTCGATCCCAGGATCCACTCTCTTTATTCCAGTTACCTTTATGTCATAGGCTTCCAGAATTTTTCCAATATTATCGATCGGGAAGCTTCTGCTGCAGTTCAGATGAAGCGTCTGCCCATAATCATTTACTGCAAGGACCAGGGGATCAGCATTGAAGATACCGGCAGCTTTCCGGTTATCAGAGGTGCTGATATCGGCTATATGGCCCAGGTGTTTTTTCTTAAAAGCTGCGGGAGACCCGTGATACAGGAGAGAACCTTTATTGATGAGTATGATACTATCGCATCTTTCTGCTTCATCCATATATGGTGTAGAGATTATTATAAAAACGCCCTCTTCTTTAAGCTCTTTCAGTATTTCCCAGAACTCCTGGCGGGAAAGCGGGTCCACTCCATTTGTGGGTTCATCCAGGATAAGGATCTGCGGCCTGTGGATCATGGCGCAGGAGAGGCCAAGCTTCTGCTTCATACCTCCTGAAAGGTTTTCCGCCCTTCTGTCCATGAAAGGGGTAAGATTTGAAAATTTTAAGAGCCTTTCGATGGTCCTGTCCCGCTTCTTTGCCGGGACCAGATAGAGGTCAGCATAGAAAAGCATGTTTTCCATAACGGTAAGATCCCCGTAAAGGCTGAATTTTTGAGGCATATAGCCTATCTTTTGTTTCACACTTTCAGGATCCTTTTTGATATCTATACCGTCCACAGCAAGGCTGCCGCTGCTGGGATCCATTATTCCGCAGATGATCCTTAAAAGGGTGGTCTTGCCGGCACCATCTGGCCCGAGGAGGCCCAGGATGCCCCTGTCTTCAAGATCCATGGAGATGGGTCCGAGAACAGTTTTTGACCCAAATGTTTTAATAAGATCTACTGATTTTATCATTTAAAAAATAAATCCAATATGGTACTGATCTTTTACCTAAGAAAATGATACATAAAATACAAAATATCTACAATATTTTTAAGGTGTGGCCTCGGTCATACAGAATATCTATAAATCCTTGTGTACGGCCCCATATGCTATATTATAGAATAGTCATCAGCAGGAAGGCAGGCGGTCGGCCCGGTATGCTTGTTTTATTTAAAATAGCTTTACATATATTAAATATTTCTTATAATGCTATATCGTTTTATTATATCAGAATAAAAAAATACAAGTGATAACTGGAGGAGAGATAAGATGAATATTTACGAAAAATCCCTGGCGATGCATAAAAAACACAGGGGGAAAATAGATGTAGTATCCAAGGTAGCCACAAAAACAGAAGAGGATCTCTCCCTGGCATATTCTCCGGGGGTTGCAGAGCCCTGCAGGCAAATATTTAAAGACCCCTCCACCCTGAATACCTATACATCAAGGGGCAATATGATAGCTGTCGTATCCGACGGTTCTGCAGTTCTGGGTCTGGGAAATATCGGCGCGCGCGCGGCCCTTCCTGTAATGGAGGGTAAATGTGTTCTCTTTAAGAATTTTGGGGGAGTATCAGCATTTCCAGTATGCCTGGACAGCCAGGATGTAGACACTATAGTGGATGCAGTAAAACTGCTTGAACCTTCGTTTTCCGGTATAAACCTTGAAGACATATCGGCTCCCCGCTGCTTTGATATAGAGGCAAGGCTAAAGAAGGAGACCGGCATGCTGACATTCCACGACGACCAGCATGGTACGGCAATAGTGGTGCTTGCCGGACTTTTTAATGCATGCAAGCTGCTAAAAAAAGATATAAGGGAGACGAGGATAGTAATAAATGGGGCAGGGGCAGCCGGTACCTCCATTGCAAACCTCCTAAACTATATAGATGTAAATGATGTAATGATGTGCGACTCTAAAGGAATAATCTATCAGGGCAGATGGGATCTGAATGTATACAAGCAGGAGATCGCCGAGATCACTAATCTAAAAAACACAGAAGGCAGCCTTGCTGACGCAGTGGCAGGGGCAGACATCTTTGTAGGAGTATCCGTAGCAGATGTATTGACAAAAGAGATGATAACTGAAATGGCAGATGACCCTATCATATTTGCCCTTGCAAATCCTGAACCGGAAATATCCCCAGAGCTTGCCAGGGCCGCTGGAGTTAAGATAATGGCAACAGGCAGAAGCGACTTCCCAAACCAGGTGAACAATGTACTGGCCTTTCCCGGAATATTCAGGGGAGCGCTTGACGCGGGTGCAGATGAGATAAATATAGAGATGAAGCTGGCTGCGGCAAAAGCGATCGCAGATATAATTTCAGATAGGGTGAGCCATGACTATATAATACCAAAACCGTTTGACCCGGAAGTCATGCCGGCAGTGGCAGCTGCCGTGGCAGAATCTGCAGTTAAGACAGGATATGCTGAGGCCGGTACTGATATAGACAGGATAAGGGCAAAGGCTGAGAAAATAGCCGGGAGTGGGACCTGAAAACTGTATTATGATGACAGGGGATGTTTATAAGTATGGTATTATTAAAATACTGCTAAACAGGCGGTCAGTGAAAGGTTTCTTATGGCACAGGCAAAGATAGATAAATTTGAAGTATTTTATTCGGAAAAATTTATAGATTTTTGTTTTAGGTCTTACAAAGATATGCTGCCAGCCCAGCAGTGGTTATCAGAGTTGATAAAACGTGTATAGATATACACATTGTTCACATTTAAAGCTTTTAGCAGCAGCCACTATGGCATAGATAGAAAAGAATAGCCAGAGAGGGAAATAAAGGTTCATTATATTATTGGTAATAATACTGATATTAGATAAGGCTGTTCGATACAATAAGCTTATAATTATTTGACAACTTCCACATTATAATTAAAAATCATATTAACAAGCAAACAGGATTTTGTAAAAAATAAGGTTCTTGCATGCGGACATCAATATTCCAGGGAGGAAAGAGGGAAACTTTGTAAAAGGATGTGTTTTGCATGAAGTCAAGATATTTAAAACTATTTGATGTATTTTTATTTTTTCTTATTATAATCCTGTCAGCATTATTATTTTTTTCAACTCAGTGTAGCATTATTAATAAAAGATCCCCCAGCTATTCAGAGATCAGCTTTGCTGCAGAAGAGAATATTGATATTAAACAGAATAATAAAGAGTTGTCTGAGAAAAAAACCATGAAAATCCTAACCCAGAATACTATGCTGATTCCTTTTAGTTTTGTAGCCCCGGCATTTAATGAGCGGACTGGATGTATTATAAATATGATCCTGTCTGATTATGAGATCGTCTGCTTGCAGGAAGTATTCAATGGAAGCAGCCAGGATAGGATCATCTCCTCATGGAACGATATGATCAAACGGAATATAAACGATGGAAGATCAGAGCAGTGGCAGGATGGCTATTTCAATAGCTGGTATTACTCTCTTCCTGTGCAGGATAAAGATATGTGGCACTCCCTAAATGATGCTCAAAGCATTGAGGTACTTGAAAATAATAAAAATTTCTGGGGTGTAAAAATACTGGACAGGAGAGTAAATGATATAGAAGCAAAACTAATATGCAATCCGTATTATATTATGGGTCCCGACCGGGGGCATTTAAATATCAGGCAGGATGGAGGCCTTATTATTCTGTCTAAATATCCGATAATAGAATGTGGTGCAATGACCTATTCATCGAGCAGTGGTTCTGACAGGCTGGCCAATAAAGGTGTGATCTATGCACGCGTACAGGTCTCTCCGTTTAAAGGAGATTATCTGCATATATTCAACACGCATATACAATCTCACGGATATAGCGAGACCAGGATGAAACAAATAAGTGAGCTTTTGGATTATATCTCTGATATTATAGAATCTGACAAGGACTATATTCGTCCGGTGCTTATTGCCGGTGATTTTAATGTACCGGCTGAAAAACCTGATAATTGGATGGAGCTTGCTGATATAGATCCTCCTGAGGCCGGAAATACAAACAGAAGTGCTTATGTCAGTGAAGAAACAGGTGAGTATGCCAGATTCAGAGAAATAATCGAAAAATTTCCTTCTGACCACTTAAATGCTATGCATAGTGTATACCTGATAGACAGCTGGCATGAATCAAAATCACAGGACCCCGGCTTTACCTGGATTGGAAAGGACTGGGTAACCGGCAGTAAAAATTCTTATGGTGATATTGGCAATCAAGTAGCTATAGAAGATGGCGGACCTGAAAGGATTGACTATATATTTTACTATAAAGGAACTGATAATATCCATATTGAGCCAATATCTGTATCCCTGGTTCCAGATAGACCTGATTTATTATATTGTTTTGATAAGAAACCATGGGAAGATGAAAATCAGTCATCATATGACTGTATGGAAATATACCAGGTGGGCGATTGTGTTTATAAAAGCTATACGGTTTCTGATCATCTTGGAATCGAATTGGGCTTTGAAGTTAATTTATATTAAGCATTTGTCCTGCATTAGAATTTTAAAATACTTCTGAGATATAGATCTGGTTAATTTAGAAATAATCTTATAAATGGCCTGGTTAAATAGCACAGGCATTAAGAATGGATGTATTTGCAAGATCCAATACGATTCTTTGTTATGGGATATAATTATTTACCAATCCTATAATATTGTTATAATAAAACAAATAAATTTATTTAGAAATGGGGATAATATGAATAAAAAATTTCTACTAGTATTGATTTTAGCGGTTATTTTGCTTCTTGGTGTATCAATGCTTTTTAGCGGTTGTGGCAGAAGAGCCAGAATAGTCCAGGCCATAAAAGAAAGAGGATCAGAAAATGCTGAAGAGGAAAGTATTGATGAAGATGCGGACGCAGAAGAAGTTTCCGGAAACGGGGATATTGATGAAGATGCGGACATGGAAGATAAAGATACTGATACACAGGAAGATATTGACGATAATGAAGATGTTGATATGCAGGAAGATATCAACGGGGACGAAGATGCAGAAGAAGTTATAGTTGATGAAGAAGAAATAGAACAGCCTGACGATGCCGGACAATTTACTGATGAAGTTCCATTTGCCGGCTCTGAGTCCGGAAATATCATCGGAGGCATAGCTTATACAGATCCTGTTTTATACCCGGGGGATAATGGTAATGATAACCTGGAAGTAAGGGGTTTTATAAGCTTTGATATATCAGGACTGACAGGTGCTACAGTAATTGAATCTCATATTTCGGCAACAGCAGATTCTATCTTTGGCAAGCCATTCGATACATATGGGCCGCTTATCATAAAAGCTGTTTATTGGGGTCCCAGAGCAATTTCTCCTGATGACTATGACCTGGATGGAGTAGAGCTTAGAAACATTACAAAAAAGAATTTTGGGATACAAAATAGAAACCTGAAAGAAGATCTTCAAAGAGCAATTGACAGCGGTAGCGGAAGATATCAGCTTATTTTTTATTTTGAGATGAATGGAACAGATGGTGACGATCAGGCTGATAATATAACCTATTACCTGGAAGACATAATTTTTAATATTACTTATATTCAGTAATAGCTGGAGCTGGCTCTATAATTATTGTAAATTGAATTTAACTGCCGGAGTTTCTTCTCTTCCTGAACCAATTTGTACAAAGTGGCTGTGCATAGTGTACGAAGATAGAACCAGAATTGTTGGCTTAGAAGGGGATATTTTTATACCAAAGTCGGGTTTTCAGGGTTAAAATCGATCAACCCCCCCCAGATTGACTAAGGCACATAACTCCTGTAAATACTTATTTTATTGTTTTTTCCATACCCTATTTTAAATCAATAAGATTATAAACAGTTTTATTCCCAGCACTCGCTTGTAAATTATTTAATAGTTGCCTGGACTCGTTCCTCCTGGGACATAGCAGCAAGGCGTTTGAGTTCTTTCAGGTCCAAACCGAGGCCACTACCAACATTCTGACCATAGTCCGGATCCGCTTTATAGAAAAGGGCCGTTTGCCTTAATTGAATGCGTTTTTGGGCATTTTTAAGATGCGAGACGATGTTATTTACAAGATGCTCTCGATCCGTGTCAGTCATGACCCTGTGGTAAAGGTCGCCTGTCTGCACGAAGTCCACATCACCAAGCTCATAAGCGTGGCGTTTCGCCATACCAGCTACATCTATGGGCGGAGGAGACATCCCGGGATCGGGAGATGGACCTCCGAAGCTGTTCGGCCAGTAGTTTGGTTTTCCTCCCTCATTCTTATCAAAACGCATAGCGCCATCCCTTTGATAGCTGTTCATGGGACAGGCCTTTGGAGCATTAACAGGGAGGAGATGGTAGTTGGGTCCAAGCCTGTGCCTGTGAGTATCCTGGTAACTGAACAGGCGGCCCTGCAGCATCTTGTCCGGGGAAGGACCGATTCCAGGAACAAAATTACCTGGTGAGAACGCAGCTTGTTCCACCTCTGCAAAATAGTTCCCGGGATTTCGGTTCAACACTAAACGGCCAACTTCCACAGGTGGGAAGTCAGCATGTGGCCAGACTTTTGTTATATCAAAGGGGTCGAAACGGTAATCCTTTGCCTGTTCCGGAATCATTATCTGAACTTCGAGCCGCCAGGAGGGGTAATCTCTTTCTGAAATCGCTTCAGACAGGTCCCGAGTAGCACAGTCGGGATCTATTCCACGCATTTTATCTGCTTCCTCACCCGTAAAGTTTTCAATCCCTTGCTCGGTCTTGAAATGTAGCTTCACCCAGCAGTATTCGCCTTTTTTGTTATACCACATGAAGGTATGGCTGCTGTATCCATTCATATGGCGAAAACTCCTGGGAGTACCGCGATCAGAAAAGAGGATGGTGACCTGATGGATAGATTCAGGCGTCAAGGAAAGGAAGTCCCAAAACATATCAGCATCCTTAAGGTTAGTCTCCGGATTTCGTTTCTGGGTATGAATGAAGTCCGGAAACTTAAGTGGATCTCGTATAAAAAAGACCGGGGTATTGTTGCCCACCATATCGTAATTGCCCTCTTCTGTGTAGAATTTCAAGGCAAAACCACGGGGATCTCGTTCTGAATCGGCTGATCCCTTTTCTCCCCCGACAGTGGAGAATCGCAAAAAGACCTCAGTCTTTTTCCCTATCTCTGATAGAAATTTAGCCCGTGTATATTTTGTTACATCTTTGGTCACTTTAAAATAGCCGTATGCTCCAGCTCCCTTGGCATGTACTACCCGCTCAGGAATCCTCTCGCGGTTGAAATGGGCAAGCTTCTCCGTCAGATGGACATCCTGAATAAGTACCGGCCCTTTCTCACCAGCAGTAACTGAGTTCAGATCGTTATCGACCGGTATCCCGAAACCGGTAGTAAGTTTTTTCTTGTCTTTTGCCATATTGATCCCTCTTTAATAATAGTTTATCCTATGCTTTACTTTTCTTTAAACACTACAGGTAGAAACCCATAATACCTATTATAGTAGTTTAGGAACCATTCGTGAAATCCTTGATAAATGTGCGTGAACTGGCTGTGTTTTCTGACCGAAGTCCGAACTTTTTTTGAGGAAAATCCGCAAGCAGATTTTTAAGACCTGCACCAGCGTTTTCGCCCAGCATCCATGGTGGCCGAGTAAAACAAAAAGATCATCCATCCAGTCTTTGCCAGAGGTCTGCTCCAAGATGCATCCGGGATGGAAAAGGGGTTCGGGGGATTCCGCCCCGGCTTTTCCCGCTACTTTTCGCTTCTGTTTTGGGATATGTCAACATATCCAGCACGACCTTTTAACTTAAAATTGGACACTCATCCTGATGGGTGCATCCCGCAGTGTATTACATTAATTTCTTATGACTTATATGACTTTTCCAATAAAGCATACCCTGTGCTTCTTCCACCCTTTGGTAATTTATATAATATTTGTCTATTGATTAGATCTTTAATATCCCTGAGTGCTGTATCCTGTGAGCACTTTCCGATCTTTGCCCACTTAGAGCTTGTTAGTTTTCCATCAAATCCATCTAATAATTTATTTAATATCCTTTTTTGTCTTTCATTTTCAATTTTTGAAATATTATTGGTCCAAAATCTATGTTTAAAAATTACCTCTTTTAATATTTTTTTAGATAGTTTCAAAGCATTCAACAAACAATATAAAAACCATTGCAACCATTCTGTAACATCAAGTTCACCTTTTTGTGTTAGCTCTAAAATGTCATAATATTGTTTTCTCTCGTTTCTTATTTGTGCTGACAGGCTGTAGAACCGGTAAGACTGTCCATCTGACCGGGCCAGGATCATATCTGTTAATGCACGGGCTATCCGGCCATTTCCATCTTCAAATGGATGAAGTGTCACAAACCACAAGTGTGCCAATGCTGCTTTTATTACCAGATCAATATCCTGATGATGATTAAACCATCCTAGAAATTTTTCCATTTCTTTTTCCAAACAACTTGAAGATGGTGCCTGGTAATGAACTTTTTCTTTTCCTATCGGTCCTGAAACAACCTGCATGGGACCTTTTGAATCATCTCTCCATTTTCCAACAAGTACTTTATGCATTCCACTATATCCTGTTGGAAATAATGCATTATGCCAACCCAAAAGTCTCTGTTTATTTAATGGTTTATTAAAATTTTCAGTAGCATCGATCATCATTTCAACTACACCATCTACATTTCTATCAGAAGAAACCAGTCCTGAAATATCTAATCTCAGCTGGCGGACAATTGATGAACGAACTTGCTCAGGATCCAGTAATTCCCCTTCAATTTCTGATGACCTTAATACATCCTGTGTAAGGACCGCTAGATTCGCCTGATCTTTCAAATCAAATCCTAATGCTCCCATCTGGCCGACAATTCGACCCTGCAAATTTCTTACCTTTATTAATAATGTCAATATTTCATCAATATTCCATTTAAATTCCGGCCAATCGGGGCGCTCATATATATACATATTCAGTCTCCATATCTTTAATTGTAAATATAACAATAATTATATGAACAGTCAAGTATTCTCCGCATTATATGCGGAGAATATAATTGTTATCCTCCGCAATCTATATTGATTATGCTAAAAATGCAAGCAGAAAAAAAAGGGGGGGGACGTAATGTCCCTGTTGTGGGTGGAGAGCCTGGAGAGCCAGTGAAAAAGATGGCTGACCACTGTACGCAATGTTAGAACCGCAATAATGGCCTCAAATGAAGATATTTTTATACCTGAATTAAGTCTTTAGAATGAAACTTCATTACTATGAAAAAGCTATCATTAATCTTATTATTTAACAAATCTTCCATCATCTTTCAATTGGGGTAGGCTCCTTATGTTTCTTTCAAGCCATCCCTTTTTTACAATATCTTCTGCGTTAAACTCTGCTACAAAAGGTTTTATATCCAAAAGTGGAGTTCCATCAACTATATCTACGTCCTTTATATGAAGATTATTTCTTTCAACTTTTATCAAGCGGACCACTGATATACCTATGGGATTTGGACGGGCTGGTGCCCTGGTGGCAAATACTCCGTGCAGCTTATTATCCATATATGGTTTTACTTCAAGAGAGTAGGCTTTTGAAAGGTGAAAATGGTAAATTAGAATAATATGGGAAAACCCTTTAATATCTTTTAGTCCTTTTTCATACGATGGAAATATTTCAACCATTCCTTTAATACCTTTAGCAGCTTTAGGTTGAATGGGTGTTCCTTTAGGTTTTTTAAATGGTGAATGAATAATTCCTATTGGTCTGTAGATTATTTGCATTTCATCCCTTCACAAACATTGATTTTATCAGAACAAAGCTTAGCTAAATTAAAAACCTTATTTTATTATAACTTCACATATTGTAATATTATAGACAAATTATATAAAAAACATATTAAAGTTATTTAAAATAGAAAGATGACTCCCTCCTACAACTGCTATTATGCACAGAATCCAGATAATCCACTGCGGCTGGGCTGCTGTAAATATACGAGAGATAAAACTTGAAGTAGCAGAACAGGTTATAACAAATGTTGATGTAGCAGCTGCATTTTTTACTCCAAGTCCAAAAATATATAGTAGGGGTACAACAAAACTACCTCCCCCTCTACCTATCAGACCAGAGAAAAAACCTAAAACGGACCCACTTGAAACACCAAATATGGCTTTTCTTCTATTTGTAAATTCAAAACTTTTTGGTTTCCAACCAATAAGCATCATTATTGCAGCAGCAGCGGTAAATATTGAAAATATCTCTTATACTCTACTTCTCTGGTAGTTAATAGATCTTACTGAGATATAAAAATCAATAAAATAAAAATAAATCTAATCAGCAAATTCTACAATTAGACTTATATTGTCAATTAGGTACTCTTTGCCATCTATTTGATAGTTATCAATTCCTCTAAAAGCATCCATATAGACTATAAAGTCGGCTCTTTCACCGTCTCGTGCTCTTCTAAAAATATAGATCCTTAAAGGATCATCAGACCATATCATTGGTTCATCTACAGGAGCAAATTTTTCTACTGCAACGACAGTTCCAGCCCAATCACCCGTGTCAAGCGGAAATATATCATCCTCGGAAAGACCAATATCGACTTTTAGACACAGCTCAGTACCAACTGTTCCCCAGATTTTATAAGCATCCATTCTTAAAGTTACCGTTTCAATTTCCCTCCCTGAAAGAGGGCTCAGATCAGCCCACCCAAAATAACCATGAACTTCTGCATTACTTATGGAATCGCCAAAAATAAGAGTTTCTGTATTTATACCTGAAGGATATACAATATAACCAATATCTGTAGGATGGAGTATAACTTTATCAAATATAAAGTCTCCCTCTAATTCATCTAAACTATATCCCTCAAACACTAACTCCTCCTCGTCTCCATCTTCTTCTATGATTTCTTCCTCACATCCCCAGGTAAGAGTCAGTGAGTCAGTGGCTGTACCTTCTGAATTGGTAGCGGTGGCAGTCAGGGTATAGGTATCACCAGGATTATTTAAATTAATCTGGACCTTTTTAGAGCCCCAGGCACCTCCGCTATCATCTTTGCTAAAGCTAACCGTAGGATTAGGACTGCCGGTAACAATAGCTTCTATTCTATAGTAACATACTCCATCTACGGTAGAATATGTGGGACCAGAGTATATCTGAATATTGATAGTGGGAGTCTCAAGTTCTTCTGCTTCAGTAACTTTCTCCTCCTCTTCTTCAGTAGCTTCCTCTTCAGCAATTTCCTCCTCTACTACTTCTTCTTCCATTTCCTCTTCGGTAGCTTTTTCTTCTACTTCTTCAGGCACAGCTTCTTCTTCAGTCTCCTCCTGGAGAGTCTCTTCTGCTTGTGTAGCCTGACATTGGTTACATATAGCTGCTGTGATAAAAAGAAGGAGGGAGGTTATAATAGCTAGAAATAAATATAGTTTGTTTTTTTTCATAATAACCTCTTAAGTCTGAAATTAATAAGTACATATATTTAAGGTGACTTCTAAAAATTATTATATATCTTTTATTACAAATTGGTAGTTATTGAAATTTACATTAGAGAGGGAAAGATGGCTGGGGAGAGAGGATTCGAACCCCCACTCTACGGACCAGAACCGCATGTCCTGCCATTAGACGACTCCCCAGCGGATAAGCTAATATGCTATCAAAAAATGAAAAAAGTGGCAAAGAATATTATTGCATATGAGTACCATATATGAAAACCGATTAGAAGATATTGCAGATATTTTTCAAAAAAGAAGATCTGGATTATTCAGTCTTCCTTATATAGAAAGTAAAAACCCCGTCTTCTTCTTCGACCCTTAACAGTTCATTTCCAGTGGTCCTTGACCATCCCTGCATATCTGGTTTTGAACCAGGGTCATCAGCTATCATCTTGAGGACCTGGCCATTTTTCATTAAGTTTATTTTTTTTCTTGTTTCAAATATCGGGACAGGACAATAAAGTCCCACGCAATCCAGTACCTCATCAGGTTTTATTTCCTTGTTTTTATCTTTATCATCCATAATTTTTTTACATCGGTCAGATGCAGGCTCAAAATAGTATTCAATTGAGCCAGGATCTATTAGTAATAATTATAATTTTGCTCCGCAATTGGGACATTCTTTTATGTGGTTTGAGACAGGATAACCGCAGGCTTTGCAAAGAGTGATCTTTACTTTGCAGAAAGCACATTCCTCAGAATCCTTATCCTTTATTTCAGTATCACAATAGGGGCACTTACATGGTTTTTTTGTTTTCTCTGCCATAATCACTCCCTGTGGATCATTTATCTTGTTTCTTTTTATAATCTTCTATTGCAGCATGAAGGGCGTCTGCTCCAAGATTGGAACAATGCAATTTGTTCTTAGGTAGACCCCCAAGCTTTACTGCAACGTCCTTATTTGTTATCTTCAAAGCTTCGTCAAGTGTTTTGCCTTTGGCCATCTCGCTTACCATGCTTGATACAGCTATTGCCGCCCCGCAGCCAAAAGTTTTAAATTTAATATCTTCGAGAATATTATCTTTTACTTTTATATAAAAGGTCATCATGTCACCGCATGTAGGATTTCCTATTTCGCCCATTCCGTCTGCATTCTTTATCTCTCCTACATTCCTGGGTGCAGTAAAATGATCCATTACCTCTTTGCTATAAGCCGCCATTAGAACCTCTTTTCAAATTATAGTAACCTGACCCATCCAGTCCGGAATTTTAATATATTATTTTTAATATTTTCTTTCAAGCTATTTTTTCATTTATACAGTGATAAAGTCAGCCTGATAGGCTACTCCTTAAACAGGGGCGACATTTTCCTCAAGCGTTCGATAATAGGCGGAAGAACACGGATGGTCCTGTCAACCTCATCCTCTGTATTATATTTTCCCAGGGAGAAGGAAATAGATCCCTGTGCCATAGTAGCGGATAGGCCCATCTCTACCAGCACATAGGAGCTCTTTAATGCCTGGGATGCGCAGGATGAACCGCTGGCGGCAAATATTCCTTCCATGTTAAGCATCAGTAGTATGGATTCACCTTCAATAAATTCAAAACTTATATGTGCGCTTCCCGGTATTCTCCTGTTGGGGTGTCCGTTTAATTTAACTTTATCTATATTCTTTATTATTCCTTCTACGAGCCTGTCCCTGATGGAGGAGATATGCTTTGCATTACTGCCCGACTCATCTTTTGCGAGTGCACATGCTCTTCCAAAACCGACTATTGCAGGAATATTTTCAGTACCTGCCCTGCGGCCCCTTTCCTGTATTCCTCCCAGAAGCAAAGGCTTCAGCCTGACTCCTTTTTTTAGATAAAGAGCCGCTGCGCCTTTTGGTCCATACATCTGTTGAGAGGAAAAACTATATGAATCCACACCAAGCTCAGCCACATCCACGGGTATGATCCCTGCGGTCGCTACGCCGTCACTGTGAAAAAGTATTTCATTTTGCTTTGCTATTTCTGATATTTTCTTTATGTCCTGTATGGTGCCGACCTCATTATTTGCATGCATTATCGAGATCAGTACAGTATCATCTGTTACAGCCTTTCTTACCCGTTCCGGATCGATTGATCCATCGCTGTCCACCCCAATATGTGTTATCTCCCAGCCTTCCTTCTTCATATCTTTAAGCGGATTGATTATTGACTGGTGCTCGATAACCGATGTTATTATATGCCTGCCTTTTTTCCTTGAGGCCCTTGCAAGTCCCCACAGGGCAAGATTGTTTGATTCTGTACCGCACGATGTAAAGTATATCTCTTCATCACCGGCACCGATCAGTGAAGCTGCCTGGCTCCGGGCATTATCCAGGGCTCCATGAGCCGCATCGCCAAAGTCATGCAGGCTGGACGGATTGCCGTAGTGCTCACTGAAATAGGGTATCATATCTTCAAGGACCCTGGGATCCACTTTTGTTGTTGAAGCATTATCAAAAAATATTTTATTATCTGCCATAATATCCCTCCGGAGATATGTGCAGGTATTATGCTAAAATAACTTTACGCCGCTTTTCCAAATAAATATAGTCTAGTATTTTAATAGTTTTAGTATTAAAAATATTATTCCACAAACCGGTTCTAAAATCAACCCTGGCTTAATTAATATTATAAAAAGAAACTAAATCTGTTAAAATAAAATTTTAGTAAAATGCAATAAAAGAATACTATAATATATGTAATCGGTTATTAATTAAAATAACAGAACTGAAGTCTCTTGGAAAGGGGAAAAGATGATCATCGGAATAGGTAATGTTGGTAGTACTTCACTAAAAAGTAAGATTATTGACATAGATAATAAAAATGAGATAAAGGTCCTTGGCGAGGCCAATCTTGACAAGATAAAGACGAGGGGGGCCTCTAATTTCACCCACAGGATCGGAGACGAACCACTCAAGAAAGACGTTATCCGCCTGGCCGGTTTTGATTCAGGCATCAAGTATATCCTTAAATGGTTTGTGAAAAACAAGGTTATTGAGAGCCCTTCTGCTATTGAGGCAATGGGATTTAAATGTGTCCTTGGAGAGAAAAACGGCGCCAATATGCTGACACCAAAAATACTCGAAGAGATGGAGAAATTCCTTTTTGTGGCACCGGTCCATAATCAGCCATATATTGAGACTATAGGGATATTTAAGAGGATATTGGATATACCAATGGTCGGGGTGTTTGAACCTTCATTTCACTGGACGATCCCGGAATTCAGGAGGATATCCGGACTGCCATGGGACTGGCATGAAAAAGGCGGGATAAAAAAACATGGTTTTCACGGATCATCACACCGCTACCTGGCAGCAATGGCCTACAAACTGATGGGAACAGAAAATATGAACCTGGTAACTATTCATCTTGGAGGAAGCAGTTCCATTACAGCTATAAAGAATGGGGAGGTTGCAGATACAAGTATGAGCTTTTCACCAAATTCAGGACTTCTCCAGGGAACAAGGATCGGCGATATAGATGGGACCTCTCTTCTGTATGCTATGAAAAAATTCGGGCTGTCTATCGAACAGGCACAGGACCAGATATCAAATAATGCCGGGCTCCTGGGCACTGCCGGAATCGGCACTGATGATATGAGAGAGATCATTGGCGCTGCGGAAAAAGGTAATGAGAGGGCAAAGCTTGCACTTGACCTATATATTGATGGGATAAGAAAATATATCGGATCCTTTTCCACAGTACTTGGGAGCATTGACTGTATAATATTCGGCGGTGGTATCGGAGAGAAAAGTACACTGATCAGGGAGAGATGCCTTGAGAATATGGATTATATGGGCATAAGACTCGACCTTGCCCGGAATAAGGATATTAATGGACAGCTCGGTATAATATCTTCTGATTATTCTGTTATTTCAAAAGCTAAAATATATATTGTGCCCACGAATGAAGAACTTGTTGTTGCACAATTTACCAGGAAGGTCGTTGAAAAGGGAAGGGACCTCACACCTGA
>Ga0190283_1000551_pt1 | contig 19201 bp, 9 predicted proteins | sample 48691801_MG_FD_161669 | JGI IMG/M metagenome (GOLD analysis project Ga0190283, IMG submission 161669) | Hydrothermal vent microbial mat bacterial communities from Southern Trench, Guaymas Basin, Mexico - 4869-18-0-1_MG | ecosystem: Environmental > Aquatic > Marine > Hydrothermal vents > Microbial...
CCTCAAAAACCGCTTTGGAAAGACACCTTGGTCTTATTCATTTTTCATTTTTCATTTTTCATTTCTTAACGGCCATCAATGAAATCAAGTCAATCAATTCGCCAACATGGCCCTCAAACCACTTTGGAAAGACACCTTAGTCTTTTTCATTTTTCATTATGGTAAGCCATTAATAAATGCTTACCAAATCAAATTGAAAATTGGGTCATCAACCTTACTTTTAAAACGGCAAGACAACTCAAAGTCTGTCGGATAAGTGGGACACACCCACAAGATTTATCCTATTGTCTTCATTCCAAAAGCGAAATGACAAAAGCGCAGTTTGTAACGGTGCAAAGTATAAAAAGCTCACCTCGTTCCGAACGGAGCGATATCAACCTTGGAGGTTTTGACAGTCGGATGGTCAAATTAAACTGGAAAATCGGTGTTGAGATTGAACTGGTGGCACCCAAAGGGCTTAGTAGACGTGACTTGGCTAATACCATCGCCCGGCAATACGGAGGAATCGTCCGCCCATTCTTCCACCCCCAATCTGAGCCAAGCAAAGTCCCAGATAAGCCTCTGTTTCAAAATCTCACCCTTGGTTTTGAAGTTGTCGATTCGCAAGGACTTATGATTGCCCAATGCGTTGACGACTTGACGCTTCAAGATGATTTTGACAAAACCCATCCGCCTCAACCCGGTTGGTATCGCATTGTCAGCGATGATGCTCGTCTTCTGCGCTTAGTGATGCAGCAGAGCAACCCCGCTGCACCTCTTTCTGAAGTACTCGTACCCATTGCCCACTTGTTTGGCACCGAACCTCAAGTGGGCCGTGGAGGAATGGTACGTGTAGAAGACGACACCGGCGCGTCAATTGCCATTGCCGCCCCGTTGCCCGGAGAACGTGAACGCCCCTGCGAATTGATTAGCCCTCCCATTGACACCAATCATTTTGAACGCTTGGAATCTCTGCTAACAATAGCACGCTCTTTGGGGTTTACGATACCAAGCGAAGGGGCAACCCACATACATTTTGATGCGGCTCCGTTGCAGTCCGTTCCCGTCTTGGTCAATCTCATGCGTCTATTATGGGTTTTTGGAGAAAAACTGCGACAAATGGTTGGAACAAATCCCCGTTGTCGCCGACTCGGAATATGGCCCCAAGAACTCTACGAATTTGTGCAACGGCCTGAGTTTACCGCCTTGCCGTGGGAAGAGGCGAGGGAACGTCTTGCCGAATTTGAGCTCACTAAGTATTGCGATTTCAATATAAAGAATCTCATTCACCCAACACCCGCCAAACACACCTTTGAAGTTCGCATCTTTCCCGTTTGGCTTCTTATGCAGCCTATTATAGAAGCCGCCGGACTATTTGAAGCCATCTTGCGCTGGGCAATGGACTTTAAAGAAAACACGATCACAAAAAGTGTCCCGCCAGATATAGAAACATTGTTGAATGATTTGCCCCTGTCACAAGCACTTCGCCAAATCTGGCTGGCGCGGACTTAAGCAGTGAGTTGGAGTCCAAAGCTTCAGCTTTGGCAGTGAGTTGGACTCCTGACGAAATTGCTCAAGCGTCAAATCCTCGTTCCCACTCGCCAGAGAAACGAGAATAAATCTATTTTCTCAATAGTGGAGAATATATTATGGCCGATGTATTTACTGAAGTCACTCATCAATCGTATGGGGATCGGATTAAAGAGTCTTTTGTGCTCGCCTTGGTTGGGCTTCTGTTGTTCTTGTTCTCATTTCCGCTGCTGTTTTATAACGAAGGCCGCGCCGTACACCGCGCTCAGACATTGGAGGAGGGTAAGCGGATTGTGATTCATCTGGCGGCCGATTATATGTCTCTCGACAAGGAGGGCAAACTCATTCATCTCAATGGAAAAGCCACCTGCAATGAAACCTTAACCGACGTGATGGCGGGCATTGAGGCGGCCAACGTGATAAAATTACGCCGTGTGGTAGAAATGTACCAATGGGAGGAAGAAGAAGAACATGAAACGGAAGAACAATGGAGCGGTGATACCGAGAAAAAGCTAACTTATCGCTATATCAAAAAATGGTCGGATAGGCACATTGATTCCGATTCGTTTAGATACCCCGTCAGCCATAGGAATCCCTCGGATCTGCCCATGAGCAGCGAAACTTTAGTAGCCCAACAGGTTACGTTGGGTGCGTTTACACTCTCGGATAGTCTTGTTAGGAAAATGAATAATTATCAGGATTTGCCGGTTAAAGATGAAGTACGCAAGCAAGTCTTGGAAAAACTCAGCCACCAATTAGGAGAAAGAAAAACCCATTTTTACGCGGGACGTTATTATGTGGGTAAAAACCCCGCTCAACCTGAAATCGGTGATTTGCGAATCAAATTTGAAGTGGTTTGGCCAACCACGATTAGTGTGGTCGCTAAACAAGTCGGTTCCCGTTTGACTCCTTACAGCATGGCAGTCGGGGCCGAGTCTGGGCTATTTATTGAATTCTTTCAAGCAATAGAAGGTGAGTTTGAAGGAATCGGGGGTAAGATTGAACTATTTGAATATGGCACGGTGACGGCCCTAGAAATGTTTCAACACGCGGAACAAACCAATGTCGCACTCACTTGGAAGTGGCGTCTGATAGGCTTTTTGATGATGGATATTGGCTTGACTCTGATATTTATGGTGTTTAGAACCTTGGCCGCCATCATTCCGTTTTTTGCTCGATTGGTTGGAATAGTCGTCTATATTATTTCTGTTGTGATCGCGGCGACGCTTTCCCTTGTTACGATTGGGATTGCTTGGTTATTCTATCGCCCACTGTTAAGTATCGCACTGTTTGTGATAGCAGGGATACTCTTGTATTTACTGAAGTTTTCTCGTATAAAACCCCAACAAGAGCCTACGGTGGCACAAGGACAGAATGGATCACAACCACCGGCCAATACGCCTCAACCCGCGGCCTTTCTTCAATCGCCATGGCTTCCTCAACAACATCCGGTAGCTCAATTTGCGGCCGTTCCACAATTGCCGGGGCTTCAACAACATCCGGTAGCTCAACCCACTGCTGTTCCACAATCGCCGGGGTTCCCTCAACAGCCTGTGGTGCTTCAACCCGTGGCCGTTCCACAATCGCCGGGGATACCTCAACAACCGGTGGTGGTTCAACCAGTCATGGTTGCCCAGCCGACGACCACTCCAATGATGGGGAACCCTCAACAAACTTTTATAGCGCAACCTACCGTGATGGCTCAATCGGCCCAACAACAACCAACCATCATGGCCCAACCCGTGTTTGTTCCCCAACCAGCGGCTGGGCTGCAACCCATGGTAGCTCCTCAAGCGACCAATTCAGTGACTCCCCAAATGCCTGATACCCAAGCCACTAAAGCCTTCGCGCCAAGCACTGAGGAAGAACCCTGGCTAATTCCTGAGACAGTCGTGCCACCAAAGCGTACATAGCTTGGCAGTTGAGTCCAAACTTTTGGCAGGAGTCCAAACTTTAGTTTGGCAGTTGGAGTCCAAAGCTGAAGCTTTGGCAGTTGGAATCCAAAGCTTTGGCTTTTGCGCTTGGAATCCAAAGCTTTAGCTTTGTAACTATTTTATTAAAAAAGCAATCGTCCAAAGCTGAAGCTTTGGTTCCCTGCCAAACTGACTCCTGCCAAACTAAAGTTTGGACTCCTTCCGTTTGGACTCCTGCCAAACTAAAGTTTGAACTCCAAACTAAAGTTTGGACTCCTGTCCTAACGTTTTTACTTCTTCGCTACGCTCTTCCTCATGAGAGAGGGAGCTTGTCTGGGAAGGGGAGAGGGAGACTTGTGATGGGATTATTGGCTGTTCCCCAATATAAGTCAGTAAAAAACCATTGGCCGTTATCAGAATAATGGCGACACTATGCTTTTTGGCATAAGCGTCAAACTGGGGTTTGAAGTGAGCAAAAAATTCCGCTTCATCCCATGCCGACGTAAAGAATATAGTCTGGCTATTCTCCTCCAAGCATTCAAGCCAATAAGTCATTGTCTGTTTGGCGATTTCGCAAAAACCGCTTGCAGCATCCCATCTGTCGAGTGCCATTGAGATACAGATTTTCTGACAGGCGCCGTTGATATCAATTGGAATCACATGAGCCTCAATACTCATGGCAACGTGATTGAGCTTGCTGCTGAGCAAATTGAAATGGGCTGACTCACTTTCCTTGAAAATGTCCAAGGTTTCCTGAGCCATCTTTCCAAAGATGTCGGCTAACTCAGGCGTTTGTTGCTGCATCGTTTCGAGTATCATCTTGGTACTCGTTTCTATCAATTGCTTGCGGTGTTGAGACATTTCCCACCTCTCATTTAAATTGTGGCCTCGTGATTCCAGCATCTCAATCAGACGGTGGTACCCTTCCAGATTGAGCATCGTTAGGTCTTTTTTGGTAAAGGCTTTTCTAACGGGCTCTGGCAAGACACTTCTGGGGAGTCGTTTTTCTAGCCAAACCACTTTTCTCCGATGAGAAAACCCATTATAGCCGGTATCAAGACTACTCGCCGTCTCATCATATCGAGCATCAAAAAAATAGGACGAGTCCACTTTACCTACAGCGATTTCTAAGCTATCTTCCTTGAAGGGTACAACCAAAACGAGTTCACCGATAAGCATGTTATCCCTGAACTTCCAGAGGGTATTGGAAGAGTGACGACAAAACTTATCGCCATAGTCAGAGATATAGAGGGCGGACAGTTTTTCGTATATATCACTTCTCTCACCTGAATACAAGTCACCAATGCCCGGCCATCCGAGGGCAATAAACCCCTCACTCAAAAATTGACTCATCCGGTTAATGCCGTGAGGATAAGGTCTTAAAATCCAACCATTCATTATGAATTTCCTCTTACCAAGACTGATTACCAAGGCTCACGAATTGAATTAGCATAACATAGTAAAGTATATAATTGTGAATTATGAATTGTGAATTGTGAATTATGAATTGTGAACCGAAGCTCAGCGAAGCGAATTGTGAATTGTGAATGAATAATAGAGTTGTTGCAAATTAAGCCAGTAGTGGGGCTCATGGCTTAGAGCTACTGTACGTATCAGGGCACTAAAATTATATAATATTATACAATACAACAACATATTATTTTTTAATCACAAATCTTTGTACTGGCCATTAATTTATAATTCATTGATTTTACTGGTTTCTTTCATTTCGACGTTATACTTGCCTCGTTCACAATTTGCGCTTTTGTCATTTCTTTGATCGGAGAAATCTTATACCAATGAAAGGATCGAAACACAGTCATGTCGTTTGAGCTCTACCAATGGAACTGACAAAAGCGCAATTTGTGTGCTAAGTATAATTAATTATTAACAATTAACAATTAACAATTAATTATTAATAAGGGTGAGGGGATATTTAATTTCGCAACAACCCTAATCTATGACAGCGCAAAGTTACAGATACGAGAGATAGTAATTCTATTGATAAATATTGACAAGCATACTTATCAAGAGTATGTTTTTCAACACATAAGCGAATTGCGGGAGTATCAGCCCTTTATCCCCTCGCCTAATGATCGCTTAGGGTAACATTAATGCTTGAGAGTCCATTTTTTGACTTGCAAAGGCTAACCACCTCAAGCATTTTTATGTTACTTTAAAAATAAAAAAGGTAAAGTTTTTTAGATAATGTCCAGCCAATATCAATAGTTATCAATATTTTTGGGCCGACTATACTTTATAACCAGCAGAGGTGATCATGTTTGAGTTAAAAATCTCCGATTTGAGTGATGCATTATGGTTGTCAGAGGATTGGGCGACGCATACTGTCAGTTTGCTTGATCCGGATATTGAGAACTATGATATAGAAATCCCCGTTGCCGGCAAAGATGGACAGTTGCGGCGTTACTATTTCCATGACATTTTAAGCATAGATGAGCTAGACGATCTTATTGTTCTTTTAGAAAACCCAACACTTGCCACTTCTCAACAAGTCCAAGAGATTTTGGAATTTACGGCACCGTTACAGTCTACAGATAAATTACTGGTTCATTGTCAAGCCGGCGTTTCACGATCAACAGCGGTGGCTTGCGGCGTTCTCTGTCAGCACGGATTGACGCCTGATGAGGCCGTCAACTATGTGTTCTCAATACGAGAAATAGCTTTTCCAAATGAACATGTACTGACGCTGTTTGATGATATATTGGGACTTGAGGGCAAGTTAGTGGCTGCGGGTAGTGAAGAAATTGTTGAGCCGTTTCGCCAAAACAACCTGCCATATTTGGGTCAATAAAACATTTACAAGTCTATCAGTTTTTTGGAACGGATTATCATGTTCGAATTAAAAATTTCCAATCTGAGAGATGCCATAAAGTTATCACTTAAGTGGGCGACGCATACTGTCAGTTTGCTTGATCCTGATATTGATACTGAATTCATAAAACTCCCGGTTGCCAGCAAAGAGGGAGAGTTGCGACGTTACTATTTCCATGATATGTTCCCATATCCGGTTTCTTCGAGTTTTTTTAAAAATACCAAACCAGCAACGCTCCCGCAAATCCAAGATATTTTGGAATTTACGGCACCGTTAGAGCCGACGGATAAATTACTGGTTCATTGTCATGCGGGTATTTCACGATCAACGGCAGTGGCTTGTGGCGTTCTCTGTCAGCATGGATTAACGCCCAGTGAAGCTGTCAAGTATGTGTTATCAATACGAAAACTCGCTTTTCCAAATAAACAGGTACTGACGCTGTTTGATGAGATATTGGGACTTGAGGGCAAGTTAGTGATAGCGGGTACTGAAGAGCTTACCAAGCTTGCTCGTGACAACATGCCAGATTGATTGCTATCGTATTGGAATAAAAATACTTGGGACAAATCTCCAAGGTTGAGCTTGCTTAGCGGCGCTCTGAAATTTCTTTGCTACGCGAAGCGAGATAAGTTTTAGTGCTAAAAATCCGATGTCTTTAAGACATCGGATTTTTTGACTAGAAATCAGCCTCAGAATAAATTCTGAGGCTAACAGCTAAAGTAGGCTAAAGCCTACTAATAACCCTTTAAGCCATAGTACCCTTTAGGGTACTTTAGCTATTAGACAACTGCTTTAGCTGTTGGCTTGCTGCTTTAGCTGTTGGCTTGCTGTTTTGAAATTATTTATCTGAAAAACTATAGCTTGCTAATTCAATAGTTATCCCATTTTCACCTTTTTCAAGTACGTTCCGTATATTTGGGATAAACCTCAAAAGTGCCCGGATTTTTCTTCCCACCTATAGCGCGACATGACATTTTTTAGGGCCTTATGTTCATTTGAAAACATCCAAAATATTTTATGGCCCTCAAATCCTCCAAAATAACCCTTAAAATTTAATGGGAATACGAACGAGCCAACTCACCACCTCTCTGGTGAACTCAAGAAAGAGGCAATCGTCAATTAATTGCCACTGCTTATTTTGGCTTGCTCTTCCAAAGCCGGTTTGAGAGACTCACAGTCTGCTTCCAACGGCGCCAACGGTTCTTGGGCTTTATCAACGGTACCGTCACGTCTCAACTTTAGGGCCTTATATTCATTTGAAAACATCCAAAATATTTTATGGCCCTCAAACCGTCCAAAATAACCATACAAAAAGAATGGAAAAACGAACCAACTCACCACCTCTCTGCTGAACTCAAGAAAGAGCCAATCGTCAATTGCCACTGCTTATTTTGGCTTGCTCTTCCAAAGCCTGTTTGAGAGACTCACATTCTGCTTTCATCTGCGCCAACTGTTCTTGGGCTTTATCAACAGTACCGTCACGTCCCAACTTTTCCAAGACTTTGCACAAAGTCACGACGCGACGCGCCCCCAAAATGGCACTCGCCCCTTTGAACTTGTGAGCGGCTGAATACAAAGCTTCACCATCTTGTGAGGCAACGGCTTGTTGTAATGTTGCTAAATAGGTGGGCAACTCCTGTAAATACAAATCTATGATCCAATCGAGTTTGCTCGATTGGATATTTTGGCGCATATCGTTTAATACATTGAAATCTACGGGACTCTCTTCGTCAGTTCTCAGTGAGCCGTTATCCGTTATCCGTTTTTCAGTTTCGACTGTGTTTTCAGTTTGAATAACTGAGTTTTCAGTTTCTGATTTCTGAACTCCTTTCATCCTTTCATCCAAAACGCCTAGACTCCTAGACTCTTGATTCTCCAACCATGTCTCTAATTTGTTCTCTAATTCACTGATGATGAGAGGTTTGGTCAAATAATCGTCCATGCCGGCGGCTAGACAGCGTTCACGGGTTGATGGCATGACATCGGCCGTAAAAGCGATAATGGGAACATGGCGTTTGCCTTGCAGCTTTTCACGTTCACGTATTTTGCGACTCGCCGCATAACCGTCGAGTTCAGGCATACTGCAATCCATGAAGATCAGGTCAAAATCCTGTTGCTCTGTCGCGTCAATCGCTTCCCAACCATTAGCGGCAATCTGGACGTTACAACTGAGTTGCGTCAGCGTTTCTTTAGCAACTTCTTGATTTATAACATTATCTTCCGCTAACAAGACTTGCCAGCGTGGTGACAGCATCTCAGATTCATTGTCGGAACTGTCCCCACCAACGTCATCTTCAGGACTTTCAATCGTCGTGAGCAAACACCTCAACAAGTCAGCTTGGAATATGGGCTTGTTTAAATAGCCAGCCAATTGTTTGATAACGTGCGGCTCCAAAGGATGTTGCAGAGTAGTCATCATCACTACATTGAGATTGACAAGGCGAGAATCAGCTTTAATTTCCTGCAACAAAGCCAAGCCATCCTCCAACTTTGGTATTTCAACATCAATCAACGCCAATTGAAAGGGTGCCCCTTTTACCACCGCCTCCCTTAGGCGTGCAAGGCTTGCCTTGCACGATCCAACCGCTACCACATCCATCTGCCAAGCACGGGTTTCATCGAGTAAAATTTGCCGACTGGTCGCATTATCATCGACTATCAGCATTTTGAGCAAACGTAACTTTTCAATTGTCGATGACCAATTATCAGTTTCAACTGAATCACCGGTTTGGCGAACCAAATTGTCACTCTCTGATAACTGATTACAGATCAGTGATAACTGATCACTGAACACTGATAAGTTGTCACTCTCTGAAAGCTGATGACTGATCACAGATAACTGAACAGTGATCACAGATAAGTCACTCTCTGATAGCTTATTACTGATCACAGATAACTGATCACTGATAACTGATATGTCACTCTCTGATAACTGATTACTGAACACTGATAACTGATCACTGATCTGTGATAGCTGATGACTGATCACTGATAACTGATCACTGTTCACTGATAAGGGTAGCTTAAACCAGAAGGTACTCCCTTTTCCGTACTCGCTTTTTAAATCAATTTCCCCGCCCATTTTGTACACTAATTGACGGGAAATGAATAAACCTAGCCCGGCTCCCTGATACTGAATATTGGAATTCTCAGTCCGAAAATACAATTGGAACAAATGGTTACGAACACTAGGTTCTATACCTATGCCCGTGTCTATCACTTCAAAGTGTAAAACCACCCTTGTCGAAGTTTTGCTGCTCACCGACAAACGCAACAACACTTCACCGCTACTGGTAAACTTAATGGCATTGCCCAATAAATTATTAAGAATTTGTCGCAAGCGGCTGGGATCGCCCCGCAATGTTTTAGGTAACTCTGGCGGCAATTGGCATAATATTTCTAGTCGCTTACCTTGAGCAGAAGCGGCAAATAAATTGACCATCTCCTCAACTAATTTTCGCGGCTCAAATTCAACAATGTTGAGTTCCAAGCCCTTACCGGCTTCAATCCTGGAAAAATCCAAAATATCGTTAATCACCGTCAACAACACTTGACCAGAATTTTCTATCATTCCGGCATAGTGTTGTTGTTGGCGCGTCAACGTGGTTTTTTGTAATAATTCGGTCAAGCCAAGTACCCCATTCATCGGGGTACGGATTTCGTGACTCATAGTGGCTAAAAAGAGAGTTTTGAAGCGGTTAGCAGCTTCGGCGGCCTCTTTATTTTTTTGCAATTCAATCTCTACCTGTTTGCGCTCAGTAATATCACGCAAAGAGGCAAGGGCCAATGGCTCACCTTCCCATTCAATCGATGACAATTGCAATTCACCGACATGAGAATGACCCTCTAAATCTTTAAACTTAAATTCGACAGAACGATCCACATCGAAGGGGGCACAGAAGTTTTTTCCAATCAATCCGCCGACGGGTGCTTTGTAGAGCTTTTCGGCCGCAGGATTGACAAAACGAATAAATCCTTTTTTATCACAAACAATAATGGCATCACGACTACTCTCAATGATAGAGCGAAATTTCGCCTCACTTCGTCGCAATGATTGCTTAAACTGTTTACGCGCTAAAGTGCCCCGAATACTGTCGCCTATCACTTTTAAGGCGAAAATTTCATACGGTAACCACTGACGCTCACGGTGACAGTCATCTAAGCCAATAAAGCCCCAAAACTGCCGATTAAAATGAATAGGCACTATTAAAATGGAAACAACCTGATATGAGGCCAGCAAAGAGCGAATGGGCTGTGGAAAATCCTTAACAAGCCCCGCGATAGGCTCGTCTTTCTCAAGGATGTCATACCAGCCCGGTAAATAGTGGGCGTAAGAGATATTTTTCAGCTTAATAAAGGTGTTATAAGGTTTATACCTTTTATTTACCCAAGTAAAACGCTGGTTAATAACAGACTCACCGGTGGCAGGAACCGTATAATTTTCAAACAGATAGGCACGGTCTACGGAAGTGAGATGACCTAAAATTGACAGCGCTGAGTGAATCGCTTTGTCGTCACCAGGCACGGTTAACAAAGTATGTGTGATCTGAGCGACACCATGCCAAAGGCGTTGTTGTTCTTGTAGGTATTCTTCAAACTGTTTGCGCTCGGTAATGTCCGTATTGGTACCCACCATGCGATAGGCGCGATCTTGCTCATCACGCATCGCAGTACCGTGTACAATCATCCAGCGAATATTGCCTTCTTGATCCAAAAGACGGTATTCTTCTTCAAAACGGGGAAGGCGTTTTCGTAAATAATCCCGTGAGGCCTTGCGTAAGCGAGTCACATCATCAGGATGGACGAGTGCCATCCACGCTTCCAACGGGTTGGGCAGTTCAATATCTGCAAGGCCGAGTAAGACTTTTAGGTGGGGCCCTAAATACATTTCATTGGTTTTGAGATTCCAATCCCATACGCCGGTTTTGCCGGCACGGACGGCCAACATATAGCGTTCTTTACTGAGTTCTAGGGATTGTTCAACTTGTTTGCGCTCGGTGATGTCGTAAGCGATTTCGAGCCGTACTAAGCGCCCATCAATCCAACGGATAGCACGATCATGTACCGCATACCATCTGTCCGTCAAGGTGCTATAGCATTCCCACTGATGCGATGCGCTCGATTGTCCATTTTTAGTGAGGACTTTATTCTTGCTACAAAACGGGCAGGGGCTGTTTTGTCGCAGGAAGGCTTGCCAGCAAATTTTACCGACTAAATCGCCAAAAACCGTCCGCCCATACTGGTTCTCATAGAGAATTTCATACGTTTCAATATCAGCTACATACACGAGCGCGTCCAGACTATCAAGCACCAGCAGTAAATGTTCGTAGGCAAGCTGCGGCGCTGCCGCTTCGTTCATTTCCGTTGCCGGCGGTTTGTAAGCACTGATGTCGGTGATTACAGCATAAAAGCCATGTTCTTCTGGTACCGCTGTCGCTTTCCATAATAGCCAATGATAGTTGCCATCACTGTGTTGGCAACGAGTTTCAAATGACACTTCATCGGTTGAACGACTCAGTTGTGAGAGAGCCTGTTCAGTCGTTTGGCGATCTTGAGGAAGCACTAAGTCTAGGAGATTAGGCCAAACGGGTTGCGATTCGGTGTGACTTTGTAGGCTTTGTGGGCCACTCGTTTCGGTGTCCTCTTGAGTCGGCAAATGTATCACTGTGCGGCCCAAGGCCTTTGCAAAGGCCGGTGTCACCTGCTTAAATTGACCGCTAAAGTCTACAAAACCTAGCTGTAGTCCGGGAAATGATGATAAATTGTAGTGGTTTTTCAATGGTGAGTGCCCTCTGTTCAGTTATCAGTTATCAGTTATCAGTCGTGAATTCCAGTAGTAGTGTTTGTAGTAGTAGTGTTTGTAGTAGTAGTGTTTGTAAGTACCGAATCATGAATAAACCGGTATTTTAAAATTAAAAAATGTTCTATTTTCAATGGTTTAAAAAAATTGCACGCCTGAAAATTTGTGCTTCGGTACTTAGTACCCTTTAGGGTACTTAAGCTTTTAGACGACGGCTTTAGCCGTTGGCTGAACCCTAAATTTTCAGGTATTATGAATTTTTGGTTGCCGGCCCCATTTTTTGCATAGTGGTGGGCAAAAAAAGGCATTGCCGGCCCCCTACAAAATACCTGAAAATTTGTGCTTCGGTACTTAGTAGTAGTGTTTGTAGTAGTCGCTTTAGCGACGAAAAGACTACGAACGAATTAGTTGCTAAAGCAACTACTACGAACGAAAAGACTACGAACGAATTAGTTGCTAAAGCAACTACTACGAACGAAAAGACTACGAACGAATTAGTTGCTAAAGCAACTACTACGAACGACAACTACTACGAACGAAAAGACTACGAACGAATTAGTTGCTAAAGCAACTACTACGAACGAAAAACGAAAAGACTACGAACGAGTCAGTTGCTAAAGCAACGACTACGAACGAAAATTATCAGCGTCCACGCCGTCCTTTTATCAACGTTATCAACGTGCCTACGCCTTCATCAGTAAAGATTTCCAACAACACGGCATGTTCAACGCGCCCGTCGATAATATGGGCCGTATGCACACCACCTTGCACTGCGTCTAAGGCACAACGCACTTTGGGCAACATGCCACCTTCAATCGTGCCTTCCTCAATCAAGGCTTGCACACGCGCTGGATTTAAACCTGTCAACAATTCTCCTTGTTTATTTAGAACGCCGGCGGTGTTAGTTAATAACATCAACTTTTCGGCTTCAAGGACTCGTGCTAATTTGCCCGCCACTAAGTCGGCATTAATATTATAAGATTGTCCATCCTTACCAACGCCAATGGGGGCAATCACCGGAATAAAATTGCCATGAATGAGTAAATCAATCACAGAAGTATCGAAACTAGCAACTTCGCCGACATGGCCGATGTCAATGATTTCTGGGGCATTCATTTCGGGATTATCGCGGGTAAAAGTCAACTTGCGGGCATGAATAAAGTCGGCATCTTTGCCCGTTAGCCCCACCGCCGCGCCGCCCTGACGGTTAATTAGAGTCACAATCTCCTTGTTCACTAAGCCGCCAAGCACCATTTGTACCACATCCATTGTTTCGCTATCAGTGACGCGCATTCCTTGGAAAAATTCACTTTCTTTGCCCAAACGCTTTAATAAATGACCGATTTGCGGCCCACCGCCATGCACAACAATGGGATTCATGCCGATGCGCTTCATCAAAACGATGTCACGGGCAAAGCTATTTTTAAGCGTTTCGTCTACCATCGCATTGCCACCGTATTTGATGACAAAGGTTTTGCCAACGAAACGATTGATATACGGCAACGCCTCAGTCAAAACATGGGCGATATTTTTTGCTTTAGAATTTGTTAGGGACATGAATAAAATGAAAAATGAAACATGAAAAATGAAAAATGAATAAAGGGTTACAAAATCCACGGTTTGTAGTAGTGTTTGTAGTAGTGTTTGTAGTAGCGTTTGTAGTAGCGTTTGTAGTAGTCGCTTTAGCGACTTTTGTAGTAGTCGCTTTAGCAACGAACAAATACCTGATTATAATGGATGAAAGTTGATACCTTATCAAAGTGCCAACCCCGAAGGGGTTTTCAGGCAAATGTTTCGCTCCGCGAAACTTTAGCCTGAAAATGTGAATAGCCACAGGTGCAACCTGTGGGAAATGTGCCCCGACGTGCCAACCCCGAAGGGGTTTTCAGGCTAAAGTTTTGCTCCGCGAAACTTTAGCCTGAAAATGTGAATAAGTATGGTATTGATATAATAAATAAAATTCAAACAGTTATACATTTCAAAAAAAATTACAATCAGACAAATACTCTTAATCTGCTTAAATGTTGCTAAAGCAACTACTACGAACGAAACGGCAACTACTACGAACTCAGAGAGGTTGCTAAAGCAACTACTGCGAACGAAACGACTACGAACGAATCTGTTGCTAAAGCAACTACTACGAACGCGAACGAAACGACTACGAACGAATCTGTTGCTAAAGCAACTACTACGAACGCGAACGAAATGACTACGAAGTTGCTAAAGCAACTACTACGAACGAAACGGCAACTACTACGAACTCAGAGAGGTTGCTAAAGCAACTACTACGAACTCAGCAACTACTACGAACGAAACGACTACTACGAACGAATCATAAGTTGCTAAAGCAACTACTACGAACGAAACGACTACTACGAACGAATCATAAGTTGCTAAAGCAACTACTACGAACGAAGCAACTACTACGAACAAATATCATTTTGACGACAGCGTTTTAGGTAAATGTCAGCCACAGTATCTAGTGGATTTTGGCTTAAACATTCTTCAAACTGTTGTGCCGCTTTAGTGTAGTCATTTTGTTCATAGAATGACAAAGCACTCGCAAAGATTTCCGTTGTCGCTAATTTCCCCGCTTTGTTATCAGGTACTTCGGCCTCAAAAACTTCGTAAACGATCACTAATTGTGATTTTCCTTTGACTTTGACTTGGTCAATCATGCGAATGGCATAGTCGGCCGGATTGTGTAAACGTGAGTAAGTCTGGTGACTGATTAATAATGACACTCCATAATTCTTTGTCAATCCTTCAAGACGAGAGGCTAAATTGACGGCATCACTAATGACAGTGCCATCCATCCGCTTGTGTCCTCCAACCGTGCCTAGCATCAAGGAGCCTGTATTGATACCAATGCCAATCTGAATCGGAACATCGTTTTCTATCTTGCGCTGTTCGTTATAGGTCTTCAACTGATAGAGCATGTCAATCCCGGCTTTGACGGCCTCATCAGCACTGCCGCTAAACAACGCCATGACGGCATCACCAATGTATTTATCAATAAAACCATTATGTTGGATGATAATCGGTTCCATCCGACTGAGATAGGTATTGATAAATTTGAAATTCTCTTCGGGTGTCATGTTTTCTGATAGCGTCGTAAATGAGCGAATATCAGAAAATAAAATCGACATTTCCTTTTGGACTTGATCGCCCAATTCTACGTCTACAATACTTTCCTTGTTTAAAAAGTGGAGAAATTGGCGTGGAACAAAGCGACTGTAGGCGAGGTTAAGTTTGGACAATTGCCGGTGCATTTTAATCCTTGCCATCAATTCGTGTTTGGAGATGGGTTTGGTTAAATAATCATTGGCACCCGATTCTAAGCCTTCTACCAAGTCTGAAACTTGATTTTTGGCCGTCAACATCAAAACAGGCAACTCATTGACGGGAAACTGCTCACGGAGTTTTCGGCAAACTTCGTAGCCCGTCATCTTTGGCATCATCACATCCAGTAAAATCATATCGGGTTTATAACCCTTCTCTATCTTTGCTAACGCGTCTATTCCATTCGTGGCGATGGTGATGGCGTAGTTTTGCAGCGTCAAGTGGTTGATAAGTACCTGAAGATTCACCGGTTCATCATCCACGACAAAGACTTTGAAAGCGCCAGCCTCAGGATGAGAACTGAGAGGTTGTACTTCGCCATTAGACGACAGACTTTCTATGACTAAGGATTCTCGGCTGAGCAGCGATTGTCCCAGCGGTATGCTTTCTTCGTCTGCTATTGGCAAGGTAAAGGTAAAGCGCGAACCAACACCGACTTCTGACGCGACGGAAATTTCGCCTCTATGCAATTCCACCAGTTTTTTGGTAACGGCTAAACCTAAACCGGTGCCGCCGTAAACTCGCGCCGTTGAACCGTCTGCTTGTTCAAAGGATTTAAAGATACTTTCTAATTTGTCTTGGGGGATGCCGATGCCGGTGTCAAAGACGCTAGTGGTTATAAAACCTTCTCTGGCTTCGGCCGAAATTTCAACGCGCCCACTGTCAGTAAACTTAACCGCATTACTCACCAAGTTGTGTAGAATTTGTTGTAGGCGATTTTCATCGGCGATAACGGGCGGTAACTCAGAAGAAATGGTGCTAATAAACCGCAAATCTTTCTTTCCAATCAAGGGCTTGCTCAGTGTAAACACGACTTCAACGATTTCTCGCATCCCCACCGACTTGAGTTGTAAGTCAATATGTTTGTGTCTCAATTTAGAAAAATCGAGGATATTATTGACAAGGTTAGCTAACCGTCGCCCACTGACAACAATCATCATCAGATTAGCACGGGTTTGTTCCGGCAGGGAGCCTGTAGCGCCATCAATCAGTGAGTCCGCTATACCGATAATTCCATTGAGAGGCGTTCGCAATTCATGGGAAGTATTGGCGAGAAATTCGTTTTTAAGTTTGTCTAGGCGCTGCAATTCTGTATTTTTGTCTTCAAGGGTTTTAAAGGAGGCATTCAACTGTTTTGCCATACTGTTAAATGAGTGAGCGAGTTCTCCCAATTCATCAGAGCGCCCCTCCGGTAAACTCTGCTCCCAGTCACCATCCGACAGCTTCTTAGCCGCCTCATTCAAGCGTAGGATGGGCTGAACAATCCATTTAGACGTAAAAACACCGATCATAGTCGCTAACACAAAAGCCACTAGCGTTAACAGAAGCGTGATGCGGGTATTGGTGTTGATTTGCTCCATAAAATCTGCTTCCGGCACAACGACGACAATCAGCCAATCCAAATCAAATCGGTTTTTAAAGGAAGAAACATGAACCAAGTGCCGCTCACCTTGATATGAAAAGTGGGTTTTTTCACTCTGACCAATATAAGCAAAGCTACCGTACTGATTTCTTAAATATTTCGCGGTGGCTTGAATCAATTGATCTTTTACCTCAAATATCAGTCGTCGTTCTTTTTCATCTCCCTTCTTAACAAAGGGTTCATGGGGGAATGAGCCACCGACGAGTAAACCAGAACGTTCCACGATGAAGGTCTTTCCTTCTTTCCCGATTGTTAGGCTATGCAGAAAATTGCTAATTCTTGCTAGGGTAAAATCAGAACCCAAAACGCCCTGCAAAGTTCTTGTCTCATCATAATAAGGGTAAACAAAACTCATCCCTAAATGTCCCGTCTCTAACTCAGTACCGATAAATTCGTAAATGTTTGTCCATACCGCTTTACCGGCTTTCACGGCGAGTTGATACCAAGGCCTGAGACGAGGATCATATACCGTTGGATTTTCAAGATCGATAGATTTACCTTGTTCATCTAAACTGTAATCTTGCATAAAACCGCCGGTGTCACGATCTTTGATATTGTAGGCTAAGCTGCCGTCATCTAGCCTTTGCAAGGCGATGTAGTCGCCCCTTTGTTCATGGCCGAAATAAATAAAACTCAGTTCCTCAAAGACTTGGCTCTGTTTCCAGAGGTAGCGTACCCAACTACGCAAGTCATTTAATTCCAACTGACCGTTAGAGATAGCGTCCGCATTAATATTAACAACGAGAGAAGGAATATTGAGGTAGGTATTGATGTACTGTTCAATGCGGGCCGTGATTTCTGTGTGCAATTGGGCGGCAAGCTCATTGATAGCTTCTTGCCCGTTGCGAAATGAGAGATAACCCGTCAGCCCCACTGCCAAGATAATTTGGAACACAAATGGCACAATGAGGACGAGTCGGATATGGACTTTTCCAGAGATTTTGGAAACTATGCGGTTGATAAATTTGATTAACATAAGTGTTTTTAACGGCTTGAACCCAAAGCCAGGGGCGTTGCCTCGCCCCGTTGGGGCGGAAAGGGGCGTTGCCCCGATGCCATTAAGTTAAGGAAAAGGCCCGTTTGTAGGCGATTTATCGCCCACATTTCAAGCAAAAATAGGTGATAAATCACCTACTACGAACAGATATTTTATCAGACATTGAATCGATACTAAGGAAAAGGCCCGTTTGTAGTAGGCGATTTATCGCCCACATTTCAAGCAAAAATAGGTGATAAATCACCTACTACGAACAGACGATTAATTTCGCCCAAAGAAAGCCAGGGGTAACGCCCCTGGAAAGGAAAGTCATTGACAACTGTTCACTGAGAACTGCGGCGTTTTCGTTTGCGTAATTCTATCAAAGTCATTACTGGCCCTGAAATGGCGTAAGCTAAAAAACCCAGAAACAAAACTTGCGGTGGATCAATCGCCACGAGTACAAACACTATCACCACGATTAATATCGTCACAAACGGCACTCGTCCTTTGATATCTAAATCCTTGAAACTACGGTAGCGGAGTTTGCTAACCATCAGAAAACCGATGGCTACCGTGAGAATCCAGGCTGGCAATGCTAAAGTTAAAGTCGCTCCGTCCAGTTGATAGTCAGCGCCTATCCAGACAAATCCAGTTATCACGGCGGCCCCCGCGGGACTGGATAGTCCTTGAAAATAGGCTTTATCAACTTTGCCAACTTGGGTATTAAAACGCGCCAAACGTAGCGCGGTTGCTGCGGTGTACCAGAAGGCTGCTAACCAACCGAGTTTGCCCAACAGGCCGGACAATTGGGCTAAAGAGGACAAAGACCATTGATACATGAGCAAAGCGGGGGCGAGACCAAAACAGACGAGATCAGACAGGCTGTCGTATTCTGCCCCAAAAGCACTTTGGGTATTAGTCAGGCGGGCAACGCGCCCATCAAGGCCGTCAAGTATCATACCAACAAAGATGGCTATCGCGGCGATTTCATAATGCCCTTTGATCGCGGCGACGATGGCATAAAAACCGGAAAATAAGGCCGCTGTGGTAAACAGGTTAGGCAGTAGATAAATGCCTCTAGGCCGCTTTGGTTTTTCTGGAATATCTATTTCATTAGTCATAGCTTAAACCCGTTAAGGGCCGTGCGTGAAAATAATATACCACTCATTTTACTTAATAGTTCATTAAATTATAAATGACTTTTTTGGTATTTTAGTTGTCCGCGAGGCCCTAACCTAATATCAAACTCAGGAGTCCAAACTTTAGTTTGGCAGTAAAGAGCTACTATCGTAACGGTGCTAAGTATAAAACTGGCCGACGACCAAAACCCGTCAATCGAACATTGACAGAGTATTAGTGCTGGATCGCTCCAATATCCAGACCACCTTAGCCAACAGCTAAG
>Ga0190283_1000554_pt1 | contig 19127 bp, 18 predicted proteins | sample 48691801_MG_FD_161669 | JGI IMG/M metagenome (GOLD analysis project Ga0190283, IMG submission 161669) | Hydrothermal vent microbial mat bacterial communities from Southern Trench, Guaymas Basin, Mexico - 4869-18-0-1_MG | ecosystem: Environmental > Aquatic > Marine > Hydrothermal vents >...
CAGTGTTTCGTTTAGTGCTTGATTGCTAAAGTCTGCAGTAATAACTGCCTGACCAATATCTTTGAGCAATACCAGTCGTAAAGTACCATCAATGACCTTTTTATCAACGGCCATTAATTTTATAAAGTCGTCAGCACTCATTTTTTCAGGTGGAACAGTTGGCAATTGTGCTTTTTTCAGCAGCTTACTAATCCTTTCAGGCTTATCTGGCTTGATCCAGCCGAGAGTCGCTGACATTTCTGCTGCCATCTGCATGCCGCAGGCAACGGCTTCGCCATGCAGCCAGTTACCATAACCCATCCCGGTTTCGATGGCGTGCCCAAAAGTATGCCCAAGATTCAGAAGGGCGCGCTTGCCCTGTTCGCGTTCATCGGCTGCGACGATTAAAGCCTTGTTTTCGCAGGAACGACGAATAGCATAGATCAGTGCGTCTTTGTCACGTTGAAGAAGCTTGTCCATATTCTTTTCAAGCCAGGCGAAAAACTCCGGGTCATTAATCAGGCCGTATTTAATAACTTCAGCGATGCCGGCGCTCAATTCGCGATCTTCCAGTGTTTCGAGTGTGTCGGTGTCGATGATTACACATTGTGGTTGGTGAAAAGCACCAATCATATTTTTTCCCAGAGGATGATTTACTCCAGTTTTACCGCCCACAGATGAGTCGACCATTGCCAGCAGTGTGGTTGGAATCTGTATGAAATTGATGCCACGCTGGTAGCTCGCTGCTGCAAAACCAGTCATATCACCAACGACTCCTCCGCCTAGAGCGATGAGTGTCGATTTTCTGTCAAAGTGCTGTTCGAGCAGATTGCTGTAAATTTGATTAAGAACTTCCAGGTTTTTATATTGCTCACCATCGGGGAGGATAGAAGCTGCTGATTTAAGACCTTCCAGCGACGGGGTAACAGCATTCAGGTAAAGCGGCGCTACGGTTTCGTTGCTGACGACCAATGCGGATTGCCCATGAATATGCCGGGTCAGTAAATCAGCCTGGTTAAGCAAACCGCTGCCAATATATATAGGGTAACTTCGGTCGCCCAGATCAACGTTTAGTGTTTCCATGGCGGTCATGATAATCGATAATGACTGATGCCAAAAGAAGCTCTGATTTATTCAGAGCTCCCAAGCTGTGATTTAAAGGCTTTTAGAATTCGGTTTTTTAAAGCGTGGGTATGAAAACGGTCAGTATCAATAGTGAAATCCGCGATCGATTCATAGAGATGATTACGTTCATCAGCAAGTTTTTTTAAACGCTGCTCAGGATTGTCTGTTTGTAATAACGGTCTTGATTGATCGCGCGAGGTTCGGATTAATTGTTGTCGTATTGAGACCTTGAGGTAAACCACAAAACCTTGTCGACGAAGTATGTCCCTGTTATCAGATGAGAGTATAGCGCCGCCGCCTGTGGCTAAAACAATCCGGTCCCGCATGGTTAGTTCCTGGATCATTATTTTTTCTCGCTTGCGGAAACCGACTTCACCCTCGTAGTCAAATATCGTAGGTATGTCAACGCCGGTACGTTCCTCAATAGCCCAGTCGCTGTCAAAAAAATCATAAGCTAATTCACGAGCAAGCAAACGACCCAGTGTGGTTTTGCCTGCCCCCATCGGGCCTATCAGGAATAAGCGTTGCATTAGCTCACATGTTGCATGAAGGGATTGGAGTTTATGGCAAAGACTGGCAAAAGCTTCCGCTCCTGCTTACGCCCCTTACCTACATCCTGTAGGCAAACAGTTTGGACGATCGACCGCAGGGACATAGTTATTCTAGGTTCCAGGGTCGATCTTTCAGCGTCGCTATTGGCAATCTTCGACAATTGCTCCTGCATTGTTCTACCTTCACCCATCCTTGGGCTTGTGCCTTTCGCGACATTTGTACATCCCTGTACGTCATGTGAAGCCAGCTTTGTCATAAAACCAATCACGACTGCAAGGATGCAGGAGGTAGAGCAACGCATGGAGCAGTTGCCGAGGATGCGGAAGCTTTGCCGAGGATAAACTGTACCATTTTGAGCACGTTAATTTTTGGCTAATGTTATAAAAAACGATATAAATCTATCACACTCAGTCTGCCCTTGTGCAATATGTGGGCCAATTGAGAGTAATGCCGCTTAGTCAATGATGCAAACAAAAAACCCGCTCAGTGAGCGGGTTTTTTGTTTAAAAAAGTACAGTTACCGTAAAGAGAGGTTTTCTTTAATGATTTTCGGAGTGACGAAAATTAAAAGCTCAGAACGGTCATTGGTCTTTGTTGTGGTGCGGAACAAATATCCAAGCACAGGTATGTCTCCAAGGAGAGGAACTTTAGTGGAATCATTAGAAATATTTTCTTCAAATATACCGCCAAGCACTACAGTCTGCCCATCCGCAACATGAACCTGGGTTTGCACCTCACGAGTATCAATTGTGGGAATCTGTGTTCCTCTGCTGCTTGTGATGAATAGCTCACCTATTGTGTCGCGCTTAACTTCCAGATCCATATTGACGCGATCATCCTTGGTGATTTGAGGCGTAACTTTCAGTGCCAGTACTGCTTTTCTGAACTTGATGGTCGTGGCGCCGCTTGATGAGGCTTCCTCATAAGGTATCTCAACACCCTGTTCGATTAAAGCAGTATGCTTGTTGGCAGTAATCAGTCTGGGGCTGGCAACAATTTCAGCGATACTTTCAGTCTGTGCTGCAGTGAGTTCCAGATCCAGAGCTGTGCCTAATGGTATTTTGGCAATTTCCAGGCCCAGGGTTCCTGCAGCGTTTGTTGCAGGCAGATTTGAGACAAAGTCGGTTACAATGGTCTCACTCGGGTTGCGTTCTGTGTGGGCTGCCGAAAAGCTAAAGCCCAGTGAACGTGTAAAGTTATCGCTTGCATTAACGATACGAGCTTCCACGAGCACCTGGCGGACTGGCACATCTAACAACACGATAAGTTCGCGGATTTCTTCCAGTTTTTCGTTGGTATCCTGAATAAGCAGGCTATTGGTTCTGGTATCTACAGTGATTGAGCCACGGGCTGAGAGCAAATTGTGGTCGACCTTGACGCGTCCTTCAAGACCGCCGACGCCAGCCAGAGCGCCTGACCCTTCCCGTGCTTTCAGGATGGATGCCATTTCGTTGGCGTTGGCATAATTCAGGGTGAAAATTTCTGTCCGCAGTGGAGCTAGTTCCTGCACTTCTTTATCGGCTTCGAGTTGCGCCTTTTCGCGAGCTGCAATTTCTTCCGCAGGGGCGATATATAGAACATTTCCTTTTTGACGTTTGTCCAGACCCTTGGTGTTCATAATGATATCAAGCGCCTGGTCCCAGGGTACATTTTTCAGGCGTAAGGTTACATTTCCTGTCACGCTATCGCTGACTACTACATTCAGGCCGGTAAAGTCTGCGATGAGTTGCAGTACCGAACGTACTTCAATGTCCTGGAAGTTTAGCGACAGGCGTTCACCACTGAAAGTTTTTTCCTTGGCCTTTTTCTTTTTTGCAATCTGTTGTTTTGAAACAGCTTTTACTTCTACTGTGTAGAGATTATCTGATTGATAAGCGAGCTGACTGAAATCACCATGATTGTTAATGATGATCTGACTGCCTGCTCCTTTGCTTTTTGCCTCAATGGAGTCAACCGGCGTGGCAAAATCTGTGACATTCAGTCGTCGTTGTAAGTTGTTAGGGACACTGGCTTTTGCCAGACCGATGATGACACGTGAACCCTGTTGTCTGATGGTAACCGGAGTATTGGGGTCGGTCAGCGTGAGCATGACTCTACCCGCGCCATCCCGGCCGCGGCGAAAGTCGATATTGCTGATGCTGGATGCGCTGGCGGCTACACGTCTGGCAACGGGTTGAGTTGCTCTGACAGGCTCCGGTTCTGCTGTAGCGGCTACGCTGCTACCTGAGGCAAGAGTAATGAGAACCTGTTTGCCCCGAATATCGGTTTGGTAGCTAACCATGTTAGACAGATTTAGCACTACCCTGGTGCGGTCCTTAGCCTGTGCAGTACTGACACTACGTGCTGCGCCTACCCCTATTTGATGGGTTCTTTTTGACAGGTTGTTGCGTGTGTCGGCAAAATCCAGCGCTATTCTGGCAGGATCCGCGATCGTAAAAGAGAGAGGTTTTTGAGGTGGCTGGGCAAATTCCAGTGTTATCTGTAATTTATTATTAGCCAGCCGTTTATGGGAAATAGACTGTAGGGCATTTTCACCAGCAGCCAGCGTTCCCAGAGGGAGAAATAGCAGGATGAATACCAGAAGGAGACTGAAAAACCTGACTTTTTGTTGAAGCAGGTAGGTGGCAGTTTGCCCTGATGAGTTTCTGTTTGTCATGTGCATATCACTATGTTGCATAAATATTTCCCCAATCACTTTTCTTCACTGAGGGCGATAGTCGCTGGCCGTTCCATATAGCCACCAAATCCATCTGGAATGATCTCAATAAGGCCGATTTCATTTTCAGCAATATTTTTTATTTTGCCGTAGTTTAGTCCGGCATGATTTCCAGTTACGACACGCTGGATTGTGCCGTCAGATGTTTGTATAAGCCCCGTCAACAGGCCTTTGCGTGTTAGCGTTCCGACCATTTTCAGGCTGTCGAGTGGAAAGCTTTCCAGGTATTCTTTGACTCTGTTGATGTCAATAGAAATGTTGCTTTTTGGCTGTATCGAAGTTGGTGAAATCGCAGCAGCCATAATGTCAGGATCAAACGGGTCGCGATCATGTCCAGGATATTCAAAAGCAAAATAGGTTCTGATTTCCGGAATAGGCTTAATCTCGCCAGGAGGTTGGGCCTTGACCTTCTCGATTCTGGCCTGCAGCTCAGACATGTTACTACTACAGCCAGTCAGCAGAATTCCAGCTAACGCCAGTATGAGCAGGTGAAAAATAGTTTTAATAGACATACTGGTCATTAGCTTATCCTTCTTCTTCATCATCAAGGTAACGATAGGTTTTAGCGATGACATCCATGGTCAGCTCCTTACTATCTTCTACGGGCTTAATGTTAATGTTATGCAGGGTCACGATGCGTGGCAGCGATGCGATACCGCTGGCAAAGCGCGCCATTTCTTCAAAAGTACCCTGTACTTTAATTTCGATCGGCTTCTCGGCATGAAAATCCTTGGTTACATCAGCTTGAGGTTTGAATAAAAGGATCTCCAGCCCACTGGCTAAACCAGTCTGGGATATATCAACAATCAGGCTTGGAATTTCAGTTTTACTGGGAAGCTGTCTCAGTAAGGTGCCAAAGTCACGTTCCATTTCAACCAGTTGGGCCTTGTAGGCTTCAAGGTTGGCTGATTTCTTGTATTCTTTTTCGAATGTTTTAAAAAGTTCTACCTGTTGTTGTTCCGCCTTCTTCAATTCCGCCAGTTGGTGTCGGGTATGCAGGTAATATCCCAGTCCCAGCAGAATACCAAGTACCAGTATTAGCAGAAGAGCCTTGATGACGGGGTGAGCTGCACCAAGGTTATTAAAATCAATATTGGTGTCGATGTCTGAGAATGCCATTATTCTGTGCCTCCTTCAGTTTCTTCATCGCTATTTTCTGCTTGTGGATCCGTTTGTGTCGCTGTCAATGTAAAAATCCGTATACGTGAATTATCTTCTTTTTCATCGGTCTGAATAACGGTCAGCTTGGAGTCTTTCATCCATTCAGAGGCGTCGATTTTACGCATATGGCTGGATACTCTGGCATTGGATTCAGCCTTGCCTGAAAATTCAAGATTGTTATTGGTTTGTTTTGCTGCTGTCAGGAACACGCCGTCTGGCAAAGTGGAAACCATGTCATCAAATAAATGTACAACACGTGGACGACTTGCCTGGAGTTGCTGGATTACTTCCATACGGTCCAGCAGTGCCTGACGCGTTTTTTCAATCTCTGCAATTTCTTTGTTACGTTCTTCTACAGCCTTGATTTCCTGTTCGAGGTAGTCATTTTTTGCTTGCTGCCCACTAATCCAGTCATTGACCAGTAAATGTCCTGCAAAAACCACCAGAACACCCAGCAATGCCATTAACGCTAGTAAGCTGATGAATTCCTGTTGTTTCTTTTTGCGTAGTTCTTCACGCCAGGGTAGTAAATTGATATGTGCCATCAGTCAAAACTCCTCAGTGCCAGGCCGCAGGCAATCATCATCGCGGGTGCATCACTACCTAATCGTTGTTGACTAATCCTTGATGAGAAGCTCATACCCGTAAATGGGTTGGCTATAGTGGTTGGCGTACCGGTTTGGGATTCGATTAGCTCGTCTACACCTGGGATAGATGCACAGCCACCGGCCAGTATAATATTAGAAACTTCATTGTACTGACTCGCTGCATAGAAAAACTGCAGCAGGCGATGTACCTGTTGTGCCATGGTTTCCTTGAATGGCTCCAGAACCTCGGGCACATAGTTGTCTGGCAGGCCGCCTTCCTTTTTCGCCAGTCCAGCCTCGTCGTAGGAGAGTCCGAAACGCCGCATAATTTCTTCCGTGAGTTGTCGACCGCCAAAAGCCTGTTCGCGCGTATAAATAAGGTGGTTTTGGTGCATGACATTGATACTGGTCATCGTGGCGCCTATATCAATCACTGCAACTATGGCGTCAGGATCAATATCACCAAGAAGCTGACAGGCGCCTTCCATTGCATAGGATTCAACGTCTACAACTTTCGGCGGTATGCCTGCAAGATTCGCAGCACTTGTGCGTACTTCAACATTCTCGGTACGTGAAGCCGCCAGCAGTACATCCATGGTATCCGGGTTGCCTTCCGAGGGACCTAGAACCTCAAAATCAAGGTTAACTTCATCCAGTGCGTAAGGTATATACTGGTCTGCTTCGAGCTGGATCTGGCTTTCTAGTTCAACATCAGACAGATTAGCTGGCATCGTAATGAGTTTAGATATGGCGGCAGAAGCTGGCACTGCAACGGCGCAAAATTTTGCTTTTGTGCTGCAACGCTTTAAAGCTTTGCGTAATGTGTTACCTACAGCGTCTACATCAGAAATGTTTTTTTCTACTACAGCATTAGTGGGCAGAGGTTCTACTGTGTAACTTTCTACACGATAACCACCGCCACTACGGCTCAGTTCGAGCACTTTGACTGAGGTAGAGCTGATGTCAACGCCGATTAAAGGCTGTTTTTTTTGTCCAATAGAGAGCACGTATTTCCCTCAATTCCCCATAAGTTATGTTACTTAATTATGCTAACCTGTGAAATGTTAGCCGCAAGCTTTCAGGATTACTAGCATTATTTGTCTGAAGCCTGTCACAACTTGCGTTATCATTGAGCAGCGAATTTAGCAGGTTTTCCGGGTAGATTTATAGAACTACATCATGAATATGAGATTAATGGTTAAGTTTTTGCGATGGGGTTTGGGTTTATTGTTAATTTTGGCGATATTTGGGAGCATTGCAGTTGCAGCAACCTACTTTTATATCACGCCAGGGCTTCCTGAGGTTGATGAACTAAAAACGATTCACTATCAGGTGCCGATGCGAGTTCTGACCCGGGATGGTTCATTAATCAGCGAGTTTGGTGAGAAGCGCAGGATGCCCCTGATGATTGATGACGTGCCTGATTTACTGAAACATGCTGTCATTGCAGCAGAGGATGATCGCTTCTATCAACATCCCGGTGTCGATTATATGGGTTTGATCCGGGCGGTCTGGTCGTTGGTGGTTACCGGCGATCGTTCTCAGGGCGGCAGTACGATTACTATGCAGGTGGCACGTAACTTTTTTCTAACCCCTGAGAGAACCTATATCCGTAAGTTACGTGAAATTTTTCTGGCGCTAAAAATTGAAAATGAATTATCCAAGGATGAAATTCTCGCGTTATACCTGAATCAGAATTTCATGGGTAACCGTGCCTACGGTGTTGCTGCTGCCGCAAAAACCTATTATGGAGTTGATGTACAGCAACTTGATTTACCACAAATCGCCATGCTGGCAGGTCTGTACAAGGCGCCTTCAAAATTTAATCCGGTGGTCAATCCGGAGAGAGCAAAATTACGACGTGATTATGTATTACGCCGGATGCGTGAAAATAGCTACATATCTGAAGAGGATGCCAGTTCAGCTATGCAAATGGGACTAACAGCCAGTATTTATAATCCCACTCCTGATATTGAAGCTGGCTATGTAGCAGAGATGGTCCGTGCCTGGCTCTATCAGCAATATGGTGATGAGGCATATACCCGAGGGCTGGTTGTCACAACCACAATCGATAAGGAATTGCAGAGTGCAGCCAACCAGGCCATGCAACAGGCATTGCTGGACTATAGTAAACGTCATGGTTTCCGTGGTGTTGAAGCGCATCATGAGCTATCACCGGGAAAACTGGATCTGGATGAAGCAGACAAGTTCCTTTCACAATATCATCGATATGGCAGGCTTCTTCCCGGCCTTGTGGTGGGTGTTGAAAAAGAGAAGGCCAAAGTTTATCTGGGCAATCAGGAGCTAATCCAGTTACCACTATCGACTATGGAGTGGGCAAGAGCCTATAAAGCAGAGGATAAGCGGGGTCCCAAGATCAAGTCTGTTGCCGAGGTACTCAAGATTGGGGATGTTGTGCGTGTCATTCAGGCTGAAAAAGACTGGCGGCTGGCGCAGATTCCCAAAGTGGGTGGTGCACTGGTTTCTATTTCACCACAGAATGGCAGGCTTTATGCCTTGACGGGAGGCTATGATTATTTTCTTTCACGTTTCAATCGTGCTGTACAGGCAGTACGCCAGCCAGGTTCAGGCTTTAAGCCCTTTGTTTATTCTGCTGCACTGGATAATGGTTTTACTCCGGCAAGTATTTTTAATGATGCGCCTGTCGTATTTCGCGATCTGAACCTTGATCGTTACTGGCGACCTAAAAATTACAGCGGCAAGTTTTATGGTCCCACGCGTATGCGGGTAGCTTTGGCCAAATCGAGGAATATGGTATCGATTAGAGTCTTGCGTCGGGTCGGCATCAATCAGGCGTTGGCGCATATTAAGAAGTTTGCTATGAGTCAACGCGAATTACCGCAGGATTTATCCCTGGCATTGGGCAGTGGTGCTTTAACTCCGATGGAACTGGTCAGTGGTTATGCGGTTTTTGCGAATGGCGGCTACCGTGTCGAGCCGTGGTTCGTGGAAAAGGTTAGCGATCTTGAGGGGCGGGTACTTTACCGCCACGTACCCGATGTGGTTTGTGTGCTGGATTGTGACCGCCTGGTTGTGCCGGTCTCTGCAGAGCAGCCGATATCTGCTGGCAAAGAGCCGGGGCAACCGGCTGTGCGTGTAATTTCAGAAACCAATGCTTATCAGACAGTCAGTATGTTGCAGGATGTGATCAGGATGGGTACCGCAACTGCTGCCAGAAAACTACAGCGCAATGACCTGGCCGGCAAGACTGGCACTACAAATGATCAAATCGATGCATGGTTTAACGGTTTCACAAAGCGTATAGCCACAACGGTGTGGATAGGTTTTGATGAGTCCAGGCCGTTAGGTCGAAGGGAAGCGGGTGGTAAGTTGGCCTTGCCAGCCTGGATGGATTATATGCGAGTGGCGTTAAAAAAATTCCCTGAGCAGGAATGGAAAAAACCACAGGGTATGGTGACTGTATATGTCGATACTGAAACGGGTAAGCTGACTGAATCAGGTTCGCCAGGTGCGGTACAGGAAACATTTCGAGCGGGTAAGGTACCGGAAAAAGGAATTGCAAAACTGATGCCTGTAGAAGATGCAGATGTACCCGAACAGATATTTTAGAATGATGATATGGGGAAACGATCATCTGGGCGACAAAAGCTGCAAATTGCCCAGGAAGCAGCCAGGCTAATTGTTGAGGAAGGTATAGAAGATTACCAGCTTGCCAAACGCAAGGCTTGTGAACGGCTGGGTTTGTCACCCAAGTCTGTTTTTCCCCGCAATCAGGAAGTGGAGCAGGCTGTGCTGGAATACCAACGCCTGTTTGCAGGCGATGGACAACAAGCAGAGTTGCAGCACCTTCGCAGGGTTGCGCTTGAGGTGATGAAGTTACTGGGAGGTTTTGAGCCGCGCCTTGCCGGGCCAGTGCTTAAAGGGACTGCCAACGCACTTTCGGATATTCATTTACATGTTTTCAGTGATGACGCCAAATCTGTGGCAATCACATTTCTGAATGCAGACCAGAGCTATCAGTCGGTTGATCGCCGCATGACTGAGGATAATCCGCAGGGTATTCCTGGATTTCGCCTGTTGTGGCGAGGCGCAAACGTAGAGGTTCTTGTTTTTCCCTATGATGGCTTGCGTGCAGCTCCGCCCAGCCCGGTGAATGGTAAACCGATGCGGCGGGCAGATATGGTTGAAGTAAGTGCGCTTCTGGAAGACGAGCAAGTAAGTGTAGTGTCTCATATTAAATGACGGTATAGAAAGCCAGTCAATACGCGAGTGCAGGGCGCAGCCTGCAGGTAATGGTTATTCCCTTGCCAAGGGCTGGAACGCAGCAATCGCGTATTGAATGACTTCCCGTAGGGCGAGACGAGAGAGGCCATCTGCGTTGTGGCCTACACGGATGTAGGTCAGGGGCGTAAGCTGGGAGCGGTAAGCTTTGCGTCCTCTTGAGATAGAATAACTAACCCTGCGAGGACGCGCCTCGGCAAGTGCTCCTGCTTTGCACTACCTCCTGCTTCCATGCAGTCGTATCAGCTGACCTCTCTTGTCTCGTCTATATCGCCATTTAATATGAGACACTACACTAAGCCCGATAAATGAATTTTTCGGCTGATATCGTGGACTGAATCGACCAGTATTTTTACATTGTCTGGATTAACATGCTGGTGAATGCCATGCCCGAGATTGAAAACATGTCCCGGATGAGGGCCGAAGCTTTCCAGAACCTGGCGTACCTGCTGTTCGATACAGTCTGCTGAGCCGTAAAGTACACCTGGGTCAAGATTACCTTGCAACGCTACCTTATCTCCGACGCGTTGCCGTGCCTCGGAAATATTCTGTGTCCAGTCGATCCCCAGAGCGTCGCAGCCTGTAGCCGCCATTTTCTCCAGCCAGGGGCCACCCCCTTTTGTGAAAAGTACAACAGGCACTTTACGGCCTTCAGATTCACGGTTTAACTGCTCTAGTGTGCGTTGCATGTAATCAAGAGAGAATGCCTGGTAGGTATCGGCGGTTAAGCTGCCACCCCAGGTGTCAAATATCATCACTGCCTGAGCGCCAGCGGCAATCTGGGCATTCAGGTATGCGGCTACACTATCCGCCAGCACTGTGAGCAGATAGTGTAATGTTGTGGCTTCCCCATAAAGAAGTCCCTTGGTTTTGGCGAAGTCCTTGCTTGAGCCACCTTCTACCATATAGGTGGCCAATGTCCAGGGACTGCCGGAGAAACCAATCAAAGGTACTTTCCCGTCCAGTTCCCGGCGTATGGTGCGGACTGCATCCATCACATAACCCAGTTCTGCATCGACATCCGGGACGACCAGCTTCTGGATGTCGGCCTTGTTCTGCACAGGGTGCTTGAAACGTGGTCCTTCGCCTTCCTCGAAGTACAGACCCAGACCCATGGCATCAGGAATCGTCAGGATATCTGAGAACAGGATGGCGGCATCAAGATCAAAACGTCGTAAGGGTTGAAGTGTGACCTCACAGGCCAGTTCAGGGCTGCGGCATAAATCCATAAAACTACCGGCTTTCGCCCGGATTTCACGGTATTCGGGAAGATAGCGTCCGGCCTGACGCATGATCCAGACAGGCGTGGTGTCGACCGGCTGACGCAGTAGTGCGCGAAGGAAACGATCGTTCTTTAGTTCAGACATTAGAGGTGCCCTGTATTTAACTAGATAAACGGGCTTTTATGATGGCGCTGACAGCTCCCATATCGGCTCTGCCCTGTAGTTTGGGCTTTAAGATACCCATGACTTTGCCCATATCACGCATGGTTTCTGCGCCAGTCGTGCTGATGGCTTCCTCAAGCAGATCGTTGATTTCGTTTTCGCCTAATTGTTCAGGCAGGTAGTCCTGAATGACAGCAATTTCCTGCTGCTCTTTTTCTGCCAGCTCGTTGCGACTGGCTTTTTCAAACAGACTGATGGACTCACGCCGTTGTTTAACCATCTTGTCCAGAATGCTTAATATCTGAGCATCGTCCAGGTCTTTGCGGGTATCCACTTCGACCTGTTTAATGGCGGAGAGCATCAGGCGGATAGTGCCCAGTTTTTCTTTTTCACCGGCGCGCATGGCCGATTTCATATCATCGGTAATGCGTGATTTGAGTGGAGAGGCTTCCGCAGGCATGCCTTAATACAGGCGAACGCGGCGGTTGATATCTTTGGAGAGTCGTTTGTGGTTACGTTTGACGGCGGCAGCTTTCTTACGCTTACGAATAGAAGTAGGCTTCTCGTAAAATTCACGACGACGTACTTCGCTTAGAACACCGGCTTTTTCGCAGGTACGTTTGAAACGACGTAGTGTTATATCAAATGGCTCGTTTTCTTTAACCTTAACAAATGGCATTGTGCCTCTGGCTCCTGTGAAACGAAGGGCATTCGCCCTAAACATAAAAAGGAACGCGATTATACCGATGCTAGCGGAAATTGCAAAAGCCTGCCTCCTGCTGTCACAATCGGTTTTTTACTATTGATCAGCTAATATGCGAGTTCTGGGTATTGAAAGTTCCTGTGATGAAACCGGTATCGCCGTTATGGATAGCGAGCAGGGATTGATGGCGCACAACGTTTACAGTCAGATCGAACTGCATGCTGAATACGGTGGTGTCGTGCCAGAACTGGCCTCGCGCGACCATATTCGCAAAGCCCTTCCGCTGATTCGCTCGACGCTGGATGAGGCGAAAATAAAATCTGAAAACCTGGATGGTGTGGCCTATACAGCCGGGCCAGGACTGATTGGCGCCCTGCTGGTAGGCGCATCGCTAGGTCGAAGCCTTGCCTGGGGCTGGGGTATTCCGTCTGTAGCCGTACATCATATGGAAGGTCATTTGCTAGCGCCGATGCTGGAAGCTGAAAAACCAGAATTTCCATTTATCGCTTTGCTGGTATCAGGCGGGCATACGTTGCTGGTACAAGTTGCAGGTGTGGGGCGATACAAGGTGCTCGGTGAGAGCCTGGATGATGCCGTAGGCGAGGCTTTTGACAAAACCGCTAAATTGCTGGGCCTGCCTTATCCGGGTGGCCCTGAGCTGGCAAAGCTTGCGGAGCAGGGGAACCCTGAACGTTTTACCTTCCCTCGCCCGATGGTTAACCGTCCTGGTCTGGATTTCAGCTTCAGTGGTTTAAAAACATTCGCCCTGAATACTGTTAATAATGTTGAAGGCACCGACCAGGACAAAGCTGATATTGCCCGTGCATTTGAGGACGCTGTGGTCGATACCCTGTTTATCAAATGTCGCAGGGCGATTGAAAAAACCAGGCTGAGTACATTAATAGTGTCCGGTGGGGTGGGTGCAAACCAGAGGTTACGGCAGAAGCTGGGTACTCTCGATGCGAATGTATTTTATCCGCGCCCGGAATACTGTACGGATAATGGTGCCATGATTGCCTATGCAGGCATGCTGCGTTTACAGGCTGGTGAGTTTGAGCCAAAAGAAATTCAGGTCAGACCGAGATGGTCGCTGGAAGATCTGACAGCAGTTTAGTCTGCTGATCAGTTTTTAAGAGATTCAGAAAATTGCCTTATTATTTCTGCGCAAGCTGCGGGTGCGGTTTGTAGTAAAAAATGTGAGCCAGAAATCGGATGAAGCGTGATATCTGTGCTGTGTTGAGAAAAATCTTGATAGTTATCATTTCTGATTAAATTATCCTGGGTAGCTTGTAGGTAAATACATGGGAGGGTTATGCTTTTTTCTACCTGTGCGAGTGTTGCGATAGCCGCCAGTCTTTGTTGTAGTTGATTCGGGTTGACTAAGGAAATACTCTTCCAGAACAGTGTTAGTAACTCATCAGAGGTCGAGGAGGTAAAAAGTACACGCCGTGTTAGCCTGTCTGGAAAGTGTGATTTCAAGAGAAGCGCTAAGGGAAGAAGTTTTCGAAAATGAAGCAGGAATGGCCTGGGGTTTTTAAGGAATGTCGCGACGAAAACGATTCCTTTTAAGTGAGTTATTTTCTTCAGACCTATTTCAAATGCAATACGGCCTGAAAAGGATTCAGCAATTAAGATGAAATTTTCATTACTTGGTAATTTGCTAAGGGCGTGCTCAGTGAGCGTTTGGTAGGTCTGCTCCTGGCAGTCGTTGTAATTGATTACTTGCGTGTTAAAGTCATCTTTTAATAATCTGAGAACGGGCCTAAATAGCAAACCGGTGCCATCCAACCCCGGTAAAAAGACCAACTTCATTGTAAAGTCAGGGTTCTGTTCCGGCAATCAGGTTCTGAATATTACTGCGGTGCCGCCAGAAGATGAGCGCGGTAAGGCACAGGCCGAAAATCAGAAATTCCTTTGACTGGGTAATCAACCAGATGTAAACAGGCGCTAATGCGGTTGTTGTGAGCGCAGACAGGGAAGAGATGCGTTTGATGGCGAAGGCCAGAAACCAGATGACGAGGGCGACCAGTGCAACCTGCCAGTTCAGTCCCAGTAAGATCCCCATCGCGGTTGCAACACCTTTGCCACCCTTGAGCCTGAAATACAGTGGATAGAGATGACCAAGAAAAGCAGCCATCGCTACAAGAAGCTGGATTGTCAGGCTGACACCAAGCAGTTTGGCGATTAAAACTGGAAATAGACCTTTAAACAGATCTCCTAACAGGGTAATAATAGCGGCCTTTTTGCCGGCCTGGCGCATAACATTAGTTGCCCCGGGATTTCGGGAACCGACAGTACGTGGGTCGGGTAGTCCCAATAAGCTGCAGACTATAATGGCGCTGGAAACGGACCCGATCAGGTATGCAGAGACGATAAGCAGGATGTCAGATAGCATGGTTGATGTGTTAACCCGGATGTTGCATGAAGGAATGGAATTTCTGGGGAATCTGACAAAGAAGGTTGAAAAAATATCGTGAATATCCTAGCAGGCTAGGGTTTGAGCGATTTTGTTCAAGATTCGAAGTCAGATTTCTCAGAAAACCATTCAGGTACAAATTGTAATTTGTGAAAACCGTTCTTTTCATATTTAAGCTATTGAATAGAATAATTAAGTTACAATATTGCGTCCGACTTTATGCAATATTCGGGTTAGTGGTTTTTTTCAAGTGTACCTGATAGATGACGAAATTAGCGCATAAAATTTTTGGGCAAGGCCCGGATCTGGTTTTGTTGCACGGCTGGGGTATGCATTCAGGTATTTGGCAGCCCGTGCTGGATAAGCTGGCTGCAAATTTTCGAGTTATGCTCATCGATTTGCCGGGGCATGGTAAAAGTGCTGGATTACCATTGCAGTCGTTTGAAAAGCTTGTCGATGAGATTATAGAAATAGCTCCTGAGTCTGCGAACTGGGCTGGATGGTCACTGGGAGGACAGTTTGCCACGAGTGCTGCAACCCGGTTTCCTGATCGTGTGGAAAAGCTAATGTTGGTGGCCAGCAATCCCTGCTTCGAGCAACGTGATGATTGGCCGTATGCTATGCAGCCGGAACAATTACAAAAGTTTGCCAATGGCCTGGCCTCTGACTGGAATAAAACCATTCAGCGATTTATAGCGTTACAGTTTCTGGGCTCTGCTGTTTCAAAATTGCAGTTGCGGCAGCTTCAGAGCGAGATGACAGCATTACCTCCAGATATCACTGCTTTACATACCGGTCTGGAGTTACTACGGTCGCTGGATTTACGTGAAGAGCTGGTTCGAGTTCAACAGCCCGTGCAAGCCGTATTGGGGAAGCAAGATAGACTGGTACCGCTGGAGATAAAGAATTTTTTTTCGGCAGCCGGTATTGAAACCCGTATTATCGAAAATGCCGGGCATGCGCCATTTGTGTCTTGTCCGGATGAGTTTGCAGAATTAGCGAAAAGGTTTTTTTCTTGATGCCTGAAATATCCGGAATAGATGTTGATAGTGTTCGCCGAGCGTTCGCACGCGCGGCGGGGCGCTATGATGAGCTGGGTGTATTGCAAAAAGAGATCGGTTCACGTTTATTTGAGAGGCTGGAGTACATCAATTTGCAGCCAAAATCGGTGCTTGATCTGGGTGCGGGTACGGGTTATTTCACAGCTGAGCTTATGCGCCGCTATAAGAAAACACAGGTGGTGGCGCTGGACTTTGCGTTGCCGATGTTACATGAAGCGAGTAAACACCGTGTTGGATTATTTCGAAGACCTGCTCTTGTCTGTGCTGATGCTGGTTCTTTGCCATTTATGGATGACAGTTTTGACCTGGTGTTTTCCAACCTGATGCTGCAATGGTGTCAGCCACCGCAGCGATATTTTGCGGAGTTACGTCGAATCATTCGTCCAGATGGTTTACTGATGTTCACCAGTTTCGGGCCGGATACTTTATGTGAATTACGCCAGGCCTGGCGGGAGGTGGACGACAGCCTGCATGTGCATGAATTTCAGGATATGCACGATGTTGGTGATGCGCTGTTGCAGGCAGGCTTTGCAGAGCCGGTGATGGATATGGAGATGTTAACGCTTACTTATCGAGAACTGAAAGATCTGCTTTCAGATCTTAAAGGGGTGGGTGCGGTCTATGCCGGTGCAGACAGGTCTCGTGGTTTGCTGGGAAAACGGCGACTCGCTGCACTGGAAACAGCCTATGGAAAATACCGTAATCAGGCGGGACAACTACCGGTAAGTCACGAGGTTGTCTATGGTCATGCCTGGGTTCCGCCGGTTCAGCAAAGCGTGTTGCCCGAACAGTATATCCAGATAAAAACGCAGGAATAGTTTTCCAGAATCAGTTATCGAGTGTGCTGTCTCATTTTAAATGGCTTTCTAAATCGCCACACTGGAAATACAGTTTAATTGCAATCCCCGAAATTTAATAATAAAAACCTACAATTAACCACGCTTTTCATAAGGTTATGCGGGAAGTAAAATAAAAAAACAGGGAATTAACTTATTGATTTTATGGTAAATAATAATCGACACTATGCCCGATATTGCATTAAATTATTAGTGATATCTTATATAGCTAATATTTCTACTTTATTATTGTGATGCGGGGCCATATCCGCTAGGATTCGCCGATAAATATTACTTTTGACAGCTGAATAAGGCATGCAGATTGGCAGAAACATCTGGCAAAATTGTAATCACTCCAAACGCTTCCATGTCCGTAAAGCAGATGTGCTGCTTCCTGCTAAGTATGTGTGTCGTTAGTTTTGGTATTGCGATCGGCTTTGCTATGGCAGGTTTATGGTTGGTTCTGCCATTTGCCGGGCTGGAAATGTTAGTGCTGCTACTTGCTTTTTACGCGGTCTGGCAATCCAGTGCATGCCGTGAGGTCGTCTCTATCAGTGACGAAAGTATTATTGTAGAAACAGGCAGGACGGCACCGGAAAAATCCTGTGTTTTCCAACGCCACTGGACGCAGGTGCTGCTACAGATGCCAAAAATAAAAGGATATCCCAGCCGTTTGTTTTTGCGTTGTGGGAGCCAGCAGGTCGAAGTGGGTTCTTGTCTAAGTAACGAAGAACGTCTGGCATTAAGTCAGCGTCTGGTCGAGTTGGGGCTGTCACAGGATTTTGCTGCAGTCACCTAATAAAACAATTAAATTGGAGGATGGTGGATAACCATGAAATATAGAAAATCAAGAATACTGACTGGTTTGATGCTGGCATTTTCTGCGCCTGCACTGTGGGCGGAATACGAGTTGAATTTACGCCAGGGTGTGACGGATATCAGCCATCAGGTCTATGACCTGCATATGATGATTTTCTGGATTTGCTGCATTATTGGTGCAGCTGTATTTGCTGTCATGTTTTACGCCATGTTCAAGCACCGCAAATCCAAAGGCCATCAGGCGGCGCAGTTCCACGAAAGCACGACTGTCGAACTGGTCTGGACAACAGTACCCTTTCTTATCCTGGTCGGGATGGCGATTCCTGCGGCGAAAACCCTGATTGCGATGGAAGATAATAGCGCAGCTGACCTGACAGTAAAGATTACGGGCTATCAGTGGAAATGGCAGTATGAATACATGGATGGTGATGCCAAAGGTGTGAATTTCTTTAGCAACATGTCCACACCCAGAGATCAAATCGAAAATAGAAAAGAAAAAGGCGAAAACTATCTGCTTGAAGTCGATAACGCGCTGGTATTACCCGTGGGTAAAAAAGTGCGTTTCCTGATCACCGCGAATGACGTCATCCATTCCTGGTGGGTGCCGGATTTTGCGGTGAAGAAGGATGCGATTCCAGGTTTCATCAATGAAATCTGGACCCAAATTGACGAGCCTGGTGTCTATCGTGGCCAGTGTGCGGAGCTGTGTGGTAAGGATCACGGCTTTATGCCGATCGAAGTGGTTGCGCTTGAAGAACATAAATATCTGGATTGGGTGGCGGAGCAAAAAGCTGCCGGTAAGGCCGTTGCGGCAGAAGCAAATAAGGAATGGAATAAAGATGATTTGATCGCTAAAGGTGAGGGGGTTTACAAGACAAACTGTGCCTCATGCCATCAGGCGACAGGCGCTGGCCTGCCGGGTGTTTTCCCGGCGATTACCGGTAGCCCGATTGCAACCGGGAAAATTGAAGATCACATCAGTACCGTTATGAACGGCAAGGTGGGGACTGCAATGCAGGCCTTTGGTACACAATTGAATGACGTAGATTTGGCTGCGGTAATAACCTATCAGCGGAATGCTCTGGGGAACAGCATCGGCGACTCAGCTACGCCACAACAAATTAAAGCAAATCGATAAAGATTAAAAAATAAGAGGAGATACTCGTATGAGTGCAGTAATGGCAGATGACCATCACGAAGAACATCCAAAAGGTATAACACGTTGGTTGTTTACGACCAACCATAAAGACATCGGAACGCTTTATCTGTTCCTCGCCCTGATTATGTTTTTTATCGGTGGCCTCATGGCGCTTGTCATTCGGGCGGAATTATTTCAGCCGGGTTTACAGGTTGTAGAACCACAGTTTTTTAACTCGATGACAACCATGCATGCCCTGGTCATGATTTTCGGGGTGGTGATGCCGGCATTTACTGGTCTGGCTAACTGGTTGATCCCGATGATGGTGGGAGCCACTGATATGGCTCTGCCGAGAATGAATAACTGGAGTTTCTGGATTTTACCTT
>Ga0190283_1000557_pt1 | contig 19083 bp, 16 predicted proteins | sample 48691801_MG_FD_161669 | JGI IMG/M metagenome (GOLD analysis project Ga0190283, IMG submission 161669) | Hydrothermal vent microbial mat bacterial communities from Southern Trench, Guaymas Basin, Mexico - 4869-18-0-1_MG | ecosystem: Environmental > Aquatic > Marine > Hydrothermal vents >...
ATCCCAAATCCCAAATCCCAAATCCCAAATAAATTCCAAATCTCAAATCCCAAATCCCAAATAAATTCCAAATCTCAAATCCCAAATCTAAAATAAATTCCAAATCCCAAATCCCAAATCCCAAATAAATTACAAATCTCAAATCCCAAATCCCAAATAAATTCCAAATCTCAAATCCCAAGTCTCAAATAAATTCCAAATTTCAATACCCAAATTGTTATTTGAGATTTGGATATTGAGATTTGGGATTTAGTTCCGAAGCATCAGCACTCGCCGATCACGCGCATACTTTTCCATTTACCCTGCCGGAACCGCCAGAATGAGACCAAAAAAAGGCTGAAAATAAATAAAGTGACAAAAGACCATGAAACATAAAGGCCCGCGTCAAAAAATTCAATGGAAATATAGAGCGGAAGCACCATGACAGACAGGGACAGTATCCCGATACTCCATGAGATAAACAGCGTATCTCCGGCACCTTTCAGGACACCGATGCAGATCATGTAAAGGGCATCAAAAAAAATATAAGCACATACAAACCGGAGCAGAACAATACCCAGGCGGACAACAGCAGCATAATCCTCAGCTGTATAATCCCGAGGACGAAATATGTTTATCAGCCATTCCGGTGCGAGCAAAAATAAAAAGAACAGGGCCAGAAGATAAAAAAATACAACATGAATCGTGCATTTCGTTATTCCCACTGCCTCATCCGGCCGGTTACGCCCCAGGGCCTGAGCAACCAGGGTGCTCGTTCCCATGGAAATCCCCATCATCGGCATAAATGCCAGAGACTCAATGGATAAAATGATGCTTGTCACAGCCAACTCTGTCGTTCCGATACGGCCCACCATAAAGATAAAAACAGTGAATGCAAAAATATCCATGCTGAACTGAATTGAACCGGGCGCACCGAATTTTATGAGACGGCTGAAAATTTTTTTATCAAATTTTCTGGACTTTACAACCCCATACATGGAATCATTTTTTTTGCTGAATATGATTCCCACAAATAAAAGAGCCACAACAGCCCAGGACGTCACTGTGGCAATACCGGCGCCGAAAATTCCCAGTTCCGGGAATATCCATACGCCGTTAATCAGGGCATAGTCCAGCGGGATATTGATGACAGCTCCGAATATATGGATTATCATAACCGGGAAAGTTTTTCCCCGGCCGGTATAAAAGCTTGACAGGGTTGCTCCCAGAACATTTATTCCAGCTCCCGCCAGAAGAACCTGAAAATAGACAGCTTCCAACTGGCGCACCTGGGGTGGATGGCCACTGATATGAAACAAAGGTTCAGCCACAAAACAGAGGCTGGCCAGCATGAAAGCAGCCAGTATGGAAAAATAAATTCCCTGCCACATTGCAGGCCCCACACGATCATATAATCCGGCCCCGATGTATTGGGCGATAAAAACATTTAAATAGCTGGCAATGCCGACAAAAAAGGTGATGAATAAAAGTGCGGCAAGCCCTGCCGGCATTGCCGCTGCTATGGCATCCAGAGAATAGTTTGCAAGAAAAACACGGTCCGTGAACTCCATAATCATGGTTGAACTCAAGCTGATCACCAATGGCAGGCTGACCTTCAGCACTGTCCGATAGTGACCTTGTGATTCAGTGTTCATCATAAGAAAACTTGATAGTAAAAAGTTCAAAGTGAAAAGTAATTCCTTGCCGGGGTCCTGCCGGACGGGGTTTGCAACCCCGTCCGCAATGTTCAGGCACCCCTGCCGGACCTCCCTGCCGGACGGGGTTTGCAACCCCGTCCGGCAATCTTAGCCGCAATGTTCAGATACCCCAGCAAAGAGGAAATCTTACTTAAAAAATGTCCTTTCATCCACATTTTTCTGATTTTAGCAACAACTTTTCAAAAAAGCTGGATGAGGACAAAAAAAAATATTTCAGATTTTGTTATGAAGGTAAAAATGTGATAAAGGAAAAATACAGATATTTTTGAGATTAAAAAGTCGGGAAAGGTTGGAAATGAAAAAAGCAACATTGTTTTTTGATGATCTCAAGCTGGGACCGTCGCAAATCCATAAATTTCGGGAGTTTATTGAAAATTTTTTTAAAGATTATGGCGTGGTATCTAATTATGATTTTGCGACAGAGGAACCAATATACAGGTATCCGCTGATACAATTCAAGCTGGTAAAAAGGAAACCTGCTGTTCCTGCCATTATCACAATAACAGATAAGGCGGTAAATCTTTTTTCTGTCATATTTATGAATCTGAACAAGATCGTTATCGATGAAATTCAGATTTCCGTTTATGAAAAAAATCTTCAGATTGAAGATGTGGTATTTGGCTGTTCCACGGAAACTTATGCTTATGAATTTATTTCACCATGGATCGGCCTGGATCAGAAAAATTATGAAATATATGCCGGAACAGAAACAGCAGCCCAAAAAAGTCAGATACTTAAAAAAGCTTTGATCGCTGATATTCTTTCCATGTCAAAATATCTCGGCTATTGGCCTGAAGAGGGCCGGAAAATCAACTTGGATATTCGGCTCAAAGAGAAAACAGTTCATCTCAAAACCAAAACCATGACAGGATTTACAGGCGTTTTCAAAACAGATTTCATTATTCCGGATTATCTGGGAATCGGAGGATCTGTTTTGCAGGGTTTCGGAACTGTCAGGCGGATAATATAGCCTTAAACCTCGGCAGTGGATGGAAGGTTGAAAGGCTGATGGTTCACAGATTCCGTCTCGTGCTATTTGCTTGAAAAAAACAACAATCTGATATATACATAATTCTGTTTAACTGGCTCCATCGGTTTTATCTGATTTATAAACCGAAACAGCAAACCTCAGGAGGCGTTTATGAAGGGAAAATTTGAATTGGTCAAACAATATCTTAACGACATGGGAATTGCCATTGTCAGTGAAGATGTGGAAAAAGAACTGGTGGTGGTGGAAGACGAGGAAAACGGGATCAAAAACCTTGTCATTGACTGTGAGGAACCGATCCTTGTTCTGGAACAGGTCATTATGAAAGTAAAGCCGGAATCGGAAGGCTTTTTCAAACATCTTCTACAGATGAACCGGGAGCTTGTCCACGGTGCTTTTGTATTGGACGAAAGCGGAGATACCGTTCTTTTCCGCGACACCCTTCAGCTTGAAAACTTGGATCAGAATGAGCTTGAGGGGACTGTGCATGCGCTGAGTCTTGCGCTGTCAGAGTATGGTGCCGAGTTTTTGAAATATGCCAGTCATCAGTGAACAGTTGTCAGTTATCAGTTATTAATGACCGGTTATCAATGACCGGTTGCCACCAAGTCACATTGTTTTGCATGGAGGAAATTTAATATGTCATTTTTTTCACGACTATTCAAAATTGGCGAGGCAGAATCCCATTCTGTCCTGGATAAATTTGAGGACCCTATTAAAATGACTGAGCAGGGAATCAGAGACCTCAAAGAAGATCTCCGGCAGGCCATGATGAGTCTGGCCGAGGTAAAGGGAATTGCAATAAGAACCCGAAGAGATGCTGACAATAAAAAGAAACTTGCCGCGGACTATGAGCGCAAGGCCATGCTGCTGTTACAAAAAATGCAAAATGGCGGTCTGTCCCAGAGGGAAGCGGAACGGCTTGCCACCCAGGCCCTCTCAAAAAAAGAGACTAATGCACAGGAGGCTTTGAGACTGTCCCGGGAAGCCGAGCGGCATGAACAGATGGCAAACCAGCTTCAGACAAATGTGAATAAGATAAAATCTTCAGTATCAACCTATGAAAATGATCTTGTGACCTTGAAAGCCAGGGCCAGAACAGCGGCTTCCACTAAAAAAATAAACCGGCAGTTGGCCAACATTGATTCCTCCGGAACCATTGCCATGCTTGAAAAGATGAAGGCAAAAGTTGAAGAGGATGAGTCCCTTGCCCAGGCTTACGGGGATATCGTGAGCGCGGACAAAACCATTGATGATGAAATTCATTCTGCCCTTGAGAGCGGGGAGCAGGTAACCGCATCCGCAAGCCTTTTGGAACTCAAGATGAAAATGGGAATCTCTCAGGAAGTCTGAAGTCTGAAGGTTGAAATATGATTGTTGAACATTTTAGGGAACATAAAAAATGGGTTTGAAAATATTCTTTGGCAAGAAAACAGCTAAAACACCTGATCCTCTGAAAGATATCATCCTTTCAAATCTTCAGGTGGGCTGGTTTGTTGATTTTGATATGAAAACATGGCAGGTCGAAGCTTGCCATCATTACGACTGGGGCGGCGGGGATATCACACCTGAATGGCAGCTGAGAAGCCATGATGAAACCATTTATCTTGAAAAAGAGTCAGATGATGAGGATGAATGGAGCATCAGCAGGAAAATTCCCATAGCCCGCCTCGGATCCGGAATAACAAAACATATTATTGAGCATGAAGCCCCTCCGGATCAGATTGTATTTGAAGGGACAGCCTTCCATCTTACGGAGACAGGAGGCGGTCATTTTTATAAAAACGGAAAAGGCCCGGGAGAGGAAATGCTTAAATGGGATTATGCGGACGCGTCCGAAAATCAATACCTGTCTGTTGAGCAGTGGGGAGAGGAAATTTTCGAGGCATCAACCGGAATTCCGGCTGAAGAATATCAGTTTACCAATATTCTGCCGGGCGAGAGCAGCAAATGAAACAGAAGAAGAAAAAAATGAAGATAAAAAAAATGAAGATAACTCCGGCGAGCATTGTGGGGATACTTTTCGGTTTGTTACTCATGGGAGAAGGTCTTTATCTCTGCATTGTCCGCGGCGAATATATCGGATATTTCACAGTTGCTCTCGGATTATGTCTGACAGTCCTGATTGCGGTAATCGTCTGGGCCCGGGCGAGGTGATTCAGGAAAACGTAAAAACGTAGGGTGGGTTCCGCTTCGCTACACCATATCAGACATAAAACATAGAACACAAAACACCTGAAACGGATTGATTTAATGAACAGTTCAGATATTCCCCGCGCCCTGATTGTAGATGATAATCCATTTAACAGGGAACTGTTAAAGGAGCTTCTCAAACTGGAAGGTTTTTCCGTGGAAGAGGGCCGAAACGGCAAAGAAGCCCTTGAACACTTAAAAGAATCTGGATTCCGACTCATTTTTATGGATCTGCTCATGCCAGGCATGGATGGTTTTGAAACCATCCTGAGAATTCGGCGCATGGGCGTGACCACGCCTATCATTATTGTATCCTCCATGACCTCCAAGGATGACCGCCAACGCTGCCTGGACGCGGGAGGGAATGATTTTTTGCCAAAACCGATTGATACTGACATGGTAAAGTCATTTGTCAAACAGTATGGGACCTGCACTCCTGAGAATGCCAAGAATGCAGAGCCCCAAACTGATGACAGTTTGCCGGATTCACCTGCCTTAAAATTTTCAGAGTACCATATACTGCTTGTCGAAGAATCTGACAGCCTTGCGGATCAATACTCACGTTTTTTAAAAAACCTCGGGTTTGAGGTCACCCATGTATTCAACGGTGATGAAGCGTGGGAACTGTTCCTGAAACACAGATACCAGTTCCACATCATCATAAGCAATGTATTTACTTCAGGAATGGACGGTCTGGGCGTTCTGGCCAGAATCAAACGGGATTATCTCAGCGTGATGATGTTCATTTATGCCCGTGACAATGATCCGGACACATTTCAACTGGCAATCCAACTGGGGGCTGACGGCGTTGTCACCCAGGCAGATTTTGAAAAATCCATCATTGATCTGATTGATTCGGCCATTTACCAGGCCAGTCAGAAAGGATCACGCACACAGATTGCCTCAACTGCCAGCCAGGTGCGTAAAGCACAGGCGCAACTGATTAAATTCGGATGCCCCGAACCTTGTAACTCCATTGACATTGCCTATACTTCCCTGACAGACGCGGGCGGAGATTTGGCCTGCTGCCGCCGTTTCAATCTGGCCGGGAGGTGCGGCATCATGCTTGGGGATGTTGCGGGCCATAATGTGATGAGTTCTTATATCAGCGCAATATCTCTCGGTATCCTGACATCTCACTGGGACAGACATCAGAATCCCATGGGTCTGTTTAAAATCATCAATGCTGAACTGAATAAATCAGATTATCATCAGTACCATCTCTGTGCCACTGCCCTGCTCTGGGACAGATGCCGAAAGAAAATGAAAATTGCCACAGCAGGCAATCCCGGGGGACTTCTTGCGAGGGAAACAGCCGAAGGCCCGCTCAATTTTCGTGAGCTGGCCGGCGGCGGAATGTGCCTCGGCCTATTAAAGGAGGAACATCTGTTTCTGAGTGAGGAAATAGAGTTTGAAGGGGAAACCTGTTTATTTCTTTTTTCAGACGGTATAAACAAAGAGGATATTATTGAGATTTTGTCATCGGGAAATGTTCCTTTGAAAAGAAAAAATATCCGCGGATTATGCCAGGAAATTCTGGACAGAATTTTGGAAAAGAGCGGTCAGGATGATGACATGGTTCTTATTGCGCTGAATTCTTCTCCTTCCTCCTGCGCCTGTTCAAATGAGAAAGGAGAGAACAGTGCCTTGCACTATGAATTTTTGTCCGACTATAAATCAGCTGATAAAGCTTGCAGGTGGATTGGCACCCAATGTATCCCGGATAAAATTCCCAGAGGAAAGGACCCTTGTTTCATACTTCTTGCAGTACGCGAAGCCCTGATCAATGCCGTAAGACATGGAAACAAATTTACCTCTGACGCGTTTATTGATTTATCCGTATTCTTCGAGGCCGGTGAACTGAGGATAGAGATATCCGACGAGGGACCCGGATTTGAGATTCCGGATACAATTCAGAAAATAGAAAATCTGGATGTGCTTCAGCCAGGGGGCCGCGGTTTGTCCGTGATGTATTCAATTGCCGATACTGTGAAAGTTGATGGCGGAACGGTTTCTCTCATTTTTCGGAAAAAACTGGAGGATCAGAGGCCAGGGGGTCCTCTGACCTCTTACCCTGACCCCTTTGGAGAAAATGAATGAAAATCAGAAAAGAAAATGGCACACTTTTTTTAATTCCGGAAACCGATCTTATTGCCAGTCGCATTGAAGAACTGAGGGATTATTTTGCAGGACAGCTCAAAGCGCATTCAGATGTTTTCCATGTATTGCTGGATGTGAACGGCATTGAGGTTGTGGATTCTCTCGGCGTAAACCTCATTGTCGGTCTTTACCGTCAGGTGACAGGTGAATCTAAAACCATTGAGATTGTCGGTGCTGGGAAAAATTTCATGAAAGTTGCAGACTTTTTCCGCCTGACATCTCTTTTTCCTGTAAAAGGCGAGGAGAATTATGAATTATGAATTATTCAGGAGGCCTGAAAAATGTCAGAATATGATGAACTTTTGCCGTTGTTTGTAGAGGAATCCCAGCAGCATCTGCAAACCATTGAACCGGATATCCTGGCTCTTGAACAGAGCGGTGCCATAATTGACCGGGATATGGTCAACAGAATCTTCCGAGGTGTTCACAGTATAAAAGGAGCATCAGGATTCTTCGGTTTTCAAAACATCGGCACTCTCAGTCATGTCATGGAAAATTCGCTCTCGCTGCTCCGTGACGGGAAAATTGTGCCTACCTCAGAACTGATTGATGCTCTGCTCAAAGGCGTGGACGTGCTCAAGGGAATGCTTGACAATATCGAAGAGAGCGAAGCCTTTGATATTCATAGTGAACTGGCTTACCTGAAAAAGATTTCCAATGGCAGTGCCGAACATCATAAGACCGTCACCGTTGCCGAGAAAAAAGTTGAACACAAGGAGAACGACAAGAATAAAAGAAAGCTTCCGGATAAACCGGATAACAAATTCAATATCAGCGCATACGATATTAAATACTTTGTCTCAGCAGGCCTTCACCTTTACGCTATAAAGATATTTCTGAATGAGGACCTGAGACTGAAAGAAAAATCACCTTATGATTTCATTAACAACATGGAATCCCTGGGGATGTATGTGGATTCATTTCTGGACATCCAAGGTGTAAGCGGACTTTCAGACTGCCTGGACAATGACATTGCGACTGATTTTCTGTTTGCAACTGACCTCGACCCTGACTCAGTCTCGGAAAAAATGGAACTTCCCCTCGACAGAATCACTGTTATTGATCTTGATAAATTCAGAGAGGAGTCAGAGGAGAGGACAGAGGACAGAGGGGAGAGGACAGAGGATGCGAACGGAGAGACAACAGGAAGGATGACAACCGGTAATGTGCAAAAGGTTCAGGCTGAAGAGAAAATCCGGGTCGGAGTCAATTTTCTGAATGACTTGGTGAATCTGGCAGGTGAGCTTGTCCTGGGAAGAAATCAGCTGATGCAGACCGCGCTTCCTCTGGTGAAACATACCCCGGGACTGAATCCTGTTTTACAGCATATCAGCAGGGTGACATCCGAAATACAGGAAAAGATCATGCAGATGCGGATGCAGCCGGTTTCTCTCATCTTTGGCAAATTTAACAGACTTGTCCGGAGTCTGGCAAAAAATCATGACAAGGAAGTAAAACTTATCACTTATGGAGAAGATGTCGAATTAGACAAAAGCATTATCGAGGGACTTTCAGATCCTCTGACGCATCTGATCCGCAATTCGGTTGACCATGGTATCGAATCTCCGGAAGAACGCGAAAATGCCGGAAAGCCCAGGCACGGAACCATTGAGTTGAAAGCCTGCCATCAGGGCGGCCAGGTGCTTCTGGTGGTCATGGATAACGGCAGAGGAGTTGATGGGAAACTCGTTGCCCGAAAGGCTGTTGAAAAAGGGCTGATTCGTCAGGATCAGGCAAATTCCATGAGCGAAAAAGACCGGGTGCGGCTGATATTCCGTCCGGGGTTTTCAACTGTTGATCAGATAACAGATTTAAGCGGAAGAGGCGTCGGCATGGATGTTGTCATAACGAATATCGAACATCTCGGAGGCACGGTTGATATTGAGACCAAAGTAAACAAGGGAACAAAGATAACGCTTGTGCTTCCCCTGACCCTTGCAATTGTCTCCGGGCTTCTGATTAAAGCTGATGACCAGTCTTTCATTCTTCCCGAAGTTGATATTGATGAACTGGTCCGGGTAAAACCTGATGAAATAAAAACTCGTATCAATGCGGTTCAGGATGCTTATGTGCTTCGGCTTCGTGATACGCTGCTTCCTCTGGTGAATTTGAACAAAATACTCGGTCTTTCCAAATCCGCGGATAGTGGTCCATCGTCAATTGCAACGGACAGCGGACAATACGCGACGGACAACACAAAGCCATTAAGAATACTCGTCATCAAACACGACGAATCCCGTTTCGGCCTTATTGTTGACAGTATTGAAAGTGCGGAGGAAATCGTTGTAAAACCTTTGCCCCGGTACCTGAAAAAAATGAGGTGCTTCAGCGGTGTCTGTATCCTCGGCAATGGCAAGGTTTCCCTTATCCTTGATGTAGCAGGAATTCTCAAAAAAGCGGCCATCCGCAATATTGAGGAGACGAAAGAAGAGATGCCATCGGACTTGGGTGAAATTACGGTGGAAGCAGAAATACAGACATTTCTCCTGTTTGACAATAACACCCCGGAGCGTTTTGCAGTGCCCCTTGAACTTATCAGCCGGATAGAACGTGTTCCGGTGTCGAAGATTGAGCATATTAAGGATAGGCAGTTCCTACAGTATCACGATAAAAAACTGAGGCTGATTTTCCTTGAAGATTACCTGCCTGTCCAAAAACCGGAACGATTATCTGAAGGCAGCATCGGGATCATTGTGCCCAAACAGACAAAACATCATCTCGGCATTGTCATGAACCGCGCCATCAATACTCTCAATGCAGTTGTTGAACTTGACACGACAACCATCATGGCACCCGGCCTGTTCGGTTCAGCCATACTCGACGGAAAAATCACCCTGCTCCCGGATATGTATCGCGTTTTCGAGTTGGCGGCTCCTGAATGGTACGCAACCAAAAAGAAGGGCAATACCTGTTCACAAGGAAAATGCCGGATTCTGCTGGCAGAAGACACCCCGTTTTTCAGAATGGTGGAAAAAGATTATCTCACTTCGGCAGGATATGAGGTCATCTTGGCGGAAGACGGCAGGAAAGCAATACAGATTTTGGAGGAAGAGACCGTTGATGCGGTCATTCTTGATATTGTCATGCCGAGGATGGACGGATGGGCTACCATACGCGCAATCCGTTCAGATGAAAAATTGAAGCATCTGCCAGTCATGGCGGTTACTTCTTTGGGAGATGAAGGCATGGCCCAAAAAGGTCTTGAGGCAGGCTTCACCGAATGGGAACTGAAACTTGACAAAACCCGCCTTCTTGAAAAACTTGCTGTCATGCTGGAGGATTGACAATTATGAATTGTGCATTCTCCATTCATAATTCATAATTCACCATTTGTTACAGGAGATTTCTTTATGACCCGACAAATAGCAACCTTTCTTCTGGGTGACACACTACTTGGCATTGACATTCTGCTTGTGAAGGAAGTATATCGCCATAAGGCAATGAGTCCGATTCCCGACGGGCCGGCCCATCTTCTCGGATTAATGAATCTGAGGGGAAGAGTGGTGACCGTCATAGACCTCAACATAAGCATGAACCGTCCTCCGAGAGTCAGAAGGGACAACTGTCGCCTGCTGATATTAAAAACTCAGGAAGAAATAAGAAAATATTCAGATAAGGAATTCTTGGAAGATGTCCGTCTGGGAGAAGATATCGTCGGATTTTTAATAGATGAAATGGATGATGTGTTACCCCTTGTAAATGAAGAAATTCTTCCTCCCCCTCCGCATCTTGTTGATATTGACAGCGATCTCATTGAAGGCGTTATAAAACAGGGAAACCGTCTGATTATTCTTCTGGACGTGACAGCAGTTCTTGATCTGGTAATGAATGCCTCTTCTGAGGACTGATTGCCGGACGGGGTTTATTGCCGGACGGGGTTTGCAACCCCGTCCGGCAGTGAGGGAGGTCCGGCAGGGAAGTCCGGCAGAACGGGAAGCAGAGCTACGAGGTTTTCAAAACCTCGCAGGTCTCGTGAAAAAAATTCAGAGATTAATAAATTTAAAGGAAATAGCCGCATGTCAATAAAAAAAAAGCTCATATTGCTTTATTCAACATCATTCATTATTCTTTTTCTTCTCGGCACTCTGACGCTGCTGATGCTCCGCAATCAGGAGAGTCTCAACAAAAGCCAGCAAAACCGCCATGAATCGCATCTGCTGGCAGATGAGCTTCGTCAAAGTTCTGACGATCTGACAAGAATGGCAAGAAGTTATGTTGTAACAAAAGATGAAAAATATGAGAAGAGATACTGGGAAATTCTTGACATACGAAACGGAAAGAAACCCCGGCCGGACGGAAGAACGCTCCCCTTGAGGAAAGTGATGGAAGATATGGGCTTTGCCCGGGAGGAATTTGCCAAGATCAACGAGGCTGAGGATAATTCCAACAGACTGGTCGCGACGGAGACCATAGCTATGAATGCTGTGAAAGGAGTGTTTGATGACGGGACCGGCAATTTTGTGAAACAGGGGGAACCAGACCTTGAACTTGCCAGAAGAATCATGTTTGATGAAAAATATCATCAGGACAAATCAATAATAATGAAGCCCATTGCCGATTTCATGAAAATGCTTGATTATCGGACGGAATCAACTGCCAATATGTATGTTCGTAACGGAAATATGTTTTTGCTGATGATGCTGGGGATGCTCGGTCTTTTTGCAATATTTTCGGGTTTTGCGTATGCAATAACGACAGTTTCAGTTATAAAACCGATCGGTGTCATGGCTGCCATGCTTGAAAATATCGCCGAAGGTGAAGGGGATTTATCAAGACATCTTGACATTCAGCGAGAGGATGAGATTGGCGAACTGGCAACATGGTTTAACAAATTTGTTGTGAAACTCCGGGAGATTATCTGGCAACTATCTGAAAATACAGACAGTCTTTATACTTCATCTGAGGAAATGTCGTCAATTTCCACAGAAATGGCCTCATCTGCCAAAGAAATGGAATCACAGTCTGACGCGGTAGCCTCCTCTTCCGAGCAGGTTGCCGCAAGCGTCGGCGCGGTTGCGTCTGTAATAAGGCAGGTGAGTGCCTCAATAGCGGGCATTGCTGACATGACCGGGGAAATGTCAGCCAACTTCAGCAATGTTGTCAGATTCGGAAAGAAGACCGCTGACAATGTTACAGAGACGGCACAATCCTGTCAGGATATTTCAGCACAAATCAGCAACGTGGCATCCGCACTGGAGCAAATGACTTTGTCATTAAATGAGGTGGCGAAGAGTACTGCCCACGCGAACCGGATTTCACAAGAGGCAAACCAGAGTGCCGAACGGATCAATATCAGAATTGATACGCTGGTTTCCTCATCTGGCAAGATCGGCAAGATCGTGGGGATTATCAAAGATATTGCTGACCAGACCAACATGCTGGCACTGAACGCCAAAATTGAAGCTGCCGGCGCGGGTGATGCCGGCAAAGGCTTTGCCATAGTCGCGGGCGAAGTCAAAGAACTGGCCAGACAGACTGCCAAGTCAAGCGACGAAATTGCGGAGCAGATAGAAGAAATTCAGACATCCACGGATGATGTTGTTCAGGCAATGGAAGAGATAACCAAAGTCATCAGCGGAATCGCCGGTATTAATGAAACGATTGCCGGTTCCGCGGATGAACAGACCGCGGCGGCAGGCGAAATATCAAAATCCGTTACAGTTGCTGCCACGACTTTGAAAAGCGTTGCAGAAAATGCAAACGAATCGGCAAAACTGGTGGAGGCAATTGCAAAATCCACAGACAAAACATCAGGAACTGCCGCTGAAATTGCAGAAAATATTGACGAACTGCTGAACAGCGTGAAAGATATTGCCCGTTCTTCTGACGAAGTCGCACACGGGATAAATGATATTTCTAAAAATATTCAAGGGGTCAGCGATGCCTCAAAACAGACTGCTCTGGGGGCATCGCAAACCAATGCGTCATCAAATGAACTGGCTGAAATGGCTTCGTCGCTGTCACAGATCGTAAGAAAATTTAAACTGAACTGAAACAGACCGCAGGTCTTCAATGAGGGAGAAGAGAGATGGGCTGCAAATTGGCAAAAAAGAATATACTGATTGCAGATGATGCGCCTGAAAATATAAAAGTGCTGGCGGAAACATTAAAGTCAGATTACAACATCAGTGTTGCCATCAACGGACCGGAGGCTCTCGAAATTGCGGCATTAAACCTTCCTGACCTGATTCTGCTGGACATCGTAATGCCCGGGATGGACGGATACGAGGTGTGCAGGAGGCTGAAAGCTGACACACAGACTCGGAACATTCCGGTGATATTTATAACCGTAAGAAGCGAGAAAAAAAAGGAAACCAGAGGATTTGAACTCGGTGCGGTTGACTACATCACAAAGCCTTTCAGTCCGGCTGTTGTGAAAGTCAGAGTGCGAACCCATCTGGAACTCAAGCAGCATCAGAACTATCTTGAAGAGTTGGTGGCGGAACTCTTTGATTCGATTGATGCTTATATCCCTGTCACTTCTGTCCCTGCTAGTGCAAAGATCGAAACAGATGCAGACTTGTCCCCGACATCTTTTATCGGGGATAAGAAAAAACATATCTTCGACCAGGCTGTTTTTATGTCCCGCATTAATAACAGCATGAAGTTGGCGAAGACCCTTATCGGAATGTTTTTCAACGGATATCCGGCGTGCCTCTCAAACATAAAAACAGCTATAGCCGACCGGGATAATAAAGCATTGGGAGATGCCGCCCATTATTTTAAAGGGATGCTGCTCAACCTTTCAGCCGATCCAGTATCTGAAACAGCCCTAAAATTGGAAATAACAGGCCAGGCCATGAATTTGTCCCGGGCCGAAGTCATATCTCAGACAGAAGAGACTTTTGCTGATCTGGAAGTTAAAACCGGGCAGCTCGTACAAGTGTTAAACGAGTTCGTGAGCAATGAGCAGTGAGGAGCGTATAACGTGGAAAATGAGCAGTGAGGAGCGTATAACGTGGAAAATGAGCAGTGAGGAGCGTATAACGTGGAAAATGATCTGATGAAAATACTTGTGGTGGATGATACAGTTGTTTACAGACAGCTTCTGTCAAAAATCGTTTCGGATTTTGAAAATGCCGAAGTGATAGGAACTGCGCCCAATGGGAAAATTGCCTTGTCAAAAATTGAACTGAAGCAGCCTGACCTTGTACTCCTTGATGTGTTTATGCCGGTAATGGACGGTCTGAAAACATTGGACCAAATCAAAAAGCAGCATCCCCATATTGATGTGGTCATGTTAAGCGGCATGGACAAAGAGCTTGTCCATGTCACGATGAAGGCGCTGGAAGCGGGCGCACTGGACTTTGTTCCGAAACCTCAGGGCGTATCTGTTGAGGCCAATATGGCGGAACTCAGGGCAGCGATTTCCCGCCTCATCCTGATGGCACGAACCCGTAAATATTCACGGCAGGCCAGGGCACTTTCCCGCGCAGACAAAAGACATCAGCCTGTATCTCCAAAGCAGCCGCCTTTGCTTATGCCTTATGCGGAAAAAAAGCCGCGTCCCCGTTTCCAAGGTCCGGCCCGTAAACAGGAGAAGACCGTCCCTTATACCGAAACCCGCTCCTACCGAAAGCCAGGCCGGATTGATGTGGTGGTCATCGGCGTATCAACCGGGGGGCCGAATGCATTACAGGAAATCGTCCCCCAGCTGGACGGCGACTTTCCAGTGCCCATACTTGTCGTACAGCACATGCCTCCCATGTTCACTGATTCGCTTGCCGCACGGTTGAACAGCACGTCTTCCATAAGGGTTGTCGAGGGAAAGGACGGGCAGCGTGTGGAAAAAGGAGTCATGTATATCACTCCCGGAGGTCGGCACATGATTATAAAAAAAGACAGAGACGGCAATAAAGTGATCCGCCTGACGGACTCCCCCCCTGTGAACAGTTGCCGCCCGTCTGTGGATGTTCTTTTTCAGTCTGTTGCTGCTGTCTATGGAGGCAATGTCCTGAGTGTCATTTTAACCGGCATGGGGAATGACGGCGTCTCAGGTGTGAAAGCGATATGTCGGAAAGGCGGCTATTCAATTGTCCAGGATGAAAAGAGCAGCGTAATATGGGGAATGCCGGGTGCTGTCGCGGAGGCGGACGAGGCAAATGAAATTGTTCCGCTTGGCAGAATGGCCTCCAGAATAATGGGAATAGCGAAGAAGGGGAATTTGTAATGCTGAAAATTACCGAACCTGAATATGTCCTCATGAAAAAATATATTGAGGAGCATTGCGGCATTTATCTTGAAAGGGACAAGGAATATCTCATTGAATCAAGGCTTTCTGATCTTCTTTCCGAAACAGGCTGCAAATCATTTCAGGAGCTTCATCTCAAAGCGAGGATGCAGGATCCTGCCGGAGAACTCCGGGACCGGATCGTTGATGCAATGACGACCAATGAAACTTCATGGTTCCGTGATAAAAACGCATGGGACTATTTGACAGAAGTGACGGTTCCGGACCTCCTTCATCGCTCTTCTGAAACTGGCAAGGCAAGGGTATGGTCCGCAGCCGCGTCAAGCGGTCAGGAGGCCTATTCTCTGGTGATGCTTTTGGATGAAGCTGCAAAAGAACGGGGCCTGCCATCGCTTTCAGAGCGGGTCGAAATTCTCGGTACGGATATTTCATCATCCGCACTTTCATCCGCCATTGCCGCACAATACGACACCATTGCCATGAACCGGGGCCTTCCCCAAGAGAAAAAAACAAACTACTTCAGCAAAGCCGGCAAGTTCTGGCTGTTTGATCAGGAACTTAAAAAGCGGGTCCGATTTGAAAAATTCAACTTGCAGGATGACTTTATATTTGCTGACTTTTTTGATCTGATTCTGTGCAGATATGTTTCAATATATTTTTCTGAAACTTTTAAAAGGGAATTATTCTCGAAGATAGCCGGAATATTAAAGCCAGGAGGCGTTCTGCTGCTCGGAGCGACAGAATCTTTGAGAGAATTTTCAGACGATTTTGAGATTTCATACTATAAAGGTGCGGTGATCAATACGAAAAAATAAAGTGGAAGATTGAAAGTTGAAAGAAGCATCAAGCATCAAACATCAAACATCAAACATCAAACATCAAACATCAAACATCAAACATCAAACATCAAACATCAAACATCAAACATCAAACATCAAACATCAAACAACAAACATCAAACATCAAACATCAAACATCAAGCATCAAACATCAAACATCAAACATCAAACATCAAACATCAAGCATCAAACATCAAACATCAAACATCAAACATCAAATATCAAATATCAAGCATCAAACATAAAACATCATTTTAAGGATGGAGAAATGGACATAAAATCAGATAATCCTGAAATTAAAAAGCCCCAGACGCCTATTCTTTTCGTAGATGACGAACCCATGGCTCATGTAATACTGAAACATCATCTCAAGGGTTGGAATATTGTATCAGCCCATTCAGCGGAAGAAGCTCTGGAAATCCTGAACAAACGTCATATACTGATTGTCATCTCAGATATCAGTATGCCGGGTATGGATGGCATAGAATTTTTACGCGAAGTCAGAAAAACACGCGGCATTGTTCAGGTGATTATTGTAACCGCATCCAACAGGATTGATGATCTTATCAGCGCATTTGAAGCAGGAGCCACTGACTTTTTGCTCAAACCTTTGAAGAAAGAGGATATTGAGGAAGCCTTGGAAAATATCCTGGTCAAAATTAATCGTTGGAAAATAACGATGAAGGCACTTTTTCACAGAAAAAAAGAACTGAGTCCTGAGAAGGTGATCCCTTTTGATGATTAGTCATTGGACATCGATCTTATGTCATTTTGCTGCGGCAAGGTGGATAAAGCAGAGGATAACGCACCGGACTCAGGTTGTATTCTGCTTTGCCCATCCTGCACTGTCTGTTACGGAATAAGCGTCAGAATTTGGAAAGGAGGAAGAAAGATGAGTATTTCTGAAGCAAAGTTTAAAATTATCGAGGAAAACCATTGTCCCCTTTATGCATTCGGGGATGAGTTCAAATTATCAGGCATATCGCTTTTATTGCCCCATAACAAATCTGCCTGCACAACTCTTGTCGGAGATATAACGGAAGTTTTCAAACTGTGCGAAAAAATTGATGACCATCACCCTGATGATGATTCGGTTGACCTGTTTAACTGCACGGGTTGTATAGGATCAATCCGCTTGGAGTATAAAAAAGAAAAAGAAGCAAAGGTGTGTCATCCGCCTCCTTTTGCCGCAATTGCCAAAAGAAGTGAGAGTGATGTCAGTGCCACTGCAAACTTGCTGAGTAATTTTTCAATGTTTCAGCCCCTCAGTGAAGAGAATATCAGAGAGCTTGTTTCGGATTTAAAGCTTCAGCAATATGCAAAGGGGAAAATCATCATAAAAAAAGGCGATCCCGGGGTGAATCTGTTCATTATCGTATCCGGAAAGGTTGAAGTATTGGGAGATGATGATATGTTCATAACATTTCTGGAAAAAGGAGAGGTGTTTGGTGAAATGAGCCTTCTCAGCGGCGAACCTGTAGGCGCGACAATAAAGGGCTTGGAGCCCACAACTGTTTTATATATTAATGGGAAAAATTTCAGAAGGATGCTGGATAAATTTTCATCCCTTCAGATGTATTTTGCCCGTCTCCTTGCACGAAGGCTTGCGAAGACAAATATCGTAAGGTCTGAGGAATTTGCATCCGGCATGATCGGAAAACTTTCTGAAATGCCCCCCACAGAGTTGTTCCAGACGCTGAATCAGAATCAGAAGACCGGCGTGCTGACTATGCAACTTGTCAAGGGACCGGCAAAGTTGTTTTTCAGAGACGGAGAACTTCTCCGGGCCAAATACGATAACAGGGAAGGCCGGGATGCTTTTTTTGAAATGTTGAAGGAAGATGAGGGACGGTTTAAATTCATTCCCGGGATACCTTCTGATGAATTGGGAATTTCTGATCTGGGAGACTTTATGTGGCTCCTGATGGAGGGACTGAACAGAATAGATGAAGAGGATGTTCCGTGTGAACAGTATGAAACAGACGGTGATGTTCAGATTTTGGATATTTGACAAACCAGGAGTCGTAAGTTCTCATAACCTGCTGAAATTACTGGTACCGATATTTTTCGGATCAGCAGTTCCTCACTGAATAATTTCAGCAGGTTGCGAAGCTGCTTTCAATTTTTCATTGTCGAGAATTTGGGACATCACCTGTTTTGGTTTAAAAAAAATCGTTATCTTTTGCCAAAGTGTGACTTTGGTGCTCTTGAGAGATGGGACAGATATGAAAAAACACTTCAACACAACAGGTCCATGCCACCCCGGCAAACATTACATGCTCCCGGCACAGGAAAGATGCAGCGGACTTGCCGGACTCATTGCCCGGGAATACTATTTTGTCATCCACGCTGCGCGTCAGACCGGCAAGACCACGCTGTTGCTGGATCTGATTAAAGAACTGAACGGTTCAGGGGATTATCACGCCTTATACTGCTCCCTTGAGTCTGTTCAGGGGATTGATGACGCTGAAAAAGGGATACCCGCGGTTGTCGAGGTGCTGAAAGCACAGACAGCATACGATGAGGCATTGGAAAGATACGCCTTTGCAGAAAGAGCGGATTACCGTGCCAACATGCTTTTGCGAAGGACGCTCACAGATTTCTGCAAAAAACTCGGCAAGCCCCTGGTCATACTGTTCGACGAAGCGGACTGCCTTTCCGGCGGAACCCTGATCTCATTTCTGAGGCAGTTGCGGGACGGGTTTGTCAACAGAAACCAGATTTCTTTTGTCCATTCTGTCGGACTTGTCGGAATGCGGAATATTCGTGACTACAAAGCTCAGGTGAGAGACGGAAGTCAGTCTGTCGGCAGTGCAAGCCCGTTCAACATTGTCTCGGAAATATTCACATTGCGCAATTTCACCCAGAATGAGATCACGCAGCTTTATGAACAGCATACAGAGCAGAGCGGCCAGGTCTTTTCAGAGGAAGCCGTCCGTGGGATATATCATCATACAGGCGGGCAGCCCTGGCTGGTGAATGCCGTGGCCAGAGAAATTGTTGACGGAATCCTCG
>Ga0190283_1000560_pt1 | contig 19046 bp, 18 predicted proteins | sample 48691801_MG_FD_161669 | JGI IMG/M metagenome (GOLD analysis project Ga0190283, IMG submission 161669) | Hydrothermal vent microbial mat bacterial communities from Southern Trench, Guaymas Basin, Mexico - 4869-18-0-1_MG | ecosystem: Environmental > Aquatic > Marine > Hydrothermal vents >...
GTTGAGAATTTGCGACTGAATTGAGACATCCAGCGCGGACACAGGCTCATCGCAGATCACCATTTTTGGCTTTAACGCAATCGCCCTGGCAATGCCGATTCGCTGACGCTGGCCCCCGCTGAATTCGTGGGGAAACCGCGTGACAGCATTTTCGGGAATGCCGACCCGGTCCAGAAGTTTCCTGACCTCGGTGTTCCGTTCTTCAGGCGTGCCGATACTGTGAATAATAAAAGGCTCTTCCAGTATGTCGCCGATGGTCTGGCGGGAATTCAGGGATTCAAAGGGATCCTGAAAGATCATCTGCAAATTCCGCCGCAAATTCCGCAGTTCCTTACGGCCCAGAAGCGACATATTCTTTCCCCCGAACAGCACATCGCCGTCGGTGGGGTCGTAAATCCTCAATATGGTACGGCCAACTGTCGTCTTACCGCAGCCTGACTCCCCCACAAGCCCGAGCGTCTCTCCGGCTCTGATCTTCAGGGATACACCGTCAACAGCATACACTGTCCCGATTTTTCGCCAAAGAACTCCCCCGTGAATGGGAAAGTGCATCTTCAGGTTTCTGACTTCTAACAGGTTGTTTGTCATTGTATGAGGGTTTTAGGTTTTAGGTTTTAGGTTTTAGGTTTTAGGTTTTAGGTTTTAGGTTTTAAGGTTTTATTGTGATTGGGTTTGGAAAGCGGGAAAATTTGTCAAACTGCAAGTTTGACACTCTTGATAATAGAACCTTAAAACTTAAAACTTAAAACTTAAAACCTAAAACTTTCACTGAAATGACAACTTGCAAAATGATTCTCGCCCACGGATTTCTTATGCGGTTGGACGCTGCAGATTTTCTGCACCTGGGGGCATCGGTTCTGAAACCGGCATCCTTGGGGCAGTTCACAGAGACTCGGGACCATCCCTTTGATGACGTTCAACTTGACTTTCCTCTGGTTTTCAAGTCGCGGAATTGAAGAAAGCAGACCTTTGGTATAAGGATGTTTCGGATGTTTGAACAACTCAATGACAGGCGCAGTTTCCGCCACTTTTCCCGCATACATGACCACCACTTCATCACAAAGTTCTGCAATCACTCCCAAGTCATGGGTGATAAAAATGATGGTCATGCCTGTTTCACGCTGCAATGCTTTCATCAGTTCCAGAATTTGAGCCTGGATCGTGACATCAAGTGCGGTGGTCGGCTCGTCGGCAATCAGAACCTCCGGCTTGCATACCAGAGCCATCGCAATCATTATCCGCTGTCGCATTCCGCCGGAAATCTGATGCGGATATTCTCCGATACGCTTTTCAGGATCAGGAATTCCCACTTTGCGAAGCATTTCAACTGATTTCTCCCGGATATCTTTTCCCCCCATCTTTGAATAATGAAGCTGATAGACTTCCCGGATCTGCTTGCCGATCTTATGGACCGGATTCAGGGCGGTCATGGGTTCCTGAAAAATCATGGAAATTCGGTTGCCGCGGATGGTGTGCATTTTGTCCGCGTCGATTTTTGCGATATCCATATCGTGAAACAGAATTTGTCCGCTTTCGATCCTGCCGGCAGGTTTTGGCAAAAGCCGCATGATGGAAAGGGATGTCACACTTTTCCCGCATCCGGATTCTCCCACAATACCAAGAGTCTGTCCCTTCTTCACCTCAAAGCTGACATCATCCACCGCGCGGACGGTGCCAGCTTCGGTGTCAAAGGCCGTGACAAGGTTTTTTATATTTAAAATGACGTTTTCGCTCAATTTGATCGTATCGGAATGACTTTGTCGGACGGGGTTTGCAATCCCGTCCAGAATGTTTCTCAAGTTACGGATAGCTGCTGTCAGGCCGCTGATGACGCTCTCCCCGTCTGAAGTTTCTCTATCAGATCACCGCGGCGGAAGGTGGCAGAGAGTTGTTGCAGTGAGATTTCCTCCGTTCCGTAGAGTCTGCAAAGTGCCTCTCTGACATCCTGTAGCGAATCATCAAAATACGCCTCCCCATTTTTCCCGATAAGTTCCATGGCTTTTTGAAAACTGTTGTGGCTGATCTGCTCCACTGAGAGTTCCATGTCATTCAGGAGCCTTTGGCCCATCTGCATCGCAACAAAGCACGAAGCATAGCGGACAAACTCCGGATCACCGAATTTCAGTCGTCTGCGCCGATTTTCGGCAATCCGATATAAGCGCACCGCGGATACGACCTGGGTTCCGTTAAGCTCCCCTGTGAAAATCAGATTATACAGTTTCCCAAAATGCTCACGGGAGAAAAACTTGGCCTGATGAGGCTTTTTCCGCCACACTGCAAGCACTGCAACGGCTGCGACTCCCGAAGTGATGACTGAGGAACTGACTGGGCTGTCGGTACGCTTCCGGCGATAGCTGAAACCCAATTGCTCGATATCCATTTTCAGGCGTTGCTGGCGGTCATCATTGGCACGCAGGTCGCGCAAGTTCACCGGATTCTGGCTGTTGGTGGCGTAAGTGACCTGCTGGACAAGATCCTCATTGTCACTGGACAACTGATAGAGCCTCAGTAAAATGTATGCCTGGTCACCGCGCTGAAATAAACCCGGCTCTTGCAACGTCTTGAAAATCGTCATGCAGGTCTGGCCTCCATTGATAATTTGCAGGTTCTCGACGCGCACCTGATGATCGCCGTTTTGCAGCGCATTGTAGGAAAAATTGTCGCAGGTCAGGGTGATGCCGTTGTTGTAAAAATAAAAATTGCTGGTCTCGTCACTCCGTAAGGTGTCGCGGATTCCTTCATTGACCCGATTCCCCTGTAACCCCAGGTAACGGCGAATATTACGCTCCAGCAGACGCTCCCCGTGCCGTTCGATGAGAGCCGAAATTTCATTCGCTGAAATCCGCCCCACCAGCACCCGGATGAAATTCATGTCCTCGACCAGGGCCTTGCCGCTCAGTTGCAGAGATTCCCTGACCAGTTTGGATGCCTGCAGGATTTTCACCAGGCGGTCGTGGCTGACGTGTTCCCACGTCACCTGACTGTCGAATCCAGCCCGGTCAATTGCTTCCTGGGCTGCTTCTTTCCATTTCAGTCCATTATTGCAGGTCAGTGCCCGTATCTGGGGAATATAACCGTCCCGGATCAGGCTGCGGGCTTCCTCAACTTTGGCGCGGAGACGGGCATTAATATGTTGCAGCTCGGCCGCAGGATCAAACAGATGGTTAATCGCATTGATCAGGGCTGTCACCCCGGTTTCCGGAAAATTGGCATTGCCTTCCAGATTATTTTTATACTTTGCCTGGAACAGACTGACTGTGAACTCGCCGTCGTATTCCTCGGAAATATGCATTGCGTCCACGCCGAAATCTCCGCCGCCTTCGGTCAGGCAGTCAAAAGCGTCGGCATCTTCCAAATCCAGCATGATTTTGACACACAAATACACAAAAGCCAAGGATTTAAGCCTGCCCTCTTCACTGATCCCCAGCTCTTTATCAGCCTGCTGCCGAATCGCATCCGCGACTGAAGCCAGGCGTTGGTCAATGATGGAGGCACTGATATTCATAAGTTTTCCTTTCTCGGTTTTATTTAGCATATCCACCAACGTGTCCGACATATTACTGATTCTAACGGATTTCCCGTCCGTGAAAAAGCCGGGTTTCTCGCCTGCGGCTTGACGATGCGCCCCGGAATCAATTCCAGGGCTGAAAGCGAAACATTGGTATCACTGATCGTTGAGCAGTGTCCATTGATTCATTGCAACACCTGGCTGACTGACGAGCAGCGCGGCATACGCAAGAAGCTTGGTGGCCTCCTGCGTCCTGCGTAAGGAGCAGGAGCGTTTTGCATGAAAAAACATCTCTCTCATGTTATCTGACGCAAAAGCCTCTGTCGCCTTTTTCAAATGGTTTCTGGCCCTGTCTTCGATATCAACCAAGTCTCCCAGATTATTTTTACATCGGTGGCACAGGCGTTTCCCTGTGTATTTGGCATTACAGGCGGGACATCGTTTCATATTTGAACTCCGGGTGACCGCTGATCACTGATCACTGTAAAATTTAAGATAATATCTGCCAGCCCGGAGTGCGGACTCGCAAAGCAAGCTTCACACTCCGGATAATCTGATTATTTATCCGAGATAAAAGAGGATTTCCTCAAGTTCTTTCAAAAGCTCTCTGGCATCGTCAACTCTGCTATCTGCTACGGCATCGCGGATGTCTTCCATGAGATTCACCATCTCATCACGATCCTCACCGGATGCTGAGTCTAACTGAGATTCAGCCTTGGCCAGAGCCTCAGCCAGGTCCGGCGGCATTGTCTCTTTGGGTGTTTCGTCCGCGGCTGCCCCTTCGTCAGATTCAGCTTTCTCACCCCATAAGGCATTAATCCGCTTTTTGGAGTCGAACATTTCCTGATCGGTAAATGTGGAAAAGGCATTCTCTATCACCGCGTTGATCTTTCTTCCGGATGCTTTTTCAATGGCCTCAATCTTTAATATTCCATTCAGATCCAAATCAAAATTAAGGACAATGACACTTCCTTCCGGGGACCTCGGACTCAGCTTGAATTTATACTTGCCGATCCGAATATTATCCAAAGCGTCGGGTTTTTCTCCCTGGCAGACTTTGATTTCCACCGCTTCCTGACTGTCATACAACGTATAGAACGCCTCGCTTTTGGCAGTCGGCAGTTTCGTATTACGGCGGATCAGGGGAACAAACCGGGTCATGCACGGTGCACCGTCCACTTCGCCTATGGCCGAGGTTCCGAAGGTGTAGGGCGTTATATCCAGAAGAACGCTTGTGGAGTCAAGTCCCATTTCCCTGCCAGCCTGTATGGCTGCACCGAGGGCCACACAAAGATCCGGATCGATCTCACTGTGGGGAAGGCGTCCGAATTTTTCCTCCAGCATCTCTGATATCCGGGGTATTCTTGTGGAGCCTCCCACGAGAATTATTTTATTAATGGCCGACGGCAACAGGGATGCATCCCTGAGCGCCTTGCTCACAGAATCCATGGTCCGTTCCAACTCGTCTTCTATCATCTCTTCAAAATCAAGACGGGAAAGCTCATAGGAAAGATGGATATCCTTCCACGTTTTTTTGCCAATATGATCTTCCTCTATTTTGGAATAAGGCGATCCTGAAAGAGTCATTTTGGCTTTTTCTGCGGCCCGTTTCAACCTGGCCATGACAAGTGGCTGCTTGGTTACGGAAAGTTTCAACTCTTTCTCAACATACTCCGCGAGGCGGGCCACAATCTTCTGGTCAAAATCATCTCCCCCGAGATGGTTGTCGCCCGTGCTTGAGAGTACCTCCACGACCCCCTCCTCAATCTTGACGATGGAGACATCAAATGTTCCGCCGCCAAGATCATAAATCAGGATTCGCTGGGTCTCCGAACTGGCACTTTCGTAAGCAAGAGCCGCCGCGGTCGGTTCGTTGATGATCCTGACCACATTCAGCCCGGCAATTTCTCCTGCCTCCCTTGTGGCATGTCGCTGGGCATCAGTAAAATAGGCCGGAGCAGTAATAATCGCCTTTGATATGGGTTTTCCCAGTGCCTTTTCAGCTCGTTCTTTCAATTCCTTCAGAATAAATGCGGAAATTTCCTGGGGCAGATAGCTCGAATCTTTCATGTGAATCTTCTGATCCGTCCCCATCAGGCGCTTTACCGAAAGAACCGTGCTGTCAGGAGCAATTACAGCCTGGTTCCTGGCTTCAGCACCGACAATAATCTTGCCGTCATCATCAATCCCCACACATGAGGGGAGAATCCCGTCATCCCTGTCTTTCAGTATCTCCGCATTTCCGTCAATAATAAAAGCGACCTCGGAATTTGTGGTTCCGAGATCAATCCCCACTATTGGTTCCATAAATCTCTCCAATTCTGTTAATGTCTGACTGCGAATGGCGAAAGGCAGGCGGCAAGCGGGAATCTCGCCCTTTGCCGCCTGCCCTTCTCCGCTTGCCGCCTGCCTCTCATGTACTCTATTCGTTTACAGCAACTTTCGCCACAACAGCCGCAGCCACAACAACCTCTGCTGTTCTGACAACTTCATCCTCACGAATAAATCCGCTCAGATGTTCTTCGATGACCATTCCCTCTTCCATGTCAGGAACAGGACGTCTTCCCACTGCCTTCATTGTCTTCGCGTCAAAGGCCTGGCCCACGGCATCCACAGGACGGATATCCACCAGTTCAAGGGCACTGTCAAAACGCCTCACGGCCATTTCATACCCCTCGACAATGCCGTCTATTCCTTCAATAATTTCATCTATTCCCTTGGGAACAGACCTGAAAAAGCCCTTCGACTTTGACAGTTCCCGGATGGCCTCGGCCAGATACAGACAGGCATTCTGGCCGCGGATCAGGGAATCCCGGACATCCAGAAAGGGCATCACTGCTCTTTTCTCGCTGGACTGCCGTATCCTTTCCTCAAGCCCTTCAATATCCCGGGTCTTTTCCTTGAACACATCAAATGTTTCCTGATATGCGCCGATAAAGGAGCCAAGTGTCTGCAATGTTTTATTTTGCTCCCTGTTCTGCAACTTGATCTCCTGTCTTAATCCGGAGAACTCAGACAGAAGGGTGTAAAGATCGCATGAATCCATCATGGCGTCTTCACCCGCGGGCGAGTCATCCGGAAGGTCTTCAAGCCAGAACCTGAAGTCTTTCATGGCCATCTGCTTCCAGTCCGTCAGACTGTCGCCGCCTTCTATTCTTTGTCCCAGTTTTTTTGAGAAAAAATGGACATTCCACTTCATAAATCCTACTGAAACTTCTCTGTAATGCCCACTGAACCATTCGCCAATTTTCAGCAACAGATACATTAGCTCCTCCTTTTAATGTTTGCTCGTTCCCATTAACATTTACTCGTTTCCAAGCTCCGCCTGGGGACTATATCGCAGAGCTTCTGCCTTGCGTGGTGTCTCGTAAGTGTTACATGACATACGGAAGCCCTTCCAATTGTGTTCAGGCGGAGCCTGGGAATGAGTATCTTCCTGCTTTGACATACGGAGGCGGAAGCCCTCTGGAATGCGTTTTCAGGCGGAGCCTGGGAACGAGAATTTTATCAGGTCTTTTCCGCCTGAAACAATTCTTCCAACCCGACGCGCCGCCGTTTAATCTCCCTGGTCCTTGCCAGCGACAACAACGCTTCTTCATAATCCTGGGCTGTCAATCCTCCAAAAATTTTTCCTTTCACCCGATTCTGTTTGTCCTTGATCGCCTCATAAGCCTCGGTGATCTGACGAAATCTTTCCGGCTCTTTTTCCGGTGTATATTTCTTGACCAGTTGAAGATAGCTGTTTCGAATATCCCCATCTGACGCATCCGGCAAAAGCCCCAAGGTAAGGTAATACGTTAGCATGGCATGCCCCTTTCTGAAAAGGTTGAAAAGTGAACAGATCGCCAAACCTCCCGCTTCTCTTTTCTTACTTTTTCTTTTTCTTCTTCTTTACGGTTTTCCGTCTGTTTCCAAATAAAATGATCCTGGCCTCACGGGAAAGCTGATCTGCCCTGCCGGCATGATCAATCACTTCCGCCATCATGTCGAAATCCCGCCGCATTCTCGGGTCTGATCTGAGTATCTCTCTTAATTCATTAATGACGTAGTTGGGGGCGTTTCTAAGCGACAGACTCTCCACAAATGATTCAAAGCCTCCCACAAGTTCATCTATGAATTCACTCTGATCCGTTGACGGATCCGCCATATCCGGATCAGATTCCAACGCCCTGAGCTGTTCAATAAGTTTTTGAATTCCGGCTTCAGCCTTCTCACCAGGGAAGATGTCTTCCATGTCATCATCAAATAAATCATCGTCGTCAAAAATATCGCCGGGGAAACCGCCAAAGAAATCCATTTCATCCAGAATATCGAAGTCGAATGTCTCCAAAGCTTTTTTCAAAGTGCCTGAGGCATGTTTTGAAAGGCGGCGGGATGCTGCCCGGAGTTCCTCTGTCAAAGGCCCGCTCGCATCCTCGATGATATCATAAAAAAGGTCAGGCTCGCGTATTTCCCTTTTCAGATGAAGGATTGTCACCAGATAAAACTCCATCAGGAGGCTGTCCTTCTCTGCTGCTTTTTTCATTCTTCGCCTGATATCCTTTTCGATCAGCTTGAATGAATCCGGCTCAAAAATAAGATCATAAAGGGGGATAATCTCAGAATCATCCACACCTTTGAGAATATCTTTCTGTTTTCTAAAAAAGATCGGAGCTATTTTCCGGGAGGGCAAAAGTGATGTGAAATCTTTGTTCAGAGGCATGAGAAGCCTCACCAGTTCGGATGATGAAAGCTCCTTGATTCGTTTTAATCCTTTTTCAAAAAGCTTCTCCACTTCTTTGACAGCCTGTTTTTTCCGGTCAATAGTACGGCGCTGAATATCCATAATAAGGATGGCCAGTATCCTCAATTGATCAAAGAGTGACAGCGGGGCAAGCTCATCTCCTATGATTGCTTTTAAATCCTTCCGGGTCTTAAACAGGGAAAGCTGACCCGATTCATTCTGTTCTCCGGACAACGTGCGGCCCCCTGACTTCTTTCCGGAAAGCAGTTCAGGAGCGGGAGTTGGGGTGTCGTTGGCCATCTGGCAGATAATCCGCTTTTCAATGATGAACGGGGCAATTTTCCTGCTCTCAAGTTTTTCCGCTTTTTCAATGTCTCTTACCACCAGATGAAACTTTCTCCGATGGATATTCTTTTCCGCAGATATGAGCAGGGCAAGGGCATGACGGTCAATAACCCGGTTGTCATGGGGTGCGCGTTTCATAGCGTCTTCAAGAATATTCTCGGCTTTCCTGAACGCGTTTTTTTCATAAAAAACAGATGCAAGCTCCAGGCAGGGCCAGGGGTCATCCGAAAAATGCCTGTGCATGGCAGTAAGGGAAGCTTCCACTTTGTTCTTGGCGGTCCTTGAGGCACGGGGCAGATCAACAAGAATTTCGTATCCTGCCCGGTTAAGCGGATCAAGCCTGATGGCCTCTGTGACCATGTCAACCGGAATCATTTCAGGAGTTTCAGATTTGATTCCCAACACTTTTTTGTATTTCTGAATCCCTCTTTTGTCTTTTGCAGTACTGTATCTGGTCCTATTTATCGTTTCCACCGTGTTCAGCAGGATAAACGCATGGGCAATCTTTCTTGTCTCCGGACCAGGAAATTCATTTTTCAGGAGAGAAATATATTGTCCCGCTGTTGTAAATGGTGTCTGAAAACGCAAAAATCTGATTTTCGTCAGAAGCAGCTCGGCCTGAACCGGGGGCAGGATATCCGCGGCCATGTTCCGATACTCATACTCTTCGATCTTGTAATTGTGTGTCATATTCCAGATCGTTTCCAGCATGAAGGTTCGCACTGCCACAGGGTCTTCGGGGTAAATCGCATCTGCAAGCCCGGAAATGGAATTTTCAGCCTGATGAAGCCGTTTATGTTCCAGATCGTACAAAAGGTCCCTGATATCCGCTTCTATATTTACCGGGCCATCCCACAGACACTGAAGCTTGGGGATTTCAGGATTCCGGGACTTGGCATTTCCGTTTCCCACTGTTTTTTCCAGGTTTCTGACCACTCCGATCAGAGGAAAATCATCCGGGATCATCGAAAGCGCTTTGGCCATGTCCTTGTCATTTTCATTATAAAAAGAGGCCATGGCGCGGCAGAAAATGCGGACTGGCGCAAAGGGGGAGGATCTGGCGATGGGAAGCAGGGCATCACACGCGTCATCCCATCTTCCGGTATTCATCAGGGGAATGGCCTTCTGCATGGGTTCGGCATCACGCCTTATCGGGATGGATTCATCCAGTTTGTCCAACAATTCCCAACTGCCGCTTTTGAAAAACCGGTTGGCAAGGAATTGTTCTGCCCGTGCGGATATGTCATTTGCCGACAGGTAGCCGGCATAGATATTAACTGCCTCCTTGCTTGAGCAGGTGGAGATATAGGCGATCATGTCATCTTCAGTCAGTTGGTCAACCCACGGCATATATTCCTGAACCTGTTTCTTGACAGCATCTGCTTCAGCGATCAGATTTTTTTCACGTAACTGGGCCTCCCTGACCAGATATGACCGGAAAAGGAAGGTGCTGATTTCATCAGACTGGCCGTGCTTCTTGCCTGCAAACTTGAATATGCTGATGGCGTCACGGGGTTTTCCCGCGTCAAGGCTTTGTTTTCCTCTGCCAATCAACTGAGCATAAGTCAGATTATGAAGTTGTGTCTGAAGCCCTTTTTGAGGCTTTTTCTTTTTTTTCTTTTTTTTACCCATTTTTTCCTGTGACTGTCTGCCACGAAATCACGCTTAAAAAGCTAATTTTTTTTCCAAAAAAACTCAGTTTTTCACAATTGAGATGAAAAATTTTCTCTCTGCTGCTTATCATTAAAATATATTCTGATAAACAGCTTACAGTCATAAATTTTCCTGATTTGCTGAAATCGGCATCTGCTGTTCAGGTCTGAGGCTGCATTCCAATTTTTCACCGAACTGTCTGGCAGACAGACTGTTGAAAAAATCAGTTTTATGGTCAGGAGTGAAAAATGCTTTCATGGCTGTTTATTTACATAAATATTTGATCTTTTTATTATAATGATCCTGATTCTAACGGTTGCATAAGATTTCAGACAGCTGTGATCATTGCAAACCGCAGATGAACGCGGATGAACGCTGATGCTCCCGCACTCTGACCGGCTGCACAGGCTGTGAGCGTCTGTCTGCGTTCATCTGCGTTCATCTGCGGATCATATCGGAAACCACAAAAACCGTTAGAACCAGTAATGATCTTCCCTCAAGCGGGTTGCCTCCAGATTTTCCATGAAGTGATACTGAAAACGGCCCGGAAGCATGGTGGTCAGATCGTTCATCAGCCAGCCCACCCAGCTTCCGGAGACCAGCAGTGGTGCGTTTTTGTATTCGGCCGTGTGCAGGTAGCCGGCCGCAAGATCGGAGGCCTGATTGGTTTTTGCCTCGTCCCAGTAAATTTCGCTGTTGAGAAACTGAAACTCGTCAACCATCTGGACAACAGACTCATCCTGCTCACTTGCCAGTGTTCCAGGGCATGTCCCGCACCGCGTCCCACAGCAGCCCGGTTCTGCCCTCTCTCACGAGGCCTTCCACCGTTCTGATATCATCCAGCAGATACTCCCCCACCTCCTGTGCCCCGGCCAAAGCCTTTGAAAAACTTTTTCTGGCGGACTGGGACATCCTCGCATATTCCGGCTTCCGGGTTTTGAAAGCGATGTACTGGAAAATGTATGTCAGATAAAAATCCTGACAGAAATCCACGACCCACCGTTTTCCCTCCCTGACCTCGTAGTAAAGCGGAATCACCCCCATGTTTTTCTCAAAGATCAGATTGTACATACGCTGCATCAGCGCGGTCTTTCCTGTTTTTCTCCGGGAGAGAACTGCCGTGCTCATGGAAAATTCCTTTTTTATTCCCCCGATCCATTTCAGAAAGTAGCTTATTTCGCTTTTTCTGCCGGTAAACAGACCGGGATTGCCGATTTTCTCTTTCAGATACGTTTTCATCATGCTCTCCGTTTTTCATGGTTACGATCCTCAGAAAAACCGCTACCCTCTCACCCGGCCACAAATTCACATCCCCTTTCTTTCTCTTTCCATATCTCTTTTTTCATCCTGTCTTCTGATAGACTCTCTTTTATCATAGCTTCTCTTCCCCTTGGCAAGCCCCAGGGACATTTTTGCCTTTCCCTCTTTAAAATAGATCCTCAGAGGAATCAGGGCAAGCCCCTTTTCATTGATCTTGCCGATCAGTCTTTTGATCTCATGTTTGTGCAAAAGCAATTTCCGGGTTCTTAACGGCTCATGATTTTCATGGTAGGCAAAAGGATAAGGGCCGATGTGCATCTGATGGACAAACACTTCGCCTTTTCTGATTCTGGCATAAGAATCTTTCAGATGTCCGCGGCCGATTCTTAGTGACTTGACTTCGGTTCCCAAAAGAACCATTCCCGCCTCGTATTCGTCTATTATAAAATAGTTGAACCTGGCTTTCTTGTTCTCAGTTACGATTTTTCTGCGCTCTTTTTTCAAAAATTGTTTCTCCTTATTGAAAAGTGGAAAGTAAAAAGTGGAAAGTAAATCTGTAACCTGTTGAAATTAAGCAGTCAGCCGCTTTTTCTTACTTTTTATTCATATTAGCGAAGCTCCACATCTGACTGAGTAAGATTATGCAGACTGTTCTTGTCAAATACAGTGGCTATTGTTTTTCCTTTGTCATTTGGTACAACACTTTTACCGATTCTGAATAAGACAGCCTCTTCGTCACTCTGATTTGCTGCGATGGAAAAAGCCTCGATACAGTCCCAACTGTGAGTTGTGGCAAAAACTTGGATATTCAGATCTGAGGCTAATTCAAATATTAATTTCCAAATTTGTTTCTGAACAGAAAAATGCAGTCCGTTCTCAAATTCGTCTATCAGAAGGAATCCGTTTCTTGCCGGAAATATGCCGAGAACGAGCTGTAAAATTCTTAACATACCATCCCCCATTCCGTTTAACGGTATTGGTCCGTCAAGATTGGCAAGTTTTACCATACCTGTTCTTTCAATATTGTTGACTTTGACAAAGGCGATATCCTCAAAATTTTCTGATATAATCTTCAGAAATTTACGGACATTATCAAAATATGAGGTTAATACAGCCCGATCCCATAAAGTTGCGAGAATATCCATTGACAAAAACTGAGTCGGAATATAACTTATCGGTGTCGGCTTTACTGATTCAGACGAGTATGGAGTCCTCCTTCTGAAAGGAGGACTGTCTGAGTATTTGATAAAAATTGGCCGATCCGGATTTTGGTGAGACAGAATTCTTCTATTTCAAAATCTTTTAATAATTTATAATTTTGTACTTTAAGAGATATTACTGTCACTTTAAAGCCTCCATTCTGTTTTGTACCTGACAAGTGGAATATGCCTGATTCAGACGGATTTTGTGGTTGTGCGTGATTTCAGACAGTTACGATCCTTACAGACCGCAGATGATCCCGATCCCATAAGCGTTCATCTGCGTTCATCTGCGGTTCATATCGGAAACCACAAAAACCATTATGACCAGGAATATGCTGCTTTGAAAAATATCTGCGCCGTCAATTTCACTTTCCTCTTTCCGCTTCCGCCAACTGAACATTGGAAAGAATATCCCCATAAGCATCCCAGACAAGTTTCATTATTCCCTCGGAGGTGGTTTCTCTGAGGACATCCTCGACAAAATCCCTGGTTTCTCCGGTTTTGAGAGACCTTATCACACGCTTTACAGCAGGTATGGATCGGGGGTTCATGCTCAGTTCATCCATCCCCAGGCCTAAAAGTATGGGGACATAAACCGGGTTTCCGGCCATTTCACCGCACATAAAGAGCTTTACCCCCGTATCCCGGGCCACATCCGAAACCCGTCTGAGCATCCGCATGATCGCAGGATGAAGTGGCTGGTAAAGATGCGAAACATGCCTGTTCCCCCTGTCAACGGCCAAGGTGTATTGGATAAGATCGTTGGTGCCGATACTGAAGAAATCAGCTTCGCATGCTATCACATCTGCCATGATGACCGCTGAGGGAACTTCGATCATCACCCCTATTCCAATATTTTTGTCAAACTCGGCATCTTCTTTCTCCAGAGAATAAGCAGCCTGGTCCAGCATCTTTTTTGCTTCAATGATTTCATCAAGGCTTGATATCATGGGAAACAGGATCCTGATATTTCCGAACGCGGCGGCCCTTAATATTGCCCGGAGCTGGGTTTTGAAAACTTCGGTCTTTTTCAGGCAGTACCGGATACCGCGAAGCCCCAGAGCAGGGTTTTTTTCTGTGGGATCAGAATGACGGGCAACCGCCTTATCTCCGTTTATGTCAAGTGTGCGAATTGTCACCGGTTTCGGGGCCATCACCTCGGCAACATCCCTGTATTTGTCAAAAAGCTGCTCCTCAGTGGGAAACCTGGAATGGCCTAAATACTGAAATTCCGTCCTGTAAAGACCGATGCCGTCCCCACCGTAATTTTTGACAGATACAACCTCCTCAGGAAGCCCAATATTTCCCATAATCTGAAGGGTGATTCCGTCAGCCGTGTTCGCGGGAAGATATCCCCCGCGTACAATGGCTGCTCTGTGCGCCTCATATTTTATTCTGCGCTCCACAAATTTTACAAGCGTCTCTTCGTCAGGATGAATGACGACTTCCCCGGTTGTGCCATCTACAATAATAACGTCATCATTGGAGATCGTCTCTGTTGCATTGTCAAGACCCAGAACTGCAGGAATTTCAAGGGTCCGGGCAATGATGCCCGTATGGGATGTCGCACCGCCGAGGTCTGTGACAAATCCCATGATCTGTTCCAGTTGTATCTGGCTTGTTTCCGCAGGTGAAAGATCATCCGCGACAAGGATGACGCGTTTGTCAATATCTTTGATATTCGCATGTTCCGCGCCGACCAGATTCCGCATGATGTGGTCGGATACATGAACGATGTCAGCAGCCCGTTCTCTCAGATAGACCTCGGACATATTTTTGAACATGCCCTGAAGTTTTGATACCACTTTCTTGAGCGCCCATTCAGCATTCACCCACTCTTTTTCAATAGTTTCAAGTGCTTTTCCATATAACATCTTGTCTCTGAGCAGCACGAGGTGAATTTCAAGAATATTGGCGTGTTCCTGAAAATCCTCAGGTGTCTCTTCAATGATGGCATGCAGTTCATCAGTTGCCTTTTTCACAGCGGTTTTGAAACGGTTTTTCTCATTTTCCAAATCTGCTTCAGTAATGGAATATTTCTTGACAACATTTACGCCTTCTTTGTCAACCAGGTATGCCTTTCCGATACATATACCGGAAGAGGCGCCAATGCCTTTCAGCATAATTTCCAGGGTGTCATTATCTGACATGTCTGCTTATTCTCCAAATCCGTTTTCGATCAGTTCCACGATACGGTTTAAGGTGTCAATATCTGACGGATAATCAATTTTTACTGTGACAGTTGAGTCTTTTGAGCATCCGAGGGTAAGCAGATCAATAACACTTGCAGCATCCGCTTTGTCATCATCTCTTATTATCCATACATTTAATTTTGCGTTCTGGACGATTTCCGCTATCCTGGCAGCCGCTCTTGCATGAAGACCCAGCTCATTTATAATAACAACATCTTTTGAGAAATTTTTAATCGAACAGCTCATAATCTGAATATTTTAGTTTTGGAACCCACCGCGCCCGGTTCCAGTTGTTGAAATGATAAACAGCTATGTTTCTCCCAGTCAGATGCATTTACCGAAACTGCATGAACTTTCGGGCCGGACGGGATTTGCAATCCCGTCCGCAACCTTTTCTTAATGACTCGGGCCGGGCGGGACCGGGCCGGACGGGACCGGGCCGGACGGGATTTGTAATCCCGTCCGCAACCTTTTCTTAATGACTCGGGCCGGGCGGGACCGGGCCGGACGGGATTTGCAATCCCGTCCGCAACCTTTTTTAAATGAGTTTTTCAGATTGAGCATGCTGCCCCCTCGGGCCGGACGGGATTTGCAATCCCGTCCGCAACCTTCTTTTAAATGAGTTTTTGACTATTATTGAATTTTCATTCAACTTTCCCACATAATTCTGCTTGGAAACGGAACAGAAAATGTGTAATCGGATATGGGAATGCCAAACTGTTCTTTTGCCACCAGCCTGTCATCTGCCACAGAGGCAGCTATACGGCTAACTCCGTGAAATGAGCCGTCAAACGAGATCATATATTTTTTTCCGGTGGTATGACGACATAAACGGATAGCATCAGAAACAGCCGCGGAACTGTAATTGAGAACCAGATCAAGATAAGGTTCCTCCTGGCCGTCAAACCAGACCCATATACCTTTTGATTTTACAGGCATCAAAAATTTATCATACATTTTTGATTCATCGCAGGGACACGCATAAGTATCTTTTACAGATGCATAATCCATTTCAGAATCATTTTCTACACATACAGACATTTTATTTCCTGTCAACTCAGGTTCAGATCAATGGGAAATCATGTAAAATCAGTCCGTTACAGATATACGCCAAAGACCCGGCAACCTTGATTTTTTTTTAGACAAATCCGAGTGATTTTCCTGAAAAATTCCATTGAACTGAATCAGTGCCACTCAGATGTAATCTGATTATCTGATGAATATAAACATAATTGACAAAATTGTCAATTGATATCAGAACCAAAGAAATTCCCGCCCGCTCAATGATATTGTTATGCGTTTATTGGTTTATTGCTTTGACTTATATGATTATGGCCTGTCATCCGTCATTTTTTCTTCTTTGAATTTATCCAGTCCGATATCTCTGATCCTGTTCAGATTTCCAATGCGATCTGTGTGGAAGATAAAACCAAAGAATCGTGAAATAACATTATATATAGTTTCCTGCATTCTTTAAGATTTTGAAAATCCGCACATTCTGCATATATGGCATATCCTCGTTCCATAGCACATGCCTTCATTTTGCAGTTCCTGTTCATTGGCTTATCACTATGGCAACCCTCTTTATGTACATACCACAATTGCTACAGCAAAACCCGCAGTAGGCAATTATAATATCCTGTCTGTTTTTCTCAGACATATTTACCCCCGTTTTTTTTCCCTCTGTCAGACCCAATTCCTTTAAAAAAAGTCCCTACCTTCTGTTTCTATACCTTCTTGTTCTTACAACTCGTTTTTCAAAATCAGACTGTTTTAAGGATGGATCGATACCGCTATAGCTTATTATATGATATTTTTCTTTGAAATCATGTCCACCACCTGGCGGACATCAGCTAAACATCAGCGTCCTTCAGGATTTTTTATAGCACAATCACACCCATCATTTTTCTTTGCAAGTGAAATTTTTTTAAGGATCAATGATTTGCCGTTGTCAATAAAATCATTTTCAATGTCTTTCTTCGTATATTCAAAGCAAAAGCACACAAAATTATCATTTTTAAACTCGTTTTTTTCTTTGCCACAAGATTCGATCTTAATCATAATTATTTCCTGCCTCCGTTTACTGTGATGAGAGATACATGACTCATCCATGTTCCGCATGATCTGACTGTGACGACGTGGCGTCTGCCTGTCCGCCGGGGGAATCGCAGGCTACGCAGGCGCCTGACCGTACCCCTCACTTTTCAGTCCAAGCCTGTCAATATCTTCAGTTTGTCGTGCGCTCACGACAGTTACGGCGATTCACTTATGTTACGCATATCGTCCTTTTCAGTTCCCAACCGGCCTGTGATGCTGCCTGAGTTGAATTCCCCTCACGGTTCTCTCTTCTGCGCCTTATGGCACAAGGGTTGCATTGTCCTCCGAGTTCTCACACCCAATCGTTGCCAATTACGCATGTCGGAGTAAGAAACTGTCGGCAACACGACAGGTTAAACTTTCATTCCTGGTATTTGTAACAAACCCCTTCCTCATTTTCAATCTCCAACTCGAAATCCTGGCAGTTCAGTTTTTGCCATCTTGTCCTGCTTTCAGTTTTAAAGACAGCTTCTGTTTTTCCTCCATGGCATACGAACTGTTGCATAGCGGTTAAAACTTCAAACACAGTGGATTTTCCGGAGCCGTTTTTCCCCAGAAAAAGATTTATGTTATCAATCTGACAGTCAAAATTCACAAGACACTTGTAGTTGTTTATATAGATACGTTTAAACATGATCCTGCCTTTCCGATCGCTATGAAAAAATTTGTTTGTTTTTATTATTCGATAATGTCAGAAAATTATAATTAATTGTAAAGGTACTTGATTTTAGAGGCTGACGACAGGCTCACCGGAACTTCCAAGAGAAACCCGCCCCGCTGTGTCCGTGCCGCCTGCGGTGAAACCTTTCATAATTTTTCCCGTGATCCGCCACCTGCCGGAAGTCTGCGCCCTTTCGGACTGTGGCATCAGCCGCTGTCCGCCTTATTGCAGGGCAGCATCCGCTTTCTCGTTCGGCTGAACTCACGTCGAAGTCCGACATCCTTTACCCACACGCCTTGCGGCTTCCTTCCTCTGCTTATATTGTTGTTGAATCTTGTATGATATTGTTTGTCTCATTAAACAGCCAATTCAATATATTGAACACTGTTTGCAAACTCATCGTAGCAGATATTTGATTAGAATCTTTGATAAATACCTTACCCTTCTCCAGCTTTCCAAATTCCCACGCCTTACCTGTGGTTACAACGCCGTAACTGGTTTCTGCTCCCTGAGTGGAGGCAGCGTACATTTCAGCTAACGCCTGCGCCCAACCTTCTTCAATTTTTTCTTGTTTTGCTTCCATAATACAAAGTAGCGGCAGTGTCATTCTCCCTGATGGCGTTCTGGCAGCTATCAGATAATCAGGTCTTCCAACCAAGTCGTTAGCAGGATCTACGTTGTACTCCACACAAGGCCAGACATGTAACCTCTCGTACTGATTGTCAACCACATTAAGAATAGGTCTGATAATCATTTCACAGACTGCTACCTCGTTGACAAAATTCATACTGTCATCAAAAGCATTTCTGATTTCTGCCAATTTACTCTCGGATACTTTAATATCCAAGGTGTCAATAAAATGTCCCATCTCAGTTTTTATACCAAACTTATCAGCTACATCTTCAACCTTTTTAAAATTGCTGAACGACATAATAAATCTCCTGTACGCAAAGGGCGTCCATCAGAGCTTCCCTTTAAATGGGCAATACTCTGATCCGCCTGCACAGGCCGTGAGCGTCTGTCTGCGTTCATCTGCGGATCATATCGGAAATCACAAAAACCGTTAGAACCAGAACTGTTTTACAAATAAGGCATTTTCCCTGTCAAACCTGCCGAACTGCCAATCCTCACCTGTGCAAGCATATTGCTTGGGACTCACGCAGTAACAGAACGGTGCATTTCCGCTATTGGCTTGATGGACATTAAAATGCTTTTCTGTTATGGTATCAAATTGTGACGCTACGCATATGCCTGAAATTGCGACGTTATAACTTTCGTTAATTCAAAATCCTTTCTCACCTCGGACTTAAACCTGAGTTTATCAAGGTGGGTTGCGGTTTCGTTTTTTACTGCGTAAAAAATCGAAATCCTTCACCCACCCTACAACCCCGGGATTTTCTGAGGA
>Ga0190283_1000562_pt1 | contig 19027 bp, 12 predicted proteins | sample 48691801_MG_FD_161669 | JGI IMG/M metagenome (GOLD analysis project Ga0190283, IMG submission 161669) | Hydrothermal vent microbial mat bacterial communities from Southern Trench, Guaymas Basin, Mexico - 4869-18-0-1_MG | ecosystem: Environmental > Aquatic > Marine > Hydrothermal vents >...
AACGGCGAGATATTCCCGCCGGTTGGTGAAACATAATGTGTGTCACTAAAAGAGTTAACAGTAAACAATAAGAAGCAAGCAATCGCGGCAGTTTGCCAACTGCGGAAAACTGCAGTAAGTTTTAGTTTTTTCATGATTGATTTCTTTTGTTTGTTAAAAATTTATTTAGTCGTCCTTTAAAAAGTCAATTTTAAAAATTTTGTTGTTATCATAACGGCTCCTTTTTTGACGTTAATTTTACAAATTTTATAAGCTCAATAATTTAATTTTCTCCAATAATTAATAAATAACAATTGATAAATTATAAATAATAAATAGCAAGGTTCCGGCACGATTATAAAAATATTATCTCCAAAAATTCTGCTGTTGGTTAATGACGAACTGTCAACAACTTCGAATTTAAAAATATAATTTGTTGAGCCGTCCCAACTGCCCGGCGGAACTCTCCATTCTATTTTTCCAAGCGAATTGGCAACGTTATTAGTTACCTCCAGAATAAAATTAGTTGTGTCGGCATAATGAAGGTCTATTTTTGTTATCGTTAAATTAGTGCCGTCAATATCATCGGTAATTTTTTCTACATCCCAAAAAATATTTGTCGGAGATAAAGCAAAAATAATGGAATTTGCTTTTGGGAAAACTAACGCGTTAGTCGCAATCTGCGGCGCAGACTCACTCCAAGTTTTTCGATGAATGCTGACGACATCATTTGTCGATTGACCGTAAATATTTGTTCCGGAAACTGTTATCAAATTATCACCATAATCGATAGGGATATTTGATATTTGAAAATTGAAATTTGAAATTGGGACGTTGCCGCTACCACCTGTGAGCGTGTTTGTCCAAACTATATCACCGACTACCTGTGCGTTGTTTGTTCCGCCGATCGTGTAAATGGTTACATCAAATGTTACTGTTGCGTTATCGTTGGTTATATCTACAAACGGTGCACCGGTTCCTGAACCAAGTCTGGTGATTGTTACGGTATCATTAGTCGATGTTCCGTAAACGTTCGTGCCGGTTACTGTTATTACATTCGCACCAACTGCAAGTGATATTCCACTGATTTCCCAAGGGGTTGTTGCGGCTAATGTTCCGCTGCCACCCTGATCGTTCGCCCAGCTCATTCCACCGACTACCTGTGCGTTGTTTGTTCCGCCGATCGTGTAGGTGGTTACGTCAAATGTCACTGTTGCGTTATCGTTGGTTACATCTACAAACGGTGCACCGGTTCCTGAACCAAGTCTGGTGATTGTTACGGTATCATTAGTCGATGTTCCGTAAACGTTCGTGCCGGTTACTGTTATTACATTCGCACCGACTGCAAGACCAATGTTGTTTATTGTCCAAGAAGCTGATGCAGCCAGAGTTCCGCTGCCACCTTGGTCGTTTGACCAAGTCATTATGCCGACAACTTGTGCGTTATTTGTTCCGCCGATTGTATAATTCAAGACATCATTTGCAACAAAAACATTTGCATTCGTTATATCTACAAACGGGAGATCTAAACCTGTACCATTAACATTAAAAGTGAAGGGATTTTCGTCATCATCATTATTATTAATAGTGATAATTCCTGTTTTAACTCCTGCCGATCCCGGTTGGAAAGTAGCTGTAAAAGTTGAACATCCGCCTGCAGAAATAGTAGTATTCAAATCATCTACCGAGAAATCCATTGTGTTATCAACAGAAATAGAACTAATAGTTAAAGTGGCATCTCCAGCATTCGTTATTGTAAAAGTATGTGCATCCGAAGAATTTCCAATCACAACATCGCCGAATTCGGTGTCGGTTGCAGCGCTTGGAGTGTTTCCGCCACCATCATCAATATTGTTTCCACCACCATAAACTTCGATTTCTGGCACCGACTTATGCACAACTATAAGATAAGGTTGTTGATTTGTGTCTTGTCCTGTCCCGTTATCCTTAGAGATATAAAGAGCGCCATTTCCTCCACCACTTAATAAGATTCCATGATATGAAGATTGATCACTATTATATTCACTTATTAAAGAGGTGATATCAAAATTGTTATATCCTTCATCATCGCAGGAAGCAGTTCCTGTATTTTCCGGTGTAGCAGCAAAAGAAGAGTTATGAGAGTTCCAAGTTACCGTGCTTTCCACCCAAGAAGAGTTAACGAGATTACCTGTCCAGGAAATGTCTGTGCCGACTACATCAGCTGCAAAATTATATAAATAGAGATCTGCGTCTAGTATAACACTTGATAAAGAAGGAAAAATATTCGGGAAATCTATTATCGTTTTTTCCGTGTTTCGCAACTCGGTTGCTCCATCGTTCCCGAAAGTTTCCGCAGGATCTGTGGACGACAAAAAACTATCCAGCCAATTTGCCTGAATAGTATTAGCACCTGCCGGGACATTTGCCGGAACAGAATTTGCTGAATAGAAAACTGTTGTTAATGTTACAGCAAAAACATTTGTAGCACAAAAACAAACTATAACTAATAACGATACTTTTTTTAATACATTTAACTTCATAACTTTACCTCAATATAAAATATTTTATTTAAAACAAATAACTACGACCCGCGCCCGCGTGTTCGAATTATGTTATCAAGGTTTACAACATTTTGATTTCCAATCGCATTAAAAATTATTTTATACTCAACTTGCACATTTGGCCACTTCACAATATAACAATTATAAATTTGATGTTTTAAACTATTCCGGCGGACAACATTACCTGACCCGCATTCCGCTTGCGAGTTGATCATCTTAATATAACCCGCATTGTCAAATAATATCGTTGCCAAAAACTCTTTTTCCAAACCTTCACCCGCTTTGACCATTGTCACCCCTGTCAACAAATCACAGATTTCCACACTTCTATCAACTAATGAAAAGTCTATAACTGAAAGCAAACTTACCGACATTACCGCCATAAGCAAACAAACGAAAAACTTTTTCAAATACTTTTTCAATTCCTTTTTCAATTCCTTTTTCAAATACTTTTTCAATTCCTTTTTCAATTCCTTTTTCAAATACTTTTTCAATTCCTTTTTCAATTCCTTTTTCAATTTTTCAATTTTTCAATTTTTCAATTTTCAAATACATTATATCATAAATTCAAGAAAAAAGAAATGTCCGGTTGTTCATTTGTTTTTCTTCTTTTTTTATCACGAAAATTTTCATGGATACCGTAAGCAAAAATAAGCCGATAATTTTTTTCTCGTCGCGCGCAGCTCCTGCTGTGCGATTTTTTCTCGTTGCGCGCAGCTCCTGCTGTGCGATTTTTTCTCGTTGCGCGTAGCTCCTGCTGCGCGATTTTTTCTCGTCGCGCACAGCTCCTGCTGTGCGATTTTTTCTCGTCGCGCGCAGCTCCTGCTGTGCGATTTTTTTCTTAAAAATGTGCATGGAAGGTGTTAGACAGAAATAATTTTTCTCTCACCAAGACACAAAGGCACAAGGCACAGATGAAATTTCTATAAGGGGCAATTTGAGTTTATTAACGGGCAATTAAATATCTACATAGCGCCTGACCGAAAACCCCATAATTTGCAATTTCGACCGATAAATCGGAAACGTTTCTTTTGGCGTCAAATCAATTTTAAAATTGAATATTTGGAATAAATTCAACCCCGTTGGGGTTGTGTTGTTTTTGGATTACAATCCGTAGGTTTCACCTACGGCTATTAAAATAATACCACGTTGTGGTATCCAAAAAATTATGTCAAACAAATTTCCCAAAATCCCGGAGGGATTTAATGTTAATAGCCGTAGGTGAAACCTACGGACAAATGTATAAAAACGGAACCAACCCCGATGGGGTTGAATAAAAAAAACGGGGCTTTCGGTCAGGCTCTATATACATAAACTCATCAAAAAAAACGGGTGTTTGAAATTGGAATTTATTTGAGCAATTAGGTCAATTAGAAATTTTTGTGAATCTTGTGAATCTTTGTGGCAAAAATCAGCCGCGAAAAGGCACAAAATACACAAAAAAGAAAAAATGATTGAAGAATTATTACCGCGAAGCGGTTCAAGCATATAGCCCCGTAAGCGCTAAAAAATTAAATAATCAATAATCAATGCGCCACGGGCGCACTTTTAAAGCGGAAATTTTCAATATTCAAGTAAAAAAACGCTGTAATTCCGATTGTTAAAGGGTATTACACTTTTTCAGTTGAGTATTTCTTGTTGATTATTTTGGTGTGGAGGGACGTTGTCCCCAACGTCCTGACTTTCGTAAATCCTGGTATTCTATAACCGATTTTTGCCGGCATTAGGTCGCCGGGGACGTCGACCCTCCAGCAACGTTTTCGACAAAAAACGGGGTTTTCGGTCAGGCACTACTTATAATTGCCATAATTGTAATGTAAGTCAAATGTAACCGAATTGAAAAGTGAGCGAGGTACGAAGCAAACAAATCTATGATTTTGGAATGTAACCGAAATCTATGATTTTGGAATGTAACCGAAATCTATGATTTTGGTTACATTTTCTGGGGGGGGCTGCCGCCCCCCAGCCCCCCCGCTTGGGGTTTCGTAAGGGTTAGGATTCTTATTTCTCTCAACCTCACAAAGACTGCGGCGGTCTTCCGTCCGCCTGGCAAGCTGGAACCGTGCCCTACATTACTTCGTGTGAATTAGTAAAATTAGTGTATTAAAATATTAGCGTTGCAAAGAATCAAGTTGCAAGTTCCAAAGACTAACGGGCGCGGACGACCCGGATACCGAGGTTGCTGTCCCGATTCTCCGGATAGTAGTAGCTGCGGTACGATGACGCACAGCCCCCGGTGTGGTGCCACGCGCCGCCGCGAATCGACCGGCTCGAGCCCGCTACCTTGTACACATAGTCCTTCCCGCTAACGCTGGCGGCAGACGCACCCCAATGATCAAGACACCAGCTCCAAACATTCCCGCTCATTTCATAGCACCCGAAAACGTTTGTCGCGTTCTGACCGTAACCTTTCGCCTGGCCAGAAACAGGTTTTGTGCCCACGCCATGCAAACCATAAGTGCTGTCTGCATAATAATTCACCCAGTCGCTTGCATTATGCGTATGGCTTAAAGTGTCATGGCTGTTGCCGTATGCCCATGAAGCATCGCCCCAGTCCTGTGTGCCGCCGCCGGTAGAGGAAATAGTTTTCGCCCCTATCATGAATTCGTATTCCCATTCCGTCGGCAACCGGTACTTCCATTTTGTTGTGTCCGTTCCGAATTCCACCTCGTTCAGCCACATACAATAAGCCACCGCGCCGTACCAGGAAACTTCCGTCATCGGCTGGTTAGTATGCCAGTCACTGACGTTAAGCTCGTAGCTGCTGCTGCTGGAATCCCACTTGATTTTCGAGTAGGCGTTATTATAGCCAGTGGCTGGCGTGGCACGGATTGTGCAGAGTTGAACTGCCGCCTGGGCATCCACCCACGCGCCGCCTTGAGCATTATTAAACACGCTCGTTACAGCGCACGAAGGCGCGGTTTTATTCGCAAACCTGTCTTTGTAAGCATTCAGAAAACGACAGTATTGTGCCGCCGTTACATCCACTTCGCCACAATAAAAAGGGCTGTACTGCAAATTGTCAACCGTTGTGAATGACTGCAGGTCCCATTCGAGCGTGTCGATGCCGCTTGCTACGCCGACAGGTTTTAGTTTTACATCCAAATCGGCAGCGGCTTGTTCTCCTTCGTTCCAGGTAACAAAATCAACCAGCCCGCCATCAACAAAAGTTTGACATGCCATTTTACCGCCTAAAAGTTTAAAAATAAAAGTTTCAGTTTCCCCATCAGCAAAAGTGCCGGTATCGCCTTTGTCGCCTTTATCGCCTTTATCGCCTTTATCGCCTTTATCGCCTTTTGGTCCGGCCACACCATTTACAGCTAACGTATTTGTCAGCGAAGTGAATTGCGATGAGGAGTCATCGGATAACGCATCAACATATTCTTTTGTTGCTACTTGATTATCAGTAGAAGTTTCAAAATCAGGAGTTGCAACATTAGTAATTACGTGACCTGTCATGTCAAGCGGTCTGTATAGTTTTACTGCAAAAACAGATGTTGATGTTATAGTAAAAATAACAGTTAAAATTGTAATTAAAGTTTTCATAATAAAAATCCTTTTTTTGTAAGGGTTATTTAGTGTTAGTAAATTTGATTTGAAGATCAAATTTTGTAGGGGTTTCCCTTGTTAGTAAATTTGACTTTAAGGTCAAATTTTTGGTGAAATATAAAATATTTCATAATTCAATATTTCAATATTTCAATATTTCAATTCTATGCGGGTCTTGGTTGGATTTTAAAATATATTTTAGGGTATTTTATGTTTTTTGTTTGAAAATTATTAATAGAAATATCTGGAATCGTTTGTGTAGAAATATTCCGTATAGTTGCAAAGTTATGGTGGTGAAAGTTATGAGAGCTTAAAATAGAGATAATGGGATTTGAACTGATCAAAAAAGTTTTTATTGATAGATTAGGATTATCAATTTGAAATTTGATAGCAGCTTCCTGATTTTCAGTTGTTAATTCAGCAATAATATTGTTTGAATTATCTTTGAGAACAAAATTTTTGTCAGTATTATAGAAGAAAAATGGGGAAGCTATAATAAGAAGTAAGCAAAGTAATCCGAGAGAAAACTTTTGGAAAACGGGAGCTATGGGAGAAAAAACGGGAGAAATATATTTGTCGCATTCTGGATTTTTTGATTTTACATCTTCAGAATTCGATGTTTTTGCGTTTATGCGCGAAAAAACTGCACAGTTAGCTGAACTTAGGCTGGCTGGCTGGCTGGACTCATTTTTAATTTTATCAAAAACATACATCAATACTATTATCCTGATTGCACTATCGCCTCATGAGATATTTCCTGCAACAAATAAAAATACCGCATACCGAATAGAAAATACTGAATACCATTCCGATTTCCGGCACAATTACAAAAACATTGTCCGAGAAAATTCTGCTGTTGGTTAATGATAAACTGTTAACAACCTCAAATTTTAAAACATAATTAGTGTCGCCGCCGATTAGGTCGGCAGGTACAAGCCATGGAATTTTTCCAAGTAAATTATTAATATTATTCGTAACGATCGCAACTTCGTTTGTTGTTTCTGCGAGATGCACAGAAATTTTTGTGATAATTAAATTCGTGCCGTCAATATCATCTGTAATTTTTTCTACGTCCCAGATAATATTTGTCAATTTATCAGCAAAAATTATAGAATTTTCTTCCGGGAAAATTAACGCGTTAGTGGCTATCTCCAACAGAATTTTTGTAATTTCTAATGTCGTTTTACTCAAAGACACTTCGCAAATATTACTGTCGCAGGTGAAATAGCTCATTGTTTTTGGAGCGCTATTTAAATTCACAATTTGCTGCCAGGAATTATCGTTTAAAGTTTGTGAAATACCGTTAGTTTCTATTCCGCCTTGGTCGGTTTCAAGCGCGACAAAATGGCCGGTTACTTTTGAACCTGTGATGACAACTTGAGAATCTATAGTGAAAAAGCTTTTTGTACCTCCTGATAAAACATTGACAGGCGCCACAATTGCCGGTGCTGAAAATAAATAATTTCTGGAAACTTCATAGCAGCCCATGTCAACTGTGCCGCTGAGAATTCGCGGGTTGCCATCGAGATCAGTTGTTCCCTGGACATAACCGTTTGAGCCGGCGTTAATGCAAGGAGATGTGAACCAAAGGTGATAATCATCATTAGCAGCATTTACGAATTGCGGATCACTTGAAATATTTCCAACTCCGGACGGCAGCGGAGAAGAACAACTGTACCTAATTGTGCAATCGTAAAAATTGGCGCCTGAAGAAGCAGTATTGTCCCAAACAATGCAGTTGTTGACTGTGACAGAGTCTGTCCCGCCGCCGTAATAGTCGGCTGTGTTCCCGCTGATCGTGCAGTTGTTGGCTGTGCCTGAATGCTTCCCGCCGCCGGTGTTGTCAGCCGAATTCCCGCTGATCGTGCAGTTGTTGGCAGTGTCTCCAAAAGAACCGCCGCCGGATCTGTTTGCCAAGTTCCCGCTGATTGTGCAGTTGTTGACTGTGCTTGCATAAGTCCCGCCGCCGTAATAGCCGGCTTTGTTCTCGCTGATAGTGCAGTTGTTTATTGTGCCCCAAGAAGTCCCGCCGCCTTCATGTCTTGCCGTGTTCCCGCTAATCGTGCAGTTGTTGATTGTGCTCCAAAAAGTCCCGCCGCCTTCACCGTCAGCCGAATTCCCGCTGATTGTGCAGTTGTTGACTGTGCCGTAAGCGGTTCCGCCACCATCCCAGCCGCCCGAATTCCCGGTAATCAGGCAGTTGGTAATAATTCCGTTTCCACCATTCATATTAACGCCGCCCCCGGTATTATCATAATAATAATTACCACTTGTTCTGGTATGTCCGTTAGAAATGGTAAAGCCGGAAAGGATACCTGATGACAAATAAGCACCGCGAACTGCCAAGTTTCCATTGGGACCTTTGCCGAGGATTATTGTGTTCCCGGGTCCGGTTACGCTTTCAACTGTAATATCGTTTGTTATAACCACGCGATTGGAACAAGAATAACCCGGAGTAATATCTCCGCCGTATTGATAAACTCCGTTTGTAACGAGGACAATATCGCCTGACGAAGCGACATCTACCGCCGCCTGAATATTTGTAGCAGCATCCGCCCAGGAAGTAAACGGCGAAACATTCCCGCCTGTCAATGAAACATAATGTGTGTCACTAAAAGAGTTAACAGTGAACAATAAAAAGCAAGCAATCGCGGCAGTTTGCCAACTGCGGAAAACTGCAGTAAGTTTTAGTTTTTTCATGATTGATTTCTTGTTTGTTAAAAATTAAAATTCATTAATGACAACGAAGCCAATTGATGTGCCGAAAGGAGCTAATGACTATCAATGTCGCGAACACAGTAAGCAGCAATGGTTCCGGTACTACCACAAATTTATTATCCCAAAAAACACAACTGTTTGTCAAGGAAGAACTGTCAACAACATCAAATTTTAAAACGTAATTAGTGTCTCCGCCGATTAAATTTTCCGGCACGAGCCAGGTAATTTCGCCAAGTAAATTCGACACGTTGTTCGTTACTATAGCTAATTCGTTAGAATTTCCGGCAAGATGAACAGAAATTTTTGTGATGGTTAAATTCGTGCCGTCAATGTCATCAGTGATTTTACTCACATACCAAATAATATTTGTCGGCGCCGGTGCGAGAATTGTTGTGCCAGCCGATGGAAAAATCAATGCGTTAGTCGCTATTTGCGGAGAATTACTGTTTTGCACCAGGGGAGAATCCCAGTATCCGGCATACAAATCTACATTATTATCGGAGATGAAACCACCAACAGAAATGCCTGCAGTCCATCCATATCCATTAGCATTTCCAACGATAGGAACGATCCCATTCAGGCTCAATTCATTTCCAGCACATAATTTTGAGAAAATTAGAACTGTTATGAATATCTGAACGAGATTATGTTTAGTATTGCAGATTATATTTTTCATAAAATGAACTGTTTAGTTAGAAAAAAGATTGAGACCTTATTTTTTACCCGCAAGTTTATCAATGCGTTGTGTCAGAATTTTGATTTGTTCTTTTAATTCCTTGATTTCAGCATCTTTCTGCTTCTTCAATTCTTTAATCGCAGCTAAGGCAATGCCGTCAACATCAACATTACTTAGTCGTCGTTCATCTTCTCCTAAACCGAAAGCGGCATAAAAATCCTGTGCCATAGGTCCTGCGTGACGAATGTCATCATCCTGAGTTTTATAGTTCCAGGAGCTTAAATACATAGAACTGATTTTATCGAGAACTTCTTTGCCGTTTAATTCTTTAAAATTTTCTTTGGAATTTTTGTCGCTTAAAGAAGACCAAGAACCTGAACCGGCAGGAAGTTGTGCACCGGTAGTCGTGCCGTTTGCTGCTGTCATAAAAACAAATCCGCCAGACGCACGTGCAATAAACTGGTTTGGAGCAGTAGTATTGACATCTGAAGGATTGCTGTCCGCCCAGGCAAAACAACCGTTATGCCAAATTTTCGCATAGCGTCCTGCAGCAAAACCGTAATTACTGGCATAAATTCTGTTTTCGAGTCCGCCCGGGATTGTGCTGTAATAAGAATAACCGTCAACTTTATTGCTCCAGCCGCCGCCAACCGTGCAATATTCACCAATAATTCTGTTAGCCCTGCCACCACTGATTGTAGTACCTTTTTCGAAAGAAATGTTTCGCTGTCCGCCAGCGATGGTCGAAAACGGTCCGTAAGAAATGTTGTTCCAGCTTCCCCCACCAATGAACGCATGATAAGAGTTTGATATGCTGTTAATATATCCGCTGACAATGGTGTTGTATTTGTCTGACGGATTATAAGAGCGAATAAGATTACGATAACCTGCGCCGATGAATGAGTATTCGCTGTATTCATTAGCCAAGTTATCTGCACCGCCGCAAATGACGCTCCTGTCATCTATAACTCTGTTGTTCCTTCCGCCACCGATAAAAGAATAAAGTCGAGTGATATAATTCAACCTTCCGCCGGCAATTACGCTGTAATCATTATCAACAATATTAGTTCTTCCGCCACCGATAAAACTGTAAGGTGAGCTATTGTTAGGACCAATAACATTGTTCATGCCGGATGCAATCCCGGAATAATCGCTATTAGAGTTTTCTATTCTGTTAGTGCGTCCGCCACCAATAAAACAGTAGTCAGCACCTTCATCAATATGATGAGCTTTTCCGCCGATGAACGTGTTAGCTTCAACAGTTCCATTGAAAGAGGATTTTGAGGCGTTGTATCCGAAATTTGCACCTGGCGACAAACTTGCCCGGACTTTTAATATTTCATAACCGTCTTCATCAGAAATATGGATAGGATAATTAGCAGTTCCATCATTATTGCAGCCGGTAATGGAAAGATTTGTGCCGATTTGTGAAGGAGAAATATTTAGCGAGCTTGTGTTTCCAGTATTTCTTACGAGAACATTTCCTGCCACCTCAAGTTTTTGGCTTGCATTAGTAGTGCCGATTCCGACATTTCCAGAGTTAGCATTATAAATATCACTTCCGGAAGTGTTCCAATCGCCGTCATCAATTAAAGAAGAAAGATTTGCAGATTTAGTTCCTCCGTTATCTGTAATTTCTAAAGTAGTGCCGTTTAAAACTACTGAAGAATTAAATTCATTAGCCGGATTGGCATCTGCGTCATTTATATTAATAGAATTTGTTAAAGAATTATAGTTAAGTCCCTCAATCATTTCAGCATTAACAGCAAAAGGAACCGGCAATATTTTTTGTTTTCCTCCAAGTTTATTGAATTGACCTGTAACCTGTTCAGCAAACCAGACACAAAGATAAAGATCAGAATAATCCGAAAAAATGTTTGCAGGAATATCGGTCATGCTGTCGCCGAGAGCAAGATGAAAAAAACCATTCGTAACGTTTGCGATTACATTTGTGCCGGGTTCTCCGGTTGCGGTATTATCATTCGCCCAATAATTTGTAGAGCCGCTAATGTCAGCCAGCACAAACTTAAAAAACCCGGTTCCTTGATATGCGACACCGCTTTGTTTGACAACGCCCTGATAATTCATCTGAACGGCATTAACATTCAGAGAAAATAAAAGGATTCCCAATACGACTGTGGTAGATATTTTTTTCATAATAGTTTATAGGTTTGCATGTTAAAAAATCAAACCCGATATGGAACCCGAAAATTACCGGGAACAGTATATCGAGATAAATTTAGTTTTAATACTAAATTCAACCAGTCATACGCCGGTTGAATTTCCTGTTAATAAATAAAAAATAATAAATGACAAATGATAAGCAGAAACTCGGTTCCGGTATAACCTCATAATTCAACACAACATTTCCTGTGTCAACACCTGTCTTGCCGTCAACAGCGATGTGGTAAGTTTGCCCGGAATCAAATTGAAAAGAAACCTCGCTTGTTTCTATACCTGTTCCGCTATTGTCATTGGTAGCAACTATTGTGAGATCGCTTACTGCCAGACCTGTGTAAACGGCAAGAACAGTGTCAAAATCACTGCCATGCGTGTCGATGATGAAAGTATCACCGGCTGCGGATTCTATCGACATTGTGCTTGTCGGTTCCGACCAATCCCACCAGACAGAATGATAAGGTCCGCCATTTCCGGCGTGTTCCGGTTCACCCGATTCAGTTGTTGCCCCGGAATTATTTCCTTCTGTTATTCCTGCATCATTTGGCAAAGTATTAGCGGAATTAAATGTATCACTTGGTGGAATAGAAGCGACAAATTTCGTAAGAAAAATGGATTCTCCATTCGTATTTGTCTGACCATCAATAATCCAAGCATCGGTATAACCGGTTACATAGCAGACGGAACCTGAAGAACTAACCGCAACGGCCCCGCCCATATCAGCAGAACCTGCCCCCCATATTTCAGACCATTTTTTAAATCCTGAAGAATTATATTTTGTAAGAAAAATATCCCAACTACCTGAATTTGTTTGACCGTCAAAAGAGCCATCAGTATATCCAACGACATAAGCGTTTCCGAAAGAATCCACAGAAACATCTTTACCATAATCCTGCCCCAAACCGTTAATTGGGTTACCATTTCCCCAGATTCTTGTCCATAATTTTGAACCGGACGAATTAAATTTAGAAAGACAAATATCATAACTATTCATTTTAGAATTAGTTTGTCCATCAAATTCTCCGAAAGTGTGTCCGGCAACATAACAGTTTCCGGCAGAGTCGGCAGCAACTCCTTCACCATAATCATAAGTATCAGATCCCCAAATCTGTTTCCATTGTTCTATGCCTGTGTCGCTGAACTTTGTAAGAAAAAAATCACGGGAAGTTTGGTCAAATTTGTTCATTGTATATCCCGTAATATAAATTACGCCGACGGAAGCTGATACAGCATAAGCATATTCAACTTCAGTTGTAACACAGATTCGTGTCCAAATTCGTGTTCCTGAAAGACTTAATTTTGTAAGAAAAATATGAGCATCGCCATTATTTGTCTGACCATCAAATTCGCCGTCGGTATATCCGGCAACATAGCAGTAACCGTCTGCGCCTATTGATACACTTCGTCCTGTATCATATCCATTGGTAGAACCCCAAATTTTTGTCCACAGTTTTGTTCCGGATGAATTATATTTTGTTAAAAAAATGTTATAACTATTTGCTTCGCCTTGTCCGTCAAATTGACCGTAGGTTTCTCCCGTAACATAACAATTACTTGCGGAATCTATTGAGACGTCATATCCAACGGCTGCTTCCGACCGTGCAGCATTTGTAGGTCCCCAGATTCTCGACCATTGTTTTTCCCCGAAACGATTGTATTTTGTTAAAAAAATGTTATAGATAGCATAATTTGTCTGACCATCAAAATGCCAATAAGTTTTTCCGGTAACATAACTGTTGCAATTAGAATCCATAGCAACACTTTCACCACCGAAATTATTAACACCCGACCCCCAAACACGCGTCCAATCTTTAACAAGACCGAAGCAATTTTTAGGAATAAAAGTAGTTGTTGTTAAAATACAAAAAACAATAATAAATATTTTTTTTAGAGCAGTCATGATTTCCTCCAATTAATAAATAAAAAATAATGAATGATAAATAGAATCCCGGTTCGGGAACAAAAACTTCTATTGAAGAACTGTAATCGGAAATTTCGTTAGAAATATTTAGTGCAGCTACTTTATAATAATATATAATGTCATTTGTAATATTTATATCTGTGTAATAATTAGTTTCGATAACAGGAATATTAATTCTGCTGAAAGGTTTTCCGTCAAAAGATTTAGCGATACAATATCCGGCGATATTCGTTTCCGACGATTTGTTCCATTCAATTTTAATTCCCACCAAATCAAAAGCAGCGTTTATTCCTGTCGGCGCAGCCGGACAAATAATATTATGTTCGTAGTTCATCGCAAGAGAATAGAATGATTTAAGGTCATTAATATCCGGCGGCCACCAGAAAGCATAAAAGTCACAAAAAGGCCGCGTCATTTTATAGAGTTCAAAAGCTGCTTCAACGCCGGTTTCTCCCTGCCCGCCATAATTTGTTGACATTCCGAGCTGAATTCCAAAAGCGCATGAAGGGTTTGCGGTTTTAAGATTGGCAAACGCCGCGACAATATCCGAAGTTGTTTGCGAACGGACGGAAGCTCTCTGGAATTTTTGGCATTGGACAGCCCAGGTATCATAAAATTGTCCGATGTTAGTGCTTGAATTTCTGTGAATGTACATAGCGCCGAAGCCGGCCCACCATTTTATACCGAATTTGTTTGTATGTGAGTCGCATAAATTTCTAACAAGAGAAGACGCCCAAATGAGATTTGTTCTTTCTTCCACCGGCGTATATTCCCAGTTTTCAATGTCGCAAGAATAAGCATCAATAATTCCGTCCCAAAGATACGCGTTTGATATAGCGGCTTGCACAGAAGGAGTTACCCATGATTTCATGCCAACACTGACGTTTGTAAAATTAGGTAGGGTTTCGATAAGCGGCGCGTCCCCAAGAATATCATCGGGTTTCCCGGTTTCGTTCTCAAACCAATTAAGCAGATTAGTCTGCACACCTGCCGGGACCGGATATCTAAAAGGCGGTCGTTCTCTTGCAACAGATAATCCAACCGAACAAAAACAGATAAACATTAACGTTTTTACAATGAAATTCATAATAATTTTAGATTTTTCATGGTTTTCCCTTCTTGTTGTTTTTGTTTACAGACCAAACGGACAAAACTGACGGTTGCGAATTGCGAGTTTCGAGTTTCGAGTTTCGAATTATAAATTTCAAGTTTCAAATTTTCTGTTCCGATAATAAATAACAATTAATAAATTATAAATGATAAATAGGCAAGGTTCGGGAACCGCCGTGCCAATCAGCAAGACCGAAGCGTCTCCGCCACCCGTGCATATTACTTCATTCGTGTAATCGCCTTCAAGAAGCGGATGGAAAGTAAACAAAATATTTGTCGAAATGGTCGGAGCTAACGAATACCCGCCAAAGCCGTTGTCGGAAAACGGCAGATGGGTATTAGTGTCATTGCCCGTCAATAATTCTGTGCCGATATTTTCCACATTAAGAAATAAATTGGAAGACTCGCCCGCAATGACTTCGCCAAAATCAAGAACCGACGGAGTAACTTTTATTATCGCTTCAAAAACGAGTTCGTGCGCACCCATATCCCAGCAGCATCCTTGCGGGCGCGTTGTTCCAAAAATATCATTTGCGACTATCAACAAATTTGTCCCCGCGTTAACGCAAGGTGAATTCCAAGATATTTTATAATTAAAATTATCAGAATCAACAAAAAGCGGGTCGGCGGAAATGTTTCCTATGCCGAACCAGCCGTCTTGAATATCCGACCACACCGCTTTTATATTCGCGCTGTCCCAAAGTTGCGAAGAAGAATGGCCATAAACGATGCAGTTAGTCAAATAAATTGTTCCGCTTCCGTTACATTTTATTCCGACCATGCCGTTGTCGGCAATAGTAGAATTAAGAATAACAGCGCTTGGCGAATTGTAATAAAAGATGCCCGCCACGCTCCCTGATGATGTTTTATTTTTTGCTACAACCAAATTTTTAAATCTGCTTGCAGTTTGGTTGCAATAGATACCTGGACCTGCACCAGATGAACAACTGTTTGACAAAACGTGCGTATTTTCAACCCGTAATGAAGCAGCCATAAAAGCGGAGATGCCCGCGCCGGCGTTCGCAGAAACATTTCGCTCGACACGCGAAGTGAAATAAGTTGAATAATCGGTATTCATAAGAAAGGACGAACCGCTTTTAATATATACGCCTCCGCCTGTATTTTCAGATCTGTTATCCATAATTTCAACATTTCCGGCGTTAAATTCCGCGCCGTTATAAACCGCGATGCCGCCGCCGCCGTCATCGCCTCCAAGTGTCGCTCCGGAAGTGTTAAAACTAACATCGAGCGCGTTACAATTCACAACGCTGCCGGGCCCGTATGCCATAATTCCGCCGCCTGAATTTGTCGCGTAATTATAGCTAATAATCGGAGCGGAAATAACCTTATCTATTTCGCCGGACACCATATTGGTCAGATAAATTCCGCCGCCGTATAAAGCGACATTGCGCAAAAGCTGTATTTTTCCTTTTAGGACAAGCATTGAATTTGTTTCAGCATAAATTCCGCCGCCATAATATTCCGCAGTATTATCAAATATATTAACTCCTCTCAGACTCTGGTCATCAATTTCCAAAGTAGAGTTTTTTAAATAAATCCCGCCGCCGTATTTATATGCAGAATTGTATTTTATATACGTATTACTTTTAATATCAATTTTGCCGGGCGATTCGTAACAGCATATACCTCCGCCGTAATACGCCGCATTACTGGCAATGTTCGAATTACGAACTTGAATAACCGGTTGATTTTCAATTGACGCGAGACCTCCGCCGTATATAGCTAAGTTGGTAAGAAACGTGCAATTATCAATGAGCGTGCTACTCTGCGAATAAATCAAAAAGATTCCGCCGCCCGCGCCGCCGAACGCGCCATACGCAGCATTCCCGGCAAAATACGAGTCCTCAACTCTTACAAACCAATTGCTGTAAAAATAAATCCCGCCGCCGTCAACATACGCAATATTATTTTCAACTTCCACATTTTCAAATACGGAAGAAGAAGAAAAGACAAGCGCGCCGCCGCCCGACCACACTTCACCATTGCATAAAGTCGAATTATTTGTCATATATAAAGTAGATTGCCGCGCGCAAATCCCGCCGCCGTACACCGCTATATTTGTTGCCGGAATCAGAGTTGAACCTACGTTAACGCCATTTAATGTAACATAAGAATTAGTGATAAACATTCCGCCGCCTTCATAATCAGCCGTATTTCCGGCAATAACGCCATCGTTAATTTCCAAAGTAGAATCCTTGATGAAAATTCCGCCGCCGCAAGCATCTGTGCCGCTTGCGGAATTAATGTTGTAATCAATATAATTGTTTTTCTTGCTGCCTATCCAAGGATTGTTCATCACAACACTGGCGCCCTCGTTTATGTAAACGCCGCCGCCGCCGCTCTCGGCTACATTATTATAAATGTTAATGTAACCGATTGTAACATTTGATTTTTCAATAGCGATTCCGCCGCCTGTTTTCGCCGCATAATTATTGTAAATGCCTGCTTTAAAATTAAAAATATCGGCTTCAGCTTGATAAACGCGTATCCCTCCGCCGTGCTCCGTTGCAATATTATCAAAAATAAAACAATTTGTAATAGCAACTTTTGAAGATGTTCCCACATAAATCCCGCCGCCGTAAGCCGTTTCGTTGCTGCATATCACACAGTTATAAACATAACCGGTGGCAGAATTGCTTCGATACTCAATCCCGCCGCCGCGGCTATAACCTGTCCTTTCACCGTGAACGATTCTCAAATCAATAAAATTGGCTGCAAATCCGGAAAGAACATCAATAACACTATTGCCGCCGCCGGTGCCGTCAATAGTCGTTTTGGCAAAATCTATCTTTGTCGCGCAATCGCTGTCGAATCCGCCTTCGATTGTAACGTTCACATCTATGTCAACAATTTCGACAAAAACGCCTGTAGAAAGGTTGATTTTGTCGCCATTATTTGCATTAGCAACAGCCGCGGAAATGGTCGAATAAAAAGGACCTGTGCCGTTAATTCTTGCTCTCGCCGCAAAAATCGTTGAGCAAAAAATTATTGATGAAACCATTAGTAAAAAGATTTGTTTTTGTCGAGTAGGCATAATATATTTCCTCCTTTAGGTTAAGTTTGTTTTCTCTGTTTCTCCCCTCTTTCGATTTGGGAAGTGCCACATTATTCTAACCGTGTGAGGAACTTCAATACCCCTCACAGAACCGGACTTGTAGATTTCCCACATCCGGCTCTTCAGTCAACTCACTTCGCACGAACAATGTATAATTGTCTACTACCGCCTTTGTTTTGTTAAGGTTATGGTAGCAGTCTTCGAGAAACTCTATTTCCCAGTATAAGAGCAAAGCTTTTAAAACACGATGTGGTTCTCCCAAGTTCCGATATAAGCCGTTCGTTTACCCGCCACGGATTTAGACCCCGGCACGTCAATATGCACTCACCTTTTAACGAATACATTGATACTGACTTCCACGAAATGAAACGCTTAGTCCTCTTGCAATAAGGATTATTTCGGGGCTGAATACCTTCACGCTTACGCATTGCGGCTGGCAAACACCTCTGGCGTGGCTTTACGTGATTTGTTACCGCCTCGCGCACACGCTGTTAGCCTTTATCCGGGCTGGATTGTCCAGTTTGCTTATATCAGCTTATCTTGGCACTCTCATTTGGGAACTTAAAATGTTTTTTGTTAAGTGCTTCCGTCTTTTCCGGTGTAAAATTTGTTCCATAAGTTTTATTCATAATTTTCATTGTTTTTATTTAAAATAATGCGGATATTTTTTTTCGAGTGCTACAGCGGCTTTTTCATTTCCAATGCTTTTGAGAAATTCACAATATCCGGCGAGTTTCTTATGTTTGGGATGAGAATGATACGGCCCGCCCTCTTTTATGACTGTCCAAAGTGGATCAGTGTCATAATCCATACTGTTCATCATGTCATCCTGCCAATTTAACAATCTGTAGGCTGCTTCCCGGCAAATCTCCGGTTGTTTTTTTGCAAGATCGTTTTGCTCGTAAGGATCATCTTTGAGATTGAATAACATTTCCCTGTTAAAAAGATGAAAACCATCGTGGTAAGTTCGGATATAAATCCAGTCGTCAAAACGAACAGATCGCTGGCAGACATGAGCGCACTGACTGATGATCAATTCATCATGCCCATCGGGAGTTCCATCGGTAATTGTTTTTGCATAGCTTTTCCCGTCCCATCTTTCAGCGGGTTTTTGATTAAAAATATCTGCAAGTGTTGGAGCTAAATCAAGACCATAATGCAGTGCGGAATCCACACGAGCTTCCGTGGTGTGTTCCGGCCATCGGATAATCATGGGAATACGGCAAGTTCCGTTATCTGCCATGCCGTGTTCACCATACACGCCGAATTCTCCCATG
>Ga0190283_1000563_pt1 | contig 19026 bp, 16 predicted proteins | sample 48691801_MG_FD_161669 | JGI IMG/M metagenome (GOLD analysis project Ga0190283, IMG submission 161669) | Hydrothermal vent microbial mat bacterial communities from Southern Trench, Guaymas Basin, Mexico - 4869-18-0-1_MG | ecosystem: Environmental > Aquatic > Marine > Hydrothermal vents >...
TTTCGCGAAGAACTCCTAAAACCTTGCAATATTTTTCACACTTTTCATAAGCCAATGTCCTATGAATACTACAAAAAAGCAGTTTTTAAGGGTCGACTATTTATCATGGAAGCCTACCTTCAAACTCAATTCATCAAGTTGTTCATTATTAACGTCAGAAGGCGCGCCTACCATCAAATCCGTCGCCTTTTGAGTTTTAGGAAATGCTATGACGTCGCGTAAACTGCTGTAGCCTAAAAGAAGCATCACCAGCCTGTCAAGCCCTATTGCGAGCCCCGCGTGCGGAGGAGCGCCGTACTGCAGCGCGTCAAGAAAAAACCCGAATCTTTTTTCTATCTCGTCTTTTTCGAGTTTCAATAACTTAAAAACTTTTTCCTGGATTTCTCGGTCATGAATACGAACAGAACCCGAAGCCACTTCAAAACCGTTTATCACTAAATCGTAAGAAGCCGAGCGGACATTGCCCGGCTCTTTTTCCAGCAGGTCAAGGTCGTCCATGTTCGGCGAAGTGAAAGGATGGTGCTCGCTTGCCCACCTGTCATTTTCACTGTCATAGGCAAACAGCGGAAAATCAATTACCCAAAAAACTGAAAATTTGTTCTTGTCAATTAAGTCAAGAACTTTTGCTGCATGAAGCCTCAAAGCCCCAAGAGCCTGGTTTGCCACTTCAGCTTTATCCGCTACAACAAAAACGCAGTCGCCTTCTTTCGAGCCAATAGCTTTATCAAACATTTTCCATTCTTCATCCGAGAAGAATTTTGTAAGAACAGACTTTTTCTCTCCGCCGGGCAAATATTTAATGTTCAAAGCGCCTTTCGCGCCTTCGCCTTTTGCCACAGCTTCAAATTCGTCTGTCTGCTTCCTTGAAAATTCAGCGGCTCCCGGAACACAAATAGCTTTTATAACCCCGCCGGCTTCCGCAACACTTTTGAAAGCGTTGAAAGATGAACAGCCGGCTGTTTCCGTTACATCTTTCAGCGAAAGCCCGAACCTTAAATCCGGTTTGTCAGTTCCGTAAGTCGAAACAGCATGCTGATGAGTAATTTTATCGAAAGGAATTTCGAGAGGAATCCCGCAGGCATCAAAAGCTGCTTTAACAAATCCTTCGGTAACTTCAAAAACGTCTTCCTGTTCCGCAAAAGACATTTCCATGTCCACCTGTGTAAATTCCGGCTGCCTGTCCGCGCGTAAATCTTCGTCTCTGAAGCACCGGCAAATCTGAAAATATTTGTCCGCACCCGAAACCATCAAAAGCTGCTTGAGCAACTGCGGTGACTGCGGCAAAGCGTAAAAACTCCCGGGATGAACACGGCTCGGAACAAGATAATCCCTTGCTCCTTCGGGCGTCGACTTGGAAAGAACCGGTGTCTCTACTTCTATAAAACCCCGCGAATCCATGTAGTTCCTGATTGCCAGGCATACCTTGTGGCGCGTTTCCAATGCTTTCTGAAGATGGCCGCGGCGCAAATCAAGATACCGGTACTTTAATCTTATGTCGTCAGATTCTTCTTCCCCGTCAAGATGGAACGGAGGTGTTTTTGAAGTGTTTAATATCTCTAATTCCGTTGCGAGAATTTCTATTTCCCCGGTGAGGAGCTCGGAATTAATTTGGTCGCCGCGGGACCGGACTTCTCCTTTTACAGCCGCGACAAACTCTCCGCGAAGTTTTTTCGCGACGGTATGTGCGCCGGCATCCGCCGCAGGATCAAAAATAACCTGTGTAATTCCGTATCTGTCCCTTAAATCTATAAATATTAGGGTTCCAAGGTCGCGGCGCTTCTTCACCCAACCGTTCAATACTACTGTTTTTCCTATGTCGGAACTCCTTAATTCTCCGCAAGTATGTGTTCGTTTCAGCATATTTAAAAATTATAAATTTATAATTGTTGCAGCGATAGCGAAAACCCCGGCCACGGACTGCGTCGGGGAAAATTGAAATCTTATAGGTCTAAGGTTTTTTCTGCTTTCTGCTTTCTGCTTTGCCAGATTCGTCCGGCCTGCCAGACTTGTCAGACCACGGGCAACGGGCTACGGATCACGGTTTCACTCCACAACATCAACTACTTCGCTGCCCGGAAAAAGCTCCAAAGCTGTCTTAACACCTGGATCTTCTTTGGATTTCTCTATCAACTCTTCTTTCGAGACTTCCTGTTTTTTTTCTTTCTTCTCTTTTTTTGATTCAGTTTCGGATTTAATATCGTTCTTAAATTTTTCTATGGACTCTTTAATAGACTCCTTTTTTTCTTCCTCTGCCCTCTGTTCTCTGCCCTCTGCCTTCTGTCCTTTGTCTTCCGTCTTCTGTCCTCTGTCTTCCGTTCTCTGCTCTCTGCCCTCTGCCTGAGGCCCGTTTTCCAAAGATTCAAGCCGGGCGAAAATATCGTCGATACTGACTTTTTTTCGGGCATGAATAAGCTTCATCACTGCAAGCTCGAGCGCTGTCTGCTTTGCTTCCGTCGCTTCAAGCCTTGGAATCAGCTCCATCAAAATGTCTATAGAATAAATCAACTGTTCAAAAGAATAATTTTTCGCGGCTTTCTTTAATAAATCTATAAACTCCGGGGATTCTTCAATTATTGTTTCAGGATTAGTTACCGAGTTCGCCACCATAACATTTCTCAGGAACTGTAACATTCCCAGTATGAACTGTTCCGGGTCGCTCCCTTTTTCTATAACGCGCCTGACAACATCAAGCGCCTTTTCCACTTCCTGGCCTACAATGGCATTATTTAAATTTACAAAAACTTCCTGGTCGGTCCAGCCAAGCAAACCGATAACTACATCTTCTGAAACCTTATCGCCCGATAAAGCTATTACCTGGTCAAGAACAGAAAGCGCGTCACGTACGCTTCCGCTTCCCGCTTTTGCAACGACAGTAATTGCCGCTTTGTCAATTTTCACTTTTTCATTTTTCGCGATTTTTTCCACATAACTTAATAGGTCGTTCCAGTTAATTCTTTTAAGCTCGAATTTTTGAACCCTGGAAAGAATTGTCGCGGGAATCTTGTGCGGCTCTGTGGTTGCAAAGAAAAATTTCACGTGCGGCGGAGGCTCCTCAAGCGTTTTCAATAGAGCGTTAAACGCCTCGCGAGTCAGCATGTGTACTTCGTCAATAATATAAATTTTGAATCTTCCACTTACAGGAGCAATTGCAACCGAGTCTCTCAATCGCCTTATCTCTTCTATTCCCCTGTTGGACGCCCCGTCTATTTCTATCACATCAAGGAAAGAACCGTCAGAAATAGAATTGCAGTTTTCGCATGCGCAGCAAGGAACAGGAACAGGCTCATCCCCGCTTAAGCAGTTAAGCGCCTTCGCTAAAATTCTCGCGATAGTGGTCTTGCCTACTCCTCTTGTGCCTATAAAAAGGTAGCCCTGACCAACCCGCTTCTGCCTGATAGCGTTCTGCAAAGTCTCAGTAACGTGTTTCTGCCCGACTACCTCTTCAAAAGTTTGCGGTCGGTATTTCCGCGCTAAAACTGTATATCCCTGGTTATCTGATTTCATAATTACGTCCTTTAACTTTTTTACATTTAAGAGTTAAAATTATAGTCAGTTCAGCAAAATTTGTCAATTTACAGCTTACAATTTTCAATCACCGTTCCCTTTCCAAGCAAATTCCACGGGAAAATCCCCGCTTGCTGAAATCCGCGACTCATCGGTAAGATAATCCGGATAGTCTGAAATTTCTTTTGAAAAAACCATCTTCATAAGTTCAAAAAAAAAAATTGATTAATAATTATATCAAAAAAAACGTTATTTTGGTATAATTTTAGATGCGATTGTTTTGAAGTAATTGATTTATATCACCACCGAGACAGAATCGCCATCAACCCCGCCATGCCTTGCTATGAATGCGACCAGTGCCGGGCCGGAAGGTGCCACACCTGCAAAAACCTGGGATTTCTCGGCACTCCGGGCCTAGCCGAAGGTTGCCTTTCTGAATACATCGTTATCCCGGAAAATTCCTGCTTTCCCATCAAAAATTCTATGACTTTTGACCAGGCTGCTCTTACAGAACCTTTGTCAATTGGAATTTACTCTGCTGAATTTGCCCTTCCAATGAAAGGCAGGCAAATTTGAATTTTAGGCTGCGGGCCATCGGCTTAAGCGTTCTCCTACCTGCCCTTGTTCAAAGAGCTGATAAAGTTTATGTGACCGACAAGCTTGACTTTCAGCTTGAACTGGCAAAATGGCTCAATGGATTTTTTAGGGGGGGAAGCTATTGTTGTAGCTGACCTCGTTGAGGTCGGCAGATAACCGAAATTCTCCGGTCGCTTCGCGCAGGGATTGCTAATACCTGCTAACAACCGGCCTCAACCCCGGCATACGCGGGGCACGGCGAGACCGGCTACAGAAGATTATTGAATAAATTATATGCTATACTGACAAACGCCCCCCTAAAAAATCCATGGTGCCCAAAAAAATCCGGAGCTTCATGGACGGGCAACCCCGACAAAACAGATATTGTTAAAGAAATTTCCAAAAAAACGCCTTTGCTGCTCGATGTTGTTTTTGAATGCTGCGGACAGCAGGACGCTGTTTTTCAGGCTGTTGACTTGCTAAAGCCGGGCGGCAAACTCGTTTTTATCGGTATTCCCCCGGAACTGGACAACTGGCTGTTGCCGGTTGACAAACTTCGGAGAAAAGAAATCTGTATTCAAAATGTCAGGCGGCAAAACCATTGCACACAAAAAGCCCTCGACATGATTGACAACAAAGAAATTAATGTTGACGAAATGGTGACCCACAGGCTTGCCTTCGAAGACACTAAAGAAGCCTTTGAACTTGTCGCGGAATACAAAGATGGCGTAATGAAAGCTATGATTGAAGTGTAGGAATGGAGTGTTGGAGTTGTTATTTGAAATTGCAAATTGATAATTGAAAATTTCTTGTTGATTATTGAGGATTTCGGGAATGCCGGGTGCGACCTTAAATCGTGTTTATCGCGTCAAAGTTTCTTATCTGATCATCTATAAAATGTCTGATCCGCTTTTTGATTTCTCCCTGATTTTCTTCGAAATGCTCTTGAAGATAATCAAACATATTCAATTTCGATTTTGATTTGGCGCGTCTGAGTGAAATATCAATTACCTTGCGTGTCAACTTATTTTTCATAATTATTCTCGGAACAGGAATTATTGACGTTAATTTCTTCAACCCGAAATATGTGCCCGCAGTTCCGATCCCAAGACCTATCATCCAGCCAATCGGCCCCGACATCAAAAGCGCTATTCCACCCCCGCCGAGTAACGATGCGGTTATTAACCCAACGATAGATGCAACTATAGCTTCCAATTCCGTTGGAACTTTTAGTTTTCCCATGTGAACATCAGGATTATCAACAGACGATAAATTAATATCTACTTTTCTCCATTTAACCTTATGGCTCACAAACCAGTCATTAAGAATCCCTGTGATCCGGTCAGAAATTTCTGCTTCGATTTCCGGTTTCTGTCTTTCAATGATTTTTTCAAATTCCGGTTTCAAATCTTCTATTTTAACTTTAATAAGAGAATTTAACTGTTCAGTTGTTCCGCCCGTTTTAGAAAAAGAATCTAAGGCAGGCGCGACAGCTTCTGCAAATACTTTTTGAATAATCTCTTCGCTTATAATATTACAAAAATTATAAATATCAGCCATAACACTTTTTAAAATCTCCGATATTTTTTCTTCCTGCTCTTCTTTTAGCTTGTCTTTTATTTTATTAAACTGGTCCTGAATTACAGGCAGCAGCGCCAGGCCTTCTCCAATCGCGGAGCGCGGGTTGGCAGACGCAAGCACATCCTTGTCTTCGAGGCAAAATATTTCCGATACAATTTCGCGGACAAACGGCCAGGAACAGCTTCCGCCCGTCAGGATTATTTGTTCGACTTTTTCAATTTTTACTTTCCCGGCTTTTAAAACGCTCATTACCGCGCTTTGGAACCGCTCTATTAAATCTATTGATTCTTCCGATGTTAACTCTTCATAAGCTTTCCCAAAACTTTTAAGCTCTTCAAGAAATGTTTTGCCGGGCTTATAATTTTTAGCCCGATGGATAAACTCTTCCCAAGTCGCTTTTTCAAGAAAACCAAAACTTGGAATATTGAAACGAAAAGTTTCATCTCTGTTTCTTCGCATTGTGTTAGAAAAAGCTTCTTTCATCTCGCGGCATTTTACCCAGTGAATAAAATAACTGTCACCGAAGCTTTCAAATTTATCTTCCACACCGGGGTTTTGGTCCAAAAACCACTGGTAGAATAAATCATCGAAAAGCCGGCCGCCAAGAATCGGGTCGCCGTACTTCTCCTTTACTTCAAGACGAAGCATAAAAGCCACGTCGCAAGTTCCACCGCCAAAATCAATTATAAGAATCCCCTTCTCGGCATCTTCTACCTGGAAATCATGGCGGATAATGTGATGAAGCAGGGCTCCAACAGGCTCCTCAACAAGTTTAAAATTATGGATTCCCGCAGATTGCAATATTTCGCTCATTGCGGTTTTATGGTCAGCAAGCATTTTTGCGGGGATGCCGATTAAAACATGAAACTTTTGAAGAGAACTGCCGCGCGGAAGAATTTTCCTTTCTTCCATGTCTTGCGCCGCGCATTTTAAAAAAGCAGCGGCTGCCTGTTTTGCCTGGTCTGATGTAGATATATCCGGCTTGAACTGAACAGATAGCCGCCAGTTTTCTTTCTCTTCAGGCGCGGCATAGCCCCAACCTTTTACGGCTCTTGTTCCAAAATCTTTAACAACATCTTTTTCCCACAGAACAGCCGTTTCTATATAAGTCTCGTTGTCAAAACAAATGGGATTCGGTTGTAAAACTTCTTCCGAAGTGATACAAAAATAAGAATTGCTGGTGCCGAAATCTATGCCAATATAATGTTTATTTCCTGAATTAATTTTCATCTTTTTTTAGTGAGTTTTCCCCGAATAACTAATTCATCGTTTTTATAAAGCGGAAGTTCAAAAATTTTATACTCATCGCCTTCATTTATATAACCTTCAATATCAAACTCCTTTTTAAGATTTTCTGAAAAAACAGGATGCGCTTCAGTTTCTTTTGATTTTACTTCATATCCCGCGTTTTTGAAAGCCGGAACTATTTCCCCAAAAGTAAATTCCGCTTCTTTGGGGTCACGGCAGCTTGCAAGCTTGGCAAGGATTTCAAGAAGTTGAATATCCGTTTTTTCCGGTTTTTCGTCGCTCTCTTCCTTACACAAATTTGTTGTTTCGGCTATTATAATTATTAATAGTTTTATTGACAGTTCAAGCCACGACCTGATGGCGGAATAAGAATTTTCCAAAAGTTGTTTTTTAGGTAATTTCTCCTCCGGTACCCCTATCTGTAAAATTAAAATCCCGAGTACGAATGAGCCTATCCGTTTTAATTTCCCCATCATTCCGCTGCCGAAGCGGCCTGTAAGTTTTCTCCACAAAATACCAAATGGGTTAACCGATCCCGTGAATAAAGTAATAACTTCCGCGGCTATTGCAACACCAAAAAGTCCCTGTAAAATTCTTATTAAATATTCACGTTTAGACAAAGAAATACTTATCATTGTAAAAAGAAAAGCTCCAACTGCCCCGCCTATAATTATTCCAAACTGCCTGTAATCATTTCCGAGAGCAACCCGGAATAAAAATCCTGAAAAAATCATTCCGATTACAGCGCCTGAAAAAGCGATTACAGGCAATGCTAACTTTCTTAACTGTTCAACAGGTTGCGGAAAAGGAATGACAAGCTGCGAAGATGTTTGTCTGAAATTGTATTTAATAAGCTGCAACTGGTCATCTGAAAAAGTTTTGCCGGGGAAAAGTTCTGCTATAAAATTAGTTCCAAGAATTTTATCAGTTAGCCTTTTTTTACAGCCTGCTGCTTTGTTTTTTAAAAGTTCCCGTGAATATTCGTTTATCGTTGAAAAAGAAGAGGAAAAAGCTTGCGATTCAGCCTCTGCCATGGTCTTTATTCTCTTTTCAACGCGTGGGAATACATCTATAACAATATCAGTAGATTTTTGCATATTAAATTAATTATAAACAAACATATAATTAAAGTCAAATAAACCAGTTCCCAAATCCGGCAATGTTCCTAATATTTGCAATTCCTTGACGCAAAGCTAACAAAAAATATATAATTTATGTAATTTCTAACTAAAACTATAATAAAGTTTGCTAATTCGAACTTATCCGAGTGGGAAACGAAAGCAAAATTCCCCCTTAATAATGTCCTTAAATCCCGATTCCCGACGCTTTTAAGGCCGAGATCATTAATTTTGGGCTAGGGTTTGTAAGAATGGAGTGTAGGAGTTGTTATTTGAAATTGCAAATTGTAGATTGTTGTAGCGATAGAGGAAATCCCGGCCACGAAGCGCGTCGGGAATAATTGATAATTGAAAATTTCTTGTTGATTATTGAGAATTTCTTTGATTTTTCGACCTTTTAACTCTTTAACTTTTTCACCTAACTTATAAGGAGAAAACCATGGAACTTAAACTTGCAGTTCTTATCGACGGCGACAACATCCCTTCAGCTTACGTAAAAGAGATGATGGAAGAAATCGCCAAGTACGGAGTCCCGACAATCAAACGGATTTACGGCGACTGGACAAAACCTATCCTTACAAAATGGAAGAAAATCCTTCTCGAAAACGCTATCACACCGGTTCAGCAATACGCTTACACAACAGGGAAAAACGCGACTGACTCCGCGATGATCATCGACGCGATGGACATTCTATACTCAGAAAAAGTCAACGGATTCTGCCTAGTTTCAAGTGACAGCGATTTTACACGGCTTGCCACGAGGCTTCGCGAAGCCGGTATGAAAGTTTTCGGGATCGGCGAAAAGAAAACTCCTAATTCTTTCATCGTTGCCTGTGACAAATTCATTTATGTCGAAGTGCTGAAATACCCGCCGGAGGAAAGCGAAGCGAAATCTGCACAGAGCAAGCCCCCGCCTAAAACAGAAGTCGATAAGATCACTCCAAAAGTTATCAAACTTATTTCTTCAACTGTTTCAGACCTGGCAGACGAGGATGGCTGGGCGTTTCTCGGAGATGTTGGCAACCTGCTCCAGAAAAAGCAGCCGAATTTTGATTCCCGGAATTACGGGTTCCAGAAACTTACGCCGCTGATCAAATCGATCAAGAAATTTGAAATCGAGGGGCGACAGCAAGGCCGCACAACGTTAATTTACGTAAAGAACAAATAAAGTCCCCCTTTGAAGGGGGCTCAGGGGATGTAAAATCCCCCCATTAGGGATCTCATCACGGAGACACAGAGATTTTTACCATGAAGACCATGAAGTAATTGAGGAAATTTTTATTGGCGGAATCATTTGTGGCTGAATAATTATTTTTATAATTTTTATGGCAAATTTAAGAACAGAATAAATTTGAATAGGAAAATTGAAATTAGAAACTATACACGAATCCACGCCAAAGCGGGGGAGGTTTCCCGAATTAACACGGATTTTAGTCTTGGGACATATAAAATGCGCCATGTTGGGTTCGAACCAACGACCCACGGATTAAGAATCCGATAACCATAAGCCGGTTATAAAAGCCTGGCTCCCTTTATTTATGCTGCTTTCGTGCGGTTTTACACGCGCTTCAAAAGGTTAAAACAGTGACATAAATAGCCCCTTTTTGCCAATCAATACGAGACCTTATACGATACCTCTTCTTGACTTTACTTTTTTTTTCTGTTATGTAGTTTCTATTTTTTAGAATTATTGCAAACCAGTTAATAGTTGTCAACCGATTATGTTGATTCAAGCGTTCGTTATAAAATAAAGGAGGTAAAACCGGTACAAAACCATTGATGAAAAAAGCCGGCGTAGCCGAATTAATCATTCCAAATAAAACGTCATTAGTGTAACACAAAAAAGAAGTGTCGATTTTCAAAACCATTTTGAAAGTAACAGGAGCTACAGGAGTAGGAATATCACATGTGTCTGCAAGGACATCACTGTTTCCGCCATCAGCTTGTTTGGCGCAGCTATTTAAATAGTAGTTTCCATTTGAAACCGGCCTGATTCCCATTATTACCATGTACAAATTAGTGGATTCAGACCCCGGGTTCTGCATTACATTCACGGGAGAAAGCGAAACTTTCATTTCCTGCCCTAAATTCCACATATTGCCGTTATCTGTGTCATGTTTACTAAATCAAAGTACCATTTGTCAGCTTAACATGTACAGATGTTCCGTCGGTTTTGGGATGTATAGCGGACATCACTTTGTTATATCATTTGTAGCCGGGTCTGTCAAAAAAGATTATTATTGGTAATGTAGTGTTGGGCGTCAGCATCAGGGGACGGAACAACCGACCACGAAATTACTAAACCTGCATTAACGGTTAATGATGCGGAAACAGCAGTAAAAAAAATATTATCTCAAAGAAAACAAAAATGACATGTTTTTCCATAAAAACCTGTAAAACAGATGAAAATTAGCGTGTTTTTGACATTCTATTTTTGAACAATTTATGATATTATATTAACGTTAGTTGTTTTGTTGGTTGGTTGAGAAGTGTTGGGGCTTTTTGTTCTCCGTTGTTAGTTTTGGGCTCCAACACTTCGCTTTTTTAACTACTAAAAAGCTAAAATATTTTCGTAAATACTTTTAAGGTTAAACATGAAATTTTCTATCAAACATTTTATCTCGGGCTTTATAGGTATTCTTATTTTTAATAATGCCATAGCGATTGCATCTCCAAATTATTACTTTTATCCCGAAGGGCAAAAGCCTTCGGACATTCCCGCCGATAGCGCTTCGCACACAGGCATAGCTTTGTCGGCTTGGGCAGATGCTCAGGTTGATGGTAATGACGCTTTGTTCGCGTTCGGAAACGATGAACTGGCACACTCTGAAATTGGTTCCGGTTCTCGTTCACCTGCACGTATATTATTCAACTTCAGTGAAGCATATTCTTATATTACGGCTCCAATTCAAAGCGCTAAATTGCACCTATATGTTTGTGGCGCATCAACCCCTAATCCGGTGCTTACTATGTCGGTTGCCCGTGTAACTGCCGCTTGGGATGAAAATACTGTTACATACAATTCCGCACCCGCGTTTGTAACAACACAAGCCGGATACACATCTACATTAACTCTTAATTCGCGAATTACTGTAGACATAGTCGATATTATGGAATTTGAACGTTTAGCAAACGCAGCCGACCGGCACGGACTTGTTTTACTTGACGCCGGCACGGCATCGCCGCTGTTATTTACCAAGGAATCAACAATACCAGAGTATCGCCCATACGTACATGTTTTTATTCCGGAACCATTCGGGTTTTTGGTTTATAATATTGGCTTTTTGATTTGCTTTATTTTGCGAAACAAAATTTAATAAACATTTATTTTAAAAACTAAATAACATAAAGGAGAAGAAATGACTAAACTACAAAAATTACTTTCAATATCTGCAGCCGCTATTGCTATTCTTATTAGTTCGGCATGGGCAACTACTTTTACTCAAACGCATAATATGAATGGTAACGACATTACAAATGCAAATATAATTACAGTCAACCAAAAAATCGGCATCGGTGTCGATAATCCGGGCGTCCCGCTCGAAGTAAACGGTCATGCGAAGTTTGGTAATGGAAAACCGACTTCAGACACGAACCTTACCAATAACAACGTCCTTATAATTTGGGATACAACAAACTATGTTTATAGCGGTCCTCCATACGAAGATTTATCTGATACCGCATTAAATATGACTTTAAGAGTAAAGCCTGCCGAACAACCTCAAGGCATTAAACAATACTACGCCGGCGATGCCTTTTTATTAGTAACCAGCTCGAACAACTGGACTTACGATCGCGCTGTAGGTTTTCAGGGAAATGCGGAAAATCAATCCCCGGGAACTATAAAAGAAATGCGGGGAGTTTGCGGTGCGGCAGGCAATGCTTCATCGGGAACTGTAGTTAATAGTATGGCAGGTAAGTTCAGTGTTTATCATGGATTTAACGGTCCTGGTGGCGGTGTTACTTCTAATTCTTATGGGGCATACGTGTGGTATTACCTAAGTAAAGGTACAACAATTAAAAGTGCAGGGATCGCTATTCGAGATCCTGTTTATGCTGAAAATCATACATACGCTTTGCTCGGTACTGCAACTATTCCGGATGGTATGTACGGCGTTTACGCGGCAACTTCATCTTCAAATTATTTTAACGGCGATGTCGGTTTTGGTACTTCCGCACCTGAAGCGAAAGTAGATATTAAAGGCGTCAACGGCTATTCGCAGTTTCGTGTCAGAGAAAAATACACACCAACCGGTTCAGCAGATGCAAACGGCGCTGAAGGAAGTGTTGCCTGGGATGAAGACTACATTTATATTAAAACTTCTGCCGGTTGGAAGCGCTCGCCTTTAAGTACTTTTTAGTATCAGCTTTTATTTTCTAAATATTTAGTGCCTGACGGAAAACCCCATTTTTTCGCCAGGCATTATTTTGGATGTCAAAGAAATATTTAAAATTATTAAAATTTACATATTTTTAGGTATATTTAATATTTTTTTTATAATATCAGCACTTTTTTGACATTCCATTTTTATAGTCTTTTTGATATTATAGTTACAGTTAGGTAAAAGCGCCGGTCGCCTTTTTTTCTCCTTTGTGGTTTTGGACCCGGCGCTTTATTATAGTGCCTGACAGAAAACCCCATAATTTGCATTTTCGACCGATAAATCGGAAACGTTTCTTTTGGCGTCAAATCAATTTTTATTCAGCATCAATGCCCCAAGGCATTAATTTTGAATAAAAATCACTTTGCCATCCAAAATACCCGTTTTGCAAAAAAACGGGGTTTCCGGTCAGGCACTATATTAATAATTTAATCAAATATTTTACTAAGAGGAAAATTATGATTTTTGAAAAAAAAGAGATCGTTAAACGCTACGAAAATAATCCTATCATCACTATCAATGACCTGCCGTGCAGAAGCAACGCAGTCTTTAACTCAAGCTGCATAAAACATAACGGAAAATATGTTATGATGCTGCGAATCGAAGATGTTGACGGCGCACAGCATTTCAGAATGGCGTACAGCGATGACGGAATAAACTTTGACATTTCAAAAGAGCCGGTAAATATCCCGGAAAATTCTGAAGAAGAAATGACACGGTTTGAGCTCTTAAGATACGACCCGAGAATCACTCCGCTCGATGGTAAGTTTTACATAACTTATGCCGCGCACGGAACTATGGGCGTTCGCGTTTCAATGATTGAAACTGAAGATTTTATAAATTTCAAACGCATTGGTTATATATCGCAGCCCGATAATCGTAACGGTGTTCTGCTGCCGGAAAAAGTTAACGGACTTTACGTTCGATTCGACCGACCAACCATGGCGCACGGTCAAGGTGGAAAAGGTGATATGTGGATTAGTTACTCACCTGATTTAGTTCACTGGGGAAATTCAAAACCAGTGGTATGCACCCGGCCTGAAAGATGGGATGGACATAAAGTTGGCGCCGGCGCTGTTCCTATAAAAACAGATGAAGGTTGGCTGATGCTTTACCACGGCGTAAGCGAAAGGTGCAACGGATTAATTTACCGCTGCGGCACTTTGCTGCTTGACCTTGACGATCCGTCAAAAGTTATCGCGCGTAGCAAAGGTTATATTTTATCGCCTTACGAAGATTATGAACGACACGGCGATGTTGACAACGTGATTTTTGTTACCGGAAATATCCTTGAAGATGACGGAACAGTTAAAATGTATTACGGCGGAGCCGACACTGTCATGTGCCTCGCCACCGCAAGACTCGAAGATTTAATAGATTCAGCGAAGAATCAGTAATCGGTAATCGGTAATCAATAATCCAATAATCCAATAATCTACCATGAAACTTTACAACGAAAAAATAAAAGAGCTTGAAAAAATTAATGTTCCTAAAACCGCACAACCGGATTTTAATGAGTTCTGGGATGAGGTTCGCGAAAAAATTAAAAATGCGAACCTGAACATCAAAAAAACTAAGTTGGAAAATTATCCAATGCCGGGCGTTGATGTTTATGACTTAACTTACGAAGGGCTGGACGGCACGCCAATCTCAACTTGGCTTTTGCTTCCCGAAAAAGCAAAAACAGAAAAAGTTCCGGTTGTAGTATCTTATCACGGATATTCATATTATAAAGGCGAAGCAATTTGTTATGCAAAATGGCTGCTTATGGGGGTTGCTGTCATCGCTATTGATTTCAGATTGCAAGGCGGAAAAACAGGATGCAAAAGCGGATTTGATGATGGATTTAATAATTATCATTGGATAACAGGTATTCTAAATCCAAAGAAATCTTATGTTTATCATATTACTACCGATGCTTTGCTTGCACTAAAACTCGCCCGCGAAATTCCTGAAATAGATTCTGAAAAAATTGCAGTCAGCGGACACAGCCAGGGTGGAGGATTATCTTTTCAGATTTCCGCATTAGACAATTCCGTAGCGCTCTGCATTGCCCGGGCGCCTTCATCTTCCTGGTACGAAAAAAGGATAATTGACCAAAGCGGCGGCGGAAACGCTTTAGCACAATACATCAGAAACCATCCGGAGAGAATGGAGCTTTTCTTAAAAAATCTAAGTTATTTTGATAACATTAATCATACGGAAAATATCAAGTGTCCGGTGCTTGTAGGAATGGGAATGAAGGATCCGGTTTGTACGCCCGATACTGTTTATGCATCATACAACAAGATAAAATCGGAAAAGCGAATTATAAATTATCCTTTTAGTGATCACAGTGCAGAAGGGGAAAAATTTGAAGTTGAGGCGGCAAACTTCTTCAAAGAATTTTTAAAATAAGGACAAATTATGATAAAAAAATATGCTGTTTTATTTATTATTTCATTGCTTTTTTTATCGACATTTTTTGTCGGTTGCAAACCACAGGAAAAGCCGATTGTACCAAAAAATATTAATCAAAAACAATCGACAAAAATTGTCGATAAAACCGATGTGCCAGAGAACTCAAATTTTCTTGAGCAATCTATTGATTCCGAACCGGAAGAAAACATAATCAATAACGAAAAATACCGCGAAATTATTGTAAATGTTACTGCTGAAGGTTCGCCGATTGGCAATGCGACTGTAACTTTAGCGTCAGTAATACAGGACAGCGAGAATTTTTATGCTGAAAACCAAACTGATAAAACTGGTGTGGCTAAATTTTTTATTCCTAAAACTATTGAGCTTCTATCTGCTACCGCTTATAACAAAAATTATGCAACTGTAAATATATTGAAACAGATAAATTCTTCTGAATCTACTTTACCACTTTTCATAGATTTAATCTTAAAAGATAAAGGTGTAAATATTATTGCAGTTCTTGTAGATGCCCCCGAAAAAATCGAAGGGATTAATGCTCAAATAGGAAAAATGGCTCAAAATAGTATGCCGGAAATTTTCGCAATTTCAACTAATATTTCAGGAAACAAAGTTATTTTCCCGCCTATTCCAGCTAATTTAAAAAATCTACACGTTTCCATCAAAGGCAAAAATATCCCACGCTGTTTTTCTTGAAAATTTAGATACTCCGGCTATTAATTTTGTTGTTAGTCAAAATTATGACAAGCAATCATATAATTCTGAAGATGGCGAGTTTGTGTTCAAAGTAGAATCTCGCACCCCCGAAGGTAATGTTACTATTTCTGTTGAAGGATATTTGCCGGAATTTGTAAAATACAGTTTCGCAAATAAAGCCAATTGCGATGTAGGAAATATTATTCTTAAAAAAGGAACTACTGGAAAAGTAATTGGGAAAGTTGTTACTCAAAATAATAAACCGGTTGGGATTAATGTTCATCTATGGTGCCAAACAGTTGAAAAAGGGTTTAATGTTTCCGCAAGTAAAAAAGATGGGACTTATGAATTTGAAGGAGTTCCGCCGGGAAAATGTGAAGTATCCGCAAAATCAAGACTCGGATTCAAAGCTACGCATAATTTTAATATTAAAAACGGCGAAGAATTAGAACTCCCAAATCTTGTTTTGAATTTCACTAATTCCGCGTTAGTAACTTTTACTTTCAAATTACCTGATGGTAGTTTCGCAAAAAATACTCGCGTAAACGGAAAATATATTGGAGGCGATGGAAAATTGATTCGTGATATGAAAGCCGGAACTTATTCTGACTGGCCAATGAAATACAATGGCAAAAATTATGTTTCAGAAAAGTTTGAGATTTTTGAATCAACCGATGCACTTGAAGTGCAAATGTGGGAAAATAATTAAATAAAAAATTTTTATTAACAAAATAATGTTTTTTAATAACAAAATAATTAACGTCAAAATGATTTTTGAATTAATTGACTTTCGACCTTAAGACCTTTCAACCTTACAACCTTTAACTAAAAATATGGGATCATTTAGATTGGGACAAGCAGGAATGCGCGGAGAAATTGCTTCTGCGCTTATTCCAGAATTAGTTATTAATTTTGCTTCCGCGCTCGGAACTTATCTCGATGGCGGCACGGTTGTAGTAGGCAGAGACACAAGAATTTCTTCGCCTTTGTTTCATAAAGCTGCTATTTCTGCTTTAATGAGTTGCGGCTGTGATGTAATAGATGCCGGAATAATTTCTGCTCCGGAAATTCATTATATTGTTCCTAAATTAAAAGCTAAAGGCGGATTGTTAATTGGGGCTGGACATCATCCATTGGGATGGAATGCTCTCATTCCTATTTTAGAAAATGGCGCGTTTTTTACTAATGTTAAGTTGCAGGAACTTTTAGATATTTATCACAGCAAAAGATATTTAATGGCGACCTGGGATAAAATTGGGAAAATAAAATTGCCACCAAATAATTTCCAGGAAGAATATCTCGATATGCTATGTTCTAAATTGGATATTAAAGCAATTGCTGCGAAAAAATTTATGGTTATAGCAGATTGTTTTGGAGTATATTTTACAAAATTCTGATAGAAAACTTAAAATTGTTACAAATTGGTGCACTACAAAAAGTTTGGATGATATTGCTAAAAAATATGATGCGGAAGTTTTTAAAACTACAGTCGGGGAATCTTCTATTATTGATAAAATGAATGAAATCTCAGCTGATATTGCCGGGGACGGGAGTGGAAGCGTTGCTTTTGCAAACCATATTATGAGTTTTGATAATTTGATGGTTATGGGCGTAATACTGGAAGCTATGGCTAAACAAAGATGTACATCTGCGGAGTTAGCATCGTCAATTCCACGTTATAACATAATTAAGAAAAAAGTTAGCTGTCCTTCGTCGCATGCTTACAATGCAATCAAAGGCTTTAAAAATATTTATAATCAGCCTGACAGAGTTTTTGTAGAAGAGTCTGACATAAGAAAAATTCGGGTTATAAAAAATTCTTTTGATATTCAGAAAAATATAATTCTCCTTTATATTTCACTCCTGTTGGAGAAATAAATGTTACATCTAAAATGTTGGAAGTTGATGCAGTTATTGGTGGAGAAGGCGGAAGTGGCGGGGTTATCTGGCCTGCAATGCATCCTTGTCGCGACAGTTTTTCCGGCATGGCATTAATTTTAGAAATGATGGCATTAAGATTAGATTGGGAAGATTCATGGGTTTTGATTAGAGCATCAAACACCGAACCAGTAATCAGAATTTTTGGAGAAGCATTAACTCAAGAAAAAGCGAACCAGCTTGTAAATCAATTTATTGAAGAAATTTAAAATATCATGGGATGAAAGTAAAACTAACTCTTCATCTGAAATATCTGTGAACATCGAGCTTCAGATCGGAAGATTTTTATGAATAGGAATTGCTCGAAAAAGGTCAATCAACACAAAAAGTGTTACGTAAGACAAACTCCCCTCTTGAAAGGTGTGCCACTTTGGTGGCAGTGTGTTTTTTTTGATAAAACTTTTAATTTTTATACCGAGCTGGGGCTCGGTGTTCCCGGGAATTTCAGACTTTTGGAATTATCTGAGAGAAATTTCAAAGTTTTGTTCAAGGCCATAAGGGGAAATTTTATATTCGTTACCATGCGGTTCTTTATCAGGAGAATTAATCCAAGTCGAAACGATGGGAAAACTTTCATTAAAATGCGGTCCCATTAAGTTACCGACATTTCCAACGATTTCCAGGGAGATAGAATGAGCGCCTTTTTTAAAGGGAGTTTTTAATGAAAATGAGTAAGGGGGCCATAGATTTGCGCCATGATTTTTCCCGTCAATTTCAACGCTCACCACAGAACCATTCCAATCGCCAAGCGAAATATTAATTTGCTCAGTATCGTTATCAAGAACAAACCGTGCATTATATTTTACGGATTCATTATAGAAAGGCAGGCCTTGTTTTGTCCAGTCGCCAATTTTAAGCTGCACAGGATTTTTCATTATGAAGCCTTTTTCAGCAGGAAAGAGGGCGAAATCGCCAAGTAGATAAACCGGAGCGATTTCACAGTGAATATTAAAGGGACTCGCTTTTAAGAGTATTTTATTAAGTCCTTTTACAGCGAGACTCGCAACGGAAATTTTATTAATATTTTCGTCAAACCATTTTTTAGAATTTTCAAAAGAAACAGGATTATCATTAACAAAGACTTTATAATTTCCAGGTTTTTCAATTGCGAGTTCCAAAGAATTTAAAGTGCTTTTGTTTATAGAATCATCTATTTGAAAAAAGTATTCAACCTCGAAACCTGAATCACCATTAAAAACAAAGTCAGAATAATTATCTTTAAACTGCATTGCGCTGCACCATATATCATTTTCAAACCCGTGTTCCCGCCAGCATTTCTTATTTGCCTTAGGAACTTTAATATCATCAAATTTTTCTTTTCCGACAGTCAGGCTGCAATAATGAATTGGAAGAACATTCGGAGCGGTTTTTTCTATAGAATCGAACCTGACCGTCTGGTTCGACTCCATATTATCAATTTTAATTTTTGTAAATTTTTCTTCAGTTTCAGGTGGAGTATTTTCATCAATTTCCTGAAGCAGAAGATGCCCGGCAGGCGGCAGAGAGATTTCAACGATTTGACAATCGTCCCGGCCATTCGCCGGGCACGCAATTTTTGTAGATTG
>Ga0190283_1000566_pt1 | contig 18935 bp, 20 predicted proteins | sample 48691801_MG_FD_161669 | JGI IMG/M metagenome (GOLD analysis project Ga0190283, IMG submission 161669) | Hydrothermal vent microbial mat bacterial communities from Southern Trench, Guaymas Basin, Mexico - 4869-18-0-1_MG | ecosystem: Environmental > Aquatic > Marine > Hydrothermal vents >...
GAAACGGATATCCGTTCAATCCTTTAATCCGTTGTCATTTTTGCCTGGAGGATGAAACGCCTGAGATATGACAGCAGATCAGAGGATGAAACGGATATCTGTTCAATCCTTTAATCCGTTGTCATTTTTGCCCCTGCTTATGCCAAACTGCAAGTTTGGCACTCCCAAATCCCAAATTAAAACTTGCTTATGATGTTAGCTGTTATCCGTCTTCAAAACTGACAGAAATGCCGCCTGGGGAATCATCACCTGTCCCACCATTTTCATCCGTTTTTTACCTTTTTTCTGTTTTTCCAAAAGCTTGCGTTTTCTGCTAATATCGCCGCCATAGCATTTTGCGGTCACATCTTTTCTGAACGGCGATACAGTCTTACGGGCAATGATTTTCGCGCCGATAGCTCCCTGTATGGCGATTTTGAACATCTGCCTCGGAATTTCGTCTCTGAGTCTCTCACACGCGAGCCGCGCCCGTTCAACAGACCTGTCCCGGTGAACCAGTTGGGACAGTGCGTCCACCCGTTCCCCGTTGATGAGTATATCCGTCTTGACAAGATCGGTCTCCCTGTAATCTATGATATCATAATCAAAGGAGCCGTATCCCTGGGTCACGGATTTGAGTCTGTCATAAAAATCATACACCACCTCGGCCAGGGGAATCTCGAAAATCATCTCCAGACGGTTGTTGGTCAGATATTGGTAATTCTTATTGATCCCCCGGCGCTCCAGACAGAGGCTCATGACCGCGCCCATATAGCGATCCGGTATGATGATCGCCGCACGGATGAACGGCTCTTTTGTGGTCTGAATCCGGGTCGGATCCGGGTATAATGCAGGGTTGTCAATGATCTCAGAAGAACCGTCATTCATGATAATCTCATATTGCACCGACGGCGCTGTCAGGATCAGGGAAAGATCATATTCACGCTCAAGCCGCTCCTGAACCACCTCAAGATGAAGAAGTCCAAGAAAGCCGCAGCGAAACCCGAACCCCAGAGCCGCTGATGAATCTTTTTCATAAATCAGTGACGCGTCATTCAGCTTGAGCTTTTCCAAAGCAATCACCAAATCTTCGTATCCGTCGGAGGCCACGGGATAAATGGAAGAAAAGACCACCGGTTTTGTTTCCTTGAATCCGGACATGGGAGAATCGCATGGCTGTTTTTTCAGGGTGATGGTATCGCCGCACCGGGTGTCGCTCACGGTTTTTATCCCTGCAATCATATAACCCACCTGCCCGGCTGAAAGTGATTTGGCCGGCACCCGGACAATCTGGAATATTCCGACTTCCTCAACCTTATAGGATGCATTGTTGGACATAAATGAAATGACATCACCTGCTTTTATTTTTCCCTGGGACACGCGTAAATGTACAATTGTGCCCCGGAACGGATCATAATGGGAATCAAAAATCAGGGCTTTGAGGGGTGCTTCAGCATCCCCTGAAAGCGGGGGAGGCAGGCGGTTTACGATCCCTTCAAGAACATCCTCAATCCCGATGCCATCTTTTGCAGATGCAAGAATCGCGGTTTCAGGGTCCAGACCCAGGTCATCTTCTATCTGCTTTCTGACTCGTTCAATATCCGCGGAGGGCAGGTCAATCTTGTTGATCACAGGAATAATTTCAAGATCATGTTCCAAGGCAAGATAAAGGTTGGCAAGGGTCTGGGCTTCCACCCCCTGACTGGCATCCACCAGAAGCAGCGCGCCCTCACAGGATGCAAGTGCCCGGGAAACCTCGTAACTGAAATCCACATGACCGGGGGTGTCAATCAGGTTCAGAAAGTAGGTCTGACCGTCTTTTGCCGTGTATGGAAGGCAGACCGTCTGGCTCTTTATGGTAATTCCCCGTTCCCGCTCGATATCCATGCTGTCAAGAATCTGGTCATGAAAATCCCGGTCCGATATAATATCCGTTGCCTGGATAAGGCGGTCGGCCAGCGTTGATTTGCCGTGGTCAATATGTGCAATAATACTGAAATTTCTGATATTTTTCATATTTAATTCAAAGTCACCGGATGAACATTCCCTGCCCGCTTCAAAAAAGGAATTTTGCGGTATCATAATTTTCTTTTCCTCTTTGAAGGGCGGGAGGATGTAAGTTTCTAAAAGCTATAGCAATTAAATTATACAGAAATCGAATTTTCCCCAAAAAAACTCGGTTTCTCAATGAAAACTTCTTTAAAATCAAAAGCCTGTTGACATAAACTGAGTTTCCAACTATACTCAATGGTAAAAAGTTGAAAGTTGAAAGTTGAAAGTTGAAAGTTGAAAGTAAAAAGTTGAAAGTTGTGGGACTTTCAACTTGCGACTGTCGGGAACTATACTATGAATTTTTTAAAAGATCATTTCTATCAGATTGCTGTTGAATATGTCAACCCTGATGGTTATACCTAAGTATAAATACAATAACCGGAGAATGCTGGCTGAACATCAAAAATGGATACATATATCTTAATTGTAGATGATGATGTTGCTGTGTGTAACGCAATATATAAATATATCAATACATTCAACTACAGAACATCCATGAGTTTCAGTGCGGAAGAGGCAGTTGAAGTGTTAAAAACCGACCCTGCCCATGTTGTAATAACAGATATTATGCTGCCTGAAATGGACGGACTTGAACTGACCGGTCTGATAAAAGAAAACTATGATGCAGATGTCATTGTTATGACAGGCCACAGTGCTGATTATTCTTATGAGGAGGCCATTGACAAAGGCGCAAGTGATTTTATCTTCAAACCGGTACGTTTTGAGGAACTGCTGCTCCGCCTGAAAAGGGTGCTGAAAGAGCAGGAACTCACAAAGGAACGTAACCGGATGCTTAAAGAATTACAGGAACTGGCAATAACCGACGACCTTACAAAGCTCTATAATTCAAGACATTTTTATACCCAGTTGGAATCAGAGGTTGACAGATCTGTTCGTTACAGCCGCCCGCTTTCCCTTCTCTTTATGGACATTGACTGTTTCAAAAAATACAACGATAATTACGGGCATTTGGAAGGCAATGAAATGCTGATCAGATTCGCCCGGATAATTAACTCAAGACTCAGAAAAACAGATTCCACTTACAGATACGGGGGTGATGAATTTACGATTATCCTGCCGGAAACAACTGGTAAGGACGCCGAATTTGCCGCCCGCAGAATAAGGACCGCCATGGAATCTGAAATTTTTTCACCGGAAACAGGGAAATCTGTCACCGTGACCATCAGCACAGGCATTACCGAATATTGCCCCAGGGAAGATTTGTCAACATTTATACGGAGGGCAGACCAGGCCATGTTTAATTCAAAACAAAAAGGACGGAACCAAATTACAATCCTGCAGCCTTAGAAGTTTGAACCGGTTGCCGGACGGGGTTCTGTTGCCGGACGTTGCCGGACGGGGTTTGCAACCCCGTCCGGCAACGGGAAATAGTATGTCGCTCTGTAATTTCAACAGGTTACAGATTAACTTTCAACTTTGCACTGTCGGAAATATAATATGAATATCATGCCAGATTTCACTTTTCTGGATAACCCGACCCCGGGCCAGCTCAGACAGATTACCGCCCTCTATCATGCAGAAGGATGGTTTTCGGGAAAAAGGGCCGGAGATGATCTGGCCGCCGGAATCATCGCCGGCAGCCACTGTTTTGTCATTGCCACGGCAGGCAGTGAAATCATCGGCATGGGAAGAAGCATCAGCGACGGCATCAGTGATGCTTATGTTCAGGATGTCACCGTAAAGAATGTGTACAGAAAGCTCGGAATCGGATCGGGAATTATAAACGCTCTGATTGCGCGTCTTGAAGCTGACAGACTGAAATGGATCGGTCTTGTTGCAGAACGGGAGTCTTACAAATTTTATGAACGGCTCGGATTTAAAAAAATGCCGAATTCCACACCGATGCTGAAAATAATATTATGAAATTAAAACTGCTGACACCTTCGGACTATGCACATTTGAAACAATTTTTTGATCAGCAGAAATATAAGCTCTGCGCGTATTCGCTGCCATCAGTTCTGGTCTGGGCCAGCAAGATATATCAGCCCTGTGGCACTATTACAGATGACCGGACCCTCATTGTCGGCGTTGAATTTAATGCCATCTACGAAGAAAAACGCCATCTGATACTCCCCATATCTCCGGTCAGGGATCATTCTCCTGCTGAATTGCGCGATATTGCCGTAAAAGCCGGATTCAGCAGATACAGCTTTGTACCTGCTGATTATATTGAAAAATTTGGCTGGAGCGAGACAGGTGCCTTCTTTGAAATAAAAGAGCATCCGGAACTCCACGACTACATTTATTGCACAGATGATCTGGCAACTTTGGCAGGAAACAAGTATTCCAAAAAACGGAATTTGATTCATCAGTTTGAACGAGAATATGCCGACAGGGTGCAGGTTGAAAAAATCACGTCTGCCACTGCATCAGAATGTACTGATTTTCTCGAAAAATGGTGCGAGGAACGGGATTGTGTCGGAGATCCGGAGGGGCTTTCCTGCGAAAAACAGGCTGCAATCAATGCCCTTGAAAACACGGAAATTCTGGAGATGAACGGCATTCTCCTGCGAGTTGACAACGTGGTCAGCGCATTTGGCATTGCATCGCATATCACTGACGAGATGGGCGCACTCCATTTTGAAAAAGCGTTTTCGCATATAAAAGGACTTTACCAGTTTTTTGACAATTTCTGTGCAAAACATCTTTTTAAAGGATATAAATATATCAACAAAGAGAGCGATATGGGCGTTCCGGGCATTGCCAAAGCCAAAAAGTCCTACCATCCAGTTATGATTATAAAATCTTATGATCTGACTGTTCGATGAAAATGATGAATGATGAATTGTGAATTGTTCACCAAGCCGGACGGGATTTGCAATCCAGGCCGGACCGTTCAGAGGCTCTGGCTGGGCGGAAATGTTGCGGACGGGATTGCAAATCCCGTCCGGCCTGTGATATCCGGCCTGTGATATCCCGTCCGGCCTGAAATCCGGCAGAAAACATCTAAGCAGAAATTTTTTCCAGACAGTCCCGAATCTGCGCGTAAGTATTGGGAGCCGCTACCAGAAGATGTTCACGCTCCCTTTGCCCGTCCATATCTTCGCCCAGAAAAAACTCACTTCCATCCATTTTATATATCTTTCCTCCTGCGGCTTCAATAATGATCCATGCCGCGGCAATATCCTGATAAGATTCATTGGCAATGACAGCCGCTTCGGCGCGTCCCATGGCAACATAGCAGATATGCGCTGCCGTACATCCCATGTTGCGAATTTTGCCCGGGAATGAAGGACGGTAATGCTGGTGAAATCGGGAGTAGGTGAGAAGAAGGCTCTCATCATTAATGTTTTCCTGCGGTGAAATACGGATTTCCTCATTTCCCCGGAAGGCTTTCTGACCGGGCCTGGCACTGAAAAAATCACCGGTGGCAGGCATATAAAACATTCCCAGAACGGGCCAGAAATTGTCAAAGAGGGCCAGGGAGATTCCCCATATAGGAATTCCCGCCTGAAAATTGGCAACTCCGTCCAGAGGATCATAAAGCCATAAGAACCGTTTCCCGTCATGGGTGTAGTCTTTGTTTTCCTGGTCGTTCTGAAACACCTGATGTTCAGGAAAATCAGTTAGGAGCCGCTCTTGAAAGAATTCTGTCAGATGAAGCTCGGCTTCCGTAATCAGGTCTTCATCAAATTTGACAATCCGCTCACCTTTGCCATAATAGGAAAGCGATTCTTCCCCTGAGCGACGGATCAGTTCTGTTGCAAACTGAGTCAGGTCTTCCATCCCATGCTTTTTAAACCCCACCATTTACCTCCTTGTTTTAAGACGGACGCGTTCCATTAACATTTTTCGGTGAACAATCCACAAGGAGTGCTGAAATGAAATTTCAGCACCCTGTCCCGATTCAGAGCGGTTGTCACACTTTGGGGAATGCATCCTTAATTAAAAATACCAAATTTTAAAATAAAATTAATTTACACGAAAAATCCTTGTTTAACAACAAAAATAATATTATTAGCAGAAGGGAGCTTCAGACTGGAAAAATTTTATGAAAAAAAAAGATCATACCAATATGGACAGAAGCAGAGTTTACAATGCCTTGAGAAAAGTTTATGACAGGCTGGTTAAAATCAGGGGCGAACCCCGGGAAATTGCGTTGGGCTTTGCACTTGGCATTTTTATCGGAATGTCGCCGACGATAGGCTTTCAAACCGCCATTGCTGTTTTTTTCGCTTCCATTTTAAAATGGAACAAAATTTCCGCGGCTGTGGGTGTCTGGATAACCAACCCCCTGACAGTCCCTTTTATTTATGGCATCACTTATCTTGTCGGAGCAAATCTGCTTGGAATTGAAAAGGCTGACAGCAGCCTGTCCGATACTCTTGACAGCACGACTGTTTTTGCACTGCTATCCAAAACGCCTGAGATTATATGGGCGTTAATCATCGGCGGCATTATTACCGGACTGCCCCTTGCTGTTTTCGGATATTATTTTTGCCATTCGGCTGTCCAAAAATATCAGGAAGATTTCAAAATGAAATTGGCCCGGCAGAAAGAAAAACTGGCTATAAAAAGAGAGGAAAGGAGGAGAAAAAAGGGAAAAAAAATAAAAAAAAATAAAAAAAATAAAAAATGATGACAAACTACAAAATATTTGATAAAATATTTTTTTTGGATATTGCATTCAATGGAATGTGAATGATTACATCAAACCTGCAAAGATAAGGAGCTTATTAAAGTTGGCGAATCACAAATCTGCATTGAAACGCGCACGGCAGAATGAAATCAGGCGTATGCGCAACAAGACCTCGAAAACCAAGGTGAAAAATATTGTCAAAGAAGTGCGGCTTGCCGTCAGCGAAAATTCCGCTGAAACTGCGCTGAACAAACTTAATATTGCAAAGTCTGTAATTGACAAGGCAGCAAAGAAGGGGGTGGTACACAAGAGAACCGCTGATCGAAAAATATCCCGCCTTTCCAAACTTGTCAACACAGTTTCTGCCTGACAACGGAATTGAATGATTTAGAGGAGCTGATCCCTTAAGATTCTGAATTCCGATCAAAAAAAGGGTGTATCTGCTCCTTTGGATCACAAATGCGCCCGGGTCTCTCCGACACTTTCACAGGAGCACTGAAATGGAATTATAGCACCTGTCTGCAACTAAAATTTCATTTCAGTGCTCCTTCCACTCCTTTTCTTCACGACTGTGCTAAAATTTCATTTCAGCACTCCTTTTCTTCACAACTGTGCTAAAATTTCATTTCAGCACTCCTTTTCTTCACGACTGTGCTAAAATTTCATTTCAGCACTCCTTTTCTTCACGACTGTGCTAAAATTTCATTTCAGCACTCCTTTTCTTCACAACTGTGCTAAAATTTCATTTCAGCACTCCTTTTCTTCACAACTGTGCTAAAATTTCATTTCAATGCTCCTTTTCTTCACAACTGTGCTAAAATTTCATTTCATATATCAGCAATGCTGTGGGGAATCAGGCTCGGCATTAAACCCGGGCAGATGGAGACCGTTGCCGGGGGTAAAAAAAATAGGAGGATGTCAAATGATTCTCGTAAGTGCGTGTCTTATCGGCATGATGTGCCGTTATGACGGTCTGGCCAAAGCCGATGAAAAAGTGATTCAATATATCCGGGATAAATGGTGGATCCCTGTCTGCCCGGAACAGATGGGCGGACTGGCCACACCCCGGGAACAGGCTGAGATTGTGGGAAACCGCATCTTATCTCTGGGCGGAAAGGATGTGACTGAAGCATTTGAAAAAGGTGCGAGGGAAACTCTGAAATTAGTGAAAATGGCCCGTGTGACAAAAGCCGTTCTCAAGGCCAGATCCCCATCCTGCGGGTGTGGAATGATTTATGACGGCACGTTTTCAGGCATATTGCGGCCTGGTTCCGGCAAAACCGCTCAAATCCTGATGGAGAATGGTATTCGGGTCATTTCTGAAGAGATGATTGAAAAAGATGACTTTTCTTTTCCTCATACTCTTTAACCAAGCCGTCATAAGCATTGATGCTTGATTGTACGGATGCGGACCACTGATTTGATTTGATTTGTTTGTTTCTCCGGTGCTTGAGCTGATCCACCGTTTCGGCCAAGACATCCAGCGACGCACCAACATCCTTCAGTGCTTGTGCGATCTGCTCATGAACGGACTTTATCTCGGCTGCTGTTTCATCCTTGTCATCAAACAAGTGAGAAGGGAAATCTGACGCAACAGCTCTCTTTAACGTTCCCGGAGTTGACTCTTCACACTTTCCCAACGGGCCTTCCACTCCACGCGATCAACTTCGGGGGAGCGGTCCACAACCTCCAGAAGTCCCTTTGAATTTGTGGCAAGCTCATTGATCTGCTTCTGGCTATAGATGCTTATTGGAATGGAAACCACTCCCGTCCGGCAGAGGTATTGTCGTCAAACCTCCGAGGTTTTAAAAACCTCGGAGGTTTCTTTTATGGGAACTATATCCCAGTCATTTCCTTGACGATCTTCACCGTCTCCTTAGCCGCATCAGCAGGCGGATAAGCGGTATTTGAAATTCCGCTGATCACCCGGGCCTGGTCGTGATCCATTTTCTTCTCAGCCCAGACAGATGATTTTGGCGCGGCAATATAAACCGAATAGTTGTGATGGCCGCTTCCCGGTCTTTCTCCGATGACGTGAAGGACCGCTTTCGGTTTCTGAGGATCCGCTTTTCCGAAAAGCACATCGCCGATTGCGTAACCAGCTCTGACCCGCCCGGATTTCACCACAATATTTTTTTCACCGACTGTAAATCCGGCTGCCCTGAATCCCTTTTTCACCGCTTCCAGATAGGGCGCAAAATGATCTTTGTCCATAATCGCCTTGCAGTTCAGGCCGTCGGAAATCACGATCTGAACATCCGGATACTTTCCGGCCCAGGCATCTCTCAGCTTTTCCAGCGAAGCAACAGCCGATTCGCTCAGGGATTCTCCGCTGGGCGGATGGGCAACATAATCTTCCCGGTTTTTGGAATTCGTGGCAATAACGACCGCATTGGGAACAGAGTCAATAAATTCCTGCGTGAATTCGGTCCAGAGGGATATTTTGGCATCATCATAAAGTGACCTGATCTTTTTATGCAGTTCAGGATTCAGGTCCCAGAGTTCTTTGCCATGACCTCTGGCAATGGGGACACCGCGGGCTTCAATCCGCTTGATGGCAGCCTCGCCCTGGGCATAGATTTCCTCTTTGGATCGCTTGTCGCCCTTGGCCAGCAGATACTGATAATATACCCATATCGGATCGCCGAAATGCTCGGAATATTTGCCATTCTCATCCACTATCTTTATCTTTTTAAAGAAGTCCCACATAGCGTCGTTGACTTTGTAGCCGAATTTCTCCCGGATGCGCACATGATCCTGAAATCCGGTTGTCAGATAACTCAGCATGGGGTCATTCTTGGTGGGAAGCGCCATCAGATAGGCAGGATTGGCAGGCAGAATCTGATCCATGCACCAGTCCAGATCATCCAGGCTCACGGGCATGTGAAGCGTGGAGCAGATATCAAGTCCGAGGCAAAGCCCGTGGAGTTTTCCCATGACAATATCTTCGAGACAGCAGCGCACCAGCTGCTCACGGGTCCTGAAAATTTCCGGCCCGATAAAACCGGCAACATCATTGGTATGAGACCAGTCTTTTCCTCCGGGAGAAACCTTTGCAATTTCCATGCTCAGGGCCCTGGAAAAGCCGTATTTGCGGGACTCATGCACCACCATGTCAAAACCGTTGCCCGCGCCGTTGGTAAAATCTGCGCCCTGGCCTGTCTCATGGTAAAGGCTGAATTTCCCTTTGCGCATTTTGGCGTAGTTCATCATCTTTTCTATGGAAAGATCAAAGGTCTTATTGGCGTCATCACATCCGGCAAGGCTCTGAAACCACAGGGCTGTGCTTCCAGGGTACTTTTTTTCCGTTTCATACTGTTTGTCAATATGAGCCAGCACACACCAGGAAATGGTATCCTGAAGTTTAAAGGTGTCAATCACATCTTTCAGGGTTTTTTCAATGGCCGCGATATTTTCAACCGAGTCTGACACCGGGTTTGTCCCTAGTACAAGGTCGCCGGTGGCATAAGCCCAGCCATTGAAAATCTGCCAGACAATATCTTCAGGATTATCGGTGGGGGAATTGGGCTGAATTCGTGCGCCCATGTAACCTTTGGCCCCGAGCTTGCTCCCCGGAAGCGCGTTAAAAATTTTTTTCCCGATCTCGGTCAGTTCAGCGTTGCTCATCAGCTTGGTAATACAGGCAATCACGTCACTGTTGAGGCCCCCCATGATGCCTTTGATGTCCGCTTCTGATTTTGTCAGAAGGAAGTTCTTCAATTCACTCATGGTCCAGTCTCTGACTTTTTCATACAGGGCTTTGTCAGTGGTCTTCCAGATAAGCTTCTGCAATTCATCTTCAAACAAAGGGTGTTCGTGGATATCCTTTATTTTGGTATTGGAAAGAAGAACCCGGGCGTTCATCCGCGAGGTCTCATCATCTGCGGCCACGCCCAGAGTTTCATCTCCCTCTTTGTAAGGATTTCCAGCTCCGACAATCTGCTGATAAAGTGTCTGATCAAATTTTCCCTGCATTCTTTCCACATATTTGAACACATCCTCGCCGGACTTCACCTCTTTTATTGTCACAGCACTGACGCTCGTACCCAAGGAAAGAGCCAGTACGAAAACAAAGCACAAAGCAAAATATTTGTTGAAATTTTTCATGATACCTGTTTATTCCTCCTTTTGTTGATTCTTTTTGGTGTGTTAAACGATTCAGCCTTTTATTTCATATTTTTCACATATCACCTCCTTTTGACTGCTTCCGTCAGGTTTGTCAGTCCCGCAGGAGCAGATAACTTGGAAATTATTCTGATTATAACGCTTTTTGGGGGAGCCTCTGAATCCGTTATAATCAGGAATTATTTTATTCAGATTCTTAACCTGAAAAAAGTTTATAACAAAATAACTGTCATGTCAAAAGGAAAATGGAGTCTGACCCGTTATGGGAAAGAAACCCGGCTTTTTACGAAAATCCTGAGTTACACCTGTTATGACATTATATCATTGACTTTTTACCCAGTTTATGGAAGTAAACAAAATGAAGAGTCGTCCGGAGTGCAAAGCTTGCTTTGCAAGTCCCTCAGATTCACGATTCCGGCCGGACACGGCTCGCAAAGCAGGCTTTTGCACTCCGGGCAATCTGTCTATGAAAGTCCCAACAACTGTCATTCCTGCAAAGGCGGGAATCCGGTTTCGGGCAGACGCGGGTGGAAGAGATCAAAAATATGCGGGTCACAGCCCTCGGATTTGGCAGGCCGGCAGGAGCTTTTTCAATTTTTAACTCCCATAAGTATTTGGAGATGCGAGGCGAAAAGACCATGTCTTTAAAGTTTCTAATCGTTCATGAAAGCACCGTCATAAGGGATATTATTCAAAAATATATTATGAGGGAATATAATGAAGCTGTGGCGGATTCAAGTGTTTCGCTTGAAAGCACGGTCAGAATGTTGGAAGAAAAAAAATACGATATCGTTCTTTCCGGCATGGAGATGACCGCTATGAGCGGTTTTGATGTTCGTGACTATATCCGCATGTCAGGTGCTAATCAAAAAACACCGATGATTGTTATGACCTCGACGGATAACCCGGAGCAACATGAACGATTAGCACGACGCGGTATTCAGCACATCCTGTCCATACCTTTTACATCTCTCCGGTTAAAAAATCTGATCCACGAGGTGCTTCACTCCTGCGTCCCTGATGTTGACACGCACTGTAATATTCCACGGTCAAAAGCAACTCTCAGAACAGGGAAACAGAAAATTCCGGCAGAGGCGATCAGCATCAGCAGGGACAACATCGTCTGCGAGATTGTATGCTCGAAGGAACCGCCTGATCTGATGAGTGCCTGTCAGATCACTGTCCAGTTTCCTGTTGATTATGACAAGGGCCTCATCATCTATGTCACGGCTGATTTGGATGAGCTGAAAGACAAAACCTGGCTGGAGAAGAAATTTTCCCGGCGACTCAGCCTCTCCTGGCAAATTCGTTGGAAATCTTTTGAACTCGCCACAGAAACGAAAAAGACGCTGAAGATGGTGTTCGGGCCAAGTTCTGATTTTTGGGAACAGGTTGAAGATATTTCTGAGACAAATGCGTCTCTTGCAGAAGAGAATGAAAATCTCAGGGAGAAAATTGACGATTTAACCGCGGAGAAAGATGATCTTCTGCGTCAGGCTTCTCAACTTAAGAAAAAAGTTTCAGAAATTCAGAAAGCAGGCACAAATGTTGAGGAAAGAGCAGAGAGGTCAAAGATTAGGGGAGAGAGGGACTAAATATTTCGGCCTGACCTCTGACTACACAGATTTAAATATTTTGGAGAGATATTATGTCAAATGTTTTTTACGTCGGAATTGACTTGGGAACGAGTCGGACTTCTATTGCCACATCCACAGGAAAACGGGTGTCAACCAGAACTTGTGTGGGTTATTCCAAAGACATTGTTTCAAGGAAAAGATTCGGAGAAGATTATCTCATGGGAGATGAAGCCTTGGATAACAGACTGGGGCTGAATATGGTCTGGCCGCTTGCCGAGGGCGTGATTCGTGACGATGAGAAATCACTCGAAGGGACAGGGCTTATTCTCAGGCATATCATTGCAGAGGCACTTCCTGATAAGAAGAAAGGTGATGGAATCTATGCCGCCATCGGCGTTCCGGCTCAGGCCAGTTTCAATAACAAGCGGGCGATTATTGATATTACCAGAGAGTTTATTGACAAGATTCTTATTGTCAGTGAACCATTTGATGACACTGAATATTGCAGGAAATTTTCTCGATGATACGATCACAGAAGCCATTCTTGAAAAGTTCCCTGATGTGCAGCTTACCCACAGGATCGTAAGGCGCATAAAAGAGAAGTACGGCTATGTTTCCGATGTTTCGGAGCCTGTCAGAGTCACCCTTACAGAGAAAGGCATTCCTTGCGAGTATGATATCACGGAGATTCTTCGGGATTCCTGTTTAAAACTCACCGACCCGATCTGCAAAACAATACAGGAGCTGGTGGGGACATTCGATCCGGATTTTCAGGAAAAATTTCGCAACAACATCATCATTGCCGGCGGCGGTTCCCGACTGAAAGGGATAGACAGGGCCATAGAGAAAAGCCTCCAGAGCTATGGCGGGGGGAACGCGGTCACTGTGCAGGATGCCGAATACTGCGGAAGCATCGGCGCATTGAAAATGTGCATGGAGATGCCGGAAGAGTATTGGGAGAAAATCGTATAGGGAATGGAGGTGAGAGGATAAGGGACAGAAAATTGTTCAGACGCGTCTGGAAATCCTGTTGCGAGACATGAAACACAAGGAATCAAAGCTGTTGAAATACAAGCATGTTTCATAGTCAGCAAGCCTGCGTGATCTGGGTTGATCGGATATGAAATGGAGGATAAGAATATGGGAACAGCAGCCCGTTCAGAGCCGGTTCCAGCGGATGACATTCCGTATGACGATGCCGGCGAGAAATATCACTATGGATATCGGATGACTGTCAATCACAATGCGGAGGGTGTGCCTTTCTACAGTTGCCGGTCCCTGACATTGGACGATTTTCTGGAACCCGAGGAGGGGGATGTGTATATGCAGGGGAATCTGCACGAGGATGATGTCATAAGACTGAGAACTGTTTTCCGGTTTCATCTGAGAGACCGCGGAAACATGACGGTTTACAGCGACATGAAGATGATATGAGACCGCTTTTCGTCCTGGAGGTCGTGTCGCCCAGATACAGAGATGCGGATATTCTCAGAAAGCCGGACATATACAGGAAGGCGGGGGTGGCCAAATATGTCATCGTTGACCCGGGACTGAGAAAGAACAGAATATCCTACACGGTCGGCGGCTACAGAATGTCCGGCGGCAGATATGTGAAAATAGAACCTGACGCACAGGGACGGATCAGGAGCCTGACCACCGGCGTCCTGATCGGCGTGAACGAAACCGGGGACAGGCTTGTTGTCCTGAACGCTGCGACCGGCGAGGAAATCCCGTCTGATGAGGAACGGGCGGACAGCGCGGAGGAGGAACTCAGGCGGCTGAGGGCCAGACTGGAAGCAATGGGGATTTCCACGGACTGAGCCGTGAAAGCCGTCTGTCCCGATGGATTTGGCAATAGACACAGAGATGATAATCTATGAAGCAGAAACGATACAAATATCCACGCATTCCGCATCTTCCATGGTCTCCGGGTGCAGGAGACGATGATATCCGACTCGCAAACCCCGTATTCGTCGAGGGGCAGGAAATCGTTGTCACCGAAAAACTCGACGGCGAGAATACCACGATGTACAGCGATCTTATGCATGCACGCTCTGTTGATAGCAGGCATCATCTGTCCCGGGACTGGGCGAAAGCGCTCCATGCCCGCATTGCCTATCTTATTCCCAAAGGATGGCGAATCTGCGGCGAGAATCTTTATGCCCGCCATGCCATTGCATACAAAAACCTGTCGAGCTATTTTTATATGTTTTCTATATGGAATGAAAATAATCACTGCCTGAACTGGGATGACACCCTCGAATGGGGCGAACTGCTGGACCTTGAAGTCCCCGAAATATTCTACAGAGGCCCCTGGGATGAGCAGCGGATTCGCAGCTTTAAAATTGACTTGCAGACTCAGGAGGGTTATGTGGTTAGGACCGCTAAAGGGTTCGATTTTGAAGAATTTTCAGATCATGTTGCCAAATGGGTGCGGAAAGGGCATGTGCAGACCGATCAGCACTGGATGCATGCTGAAATCATTCCGAACCGTCTGGCCGGAAGTTTGTAGTTCCGCGACACCGCCTAAAGGCGGAACTACGAACTTCTAGTTGAAAAGGTGTAAACCCATGAACAAAAGATGCCCATTTTTTACTCAGATCATGCAGGGCGACGCGTCCGAATTCAATGCGTTCAGTGAGATGCTCGGTGATACATTTGATCTCCTGCACAGGCTTGCTGAAACGCCTCAGGATTCGGAATGGCACGCGGAAGGCAATGTCCGTATCCATACGGAGATGGTGCTCGAAGAGACTTATAAGCTGCTGGACAAGGATGCTGTAGATATAGAGCCGGAACGCAGGCTTGCGCTTATTCTGAGTGCGCTGTTTCATGATATTGCGAAGCCGCTGACCACCAGAATCCGGGAATTTGACGGACGTTATCGCACCATCTCCCCGGGACATGAAGACCGGGGGCGATCCTATCTTGCCAACAAACTGATGGAACTTCGGCTGCCTTATGAGATGACCCAGAATATTCTGTCTCTGGTTGGCTGCCATCATCTTCATAAACGTCTCGTTATCAAGGACAGCCCGGAACGGAAATACCGGAAACTCGCACGGCTTACGGATATTGAATTGCTCTGCTATCTTGGTCAGGCTGATATGCTGGGACGGACTTGCAGAGATAAACAGATTCAGATCGAATATATTGATCTGTTTCGCCTGTTCGCGGAAGAATACGGGGTTTGGAAGGTTTCCGATCCATATCGGCATTGGCTGGATTTTTTTGAAGCAGAACTTGCAGGCTTTGATGAAGATACCCGTGATCTGGTGTTCGGAAACGCCATACGGGACGCGGAGGCCGGCAAAATTTTTACGCCGGAGGAGGCCCTTGCAAAATCCTACCAGTATCGGGATTCTTTTCCCCGCCTTGTGGTGATGTGCGGTCCGAGCGGGGCCGGCAAAAGTTCATGGATTCATAAAAATATCCCTGACTACGAGATTGTCTCACTGGACGATCTGCGTGAGCGGATCACCGGAAAAAGAGAGAATCAGTCAAAGAACGGTCAGGTGATACAGGCAGCCAGGGAGGAACTGAAAAACCATCTTCGCCATCACCGGAAAGTTGTCTGGGATGCGACAAATCTGCGGCGGAATTACCGGAATATGGTCATCAGCTTTGGTTTTGATTATCATGCGCTGGTCACGCTGGTCGTCTTTCATCTGTCAGAATCGGAACTCTTTGTTCGTAATGTGCAAAGGGAATCTCCGGTAAGCAATGAAGTGCTGCATCGTCAGTTGGAAATCCTTGAGTGGCCGGATGCGAGCGAAGCCCATCGGCTTCTTTTTATCGGGGCAGAAGGGCAATGTCTGAACTTCGAGGGGGGATGTGCAAAACGGCGTTTTCCTTTTCCTCTGTCGTGACATCCGAACCCGCCACCATGCTTTTTGCCCCTGCTCCTGCCGAATTGTCCCTGCTCCTGCCGGATTGCTAAATCCGGCAGCCATCCGACCCCGCCACCATGCTCCTGCCGGATTGACAAAATTTCGGGATAATGGCTTCCACTCCTGTCCGGTTCAATATTTCACCGAACCGTTCCCCTTTTTCGTTGTACTCCATAAAATGATTCAGGCTGCGGTCAACAATCCCCAGAACTTCATTCTGGGAATATATGCCGGGAAGTTCTTTTCCCAACTGGGGATGCCTGCCCAGCTTTCCCCCGAGAAGGACACGATATCCCCGGTCCGCGCCGCTGATGGTTCCTGTGGGACATGCCTGAATGCACTGACCGCAGAACAGACACCTGTCTTCATCAATAATGGGAACACTTTCCGCCAGCGTAATCGCTCCCTCCTTACAGGATTCAAGGCATGCACCGCAGTCGCTGCATGTCTCATCCGTGACGCGGGGCTTCCATGCGCCGATGATCCCGACATCCACAATCTGGGGACGGGAGCAGGCATTGGGGCAGTCAGAGACAACCATGCGGAATTCATGATGTATTTTCAAAGGGCCACTGACCTTTTTCTTCAAAAACGCTTTGAGATTTTTCCCGGAGGCAAGTTTTTCCAGACGATTTACCAGATCATTGTCCTCAACAGCCCGGTTCGGGCATCCTCCGGGGCTGAAACAGTTCTCAATGCGATATCCTCGGACTTCCGATTCCATATTTTCCAAAAACTTCTGCTGCGAGGAACGGACATGATCCAGGCGGACCTCTTTCGCACCTGCACTGCGGGCCTCTTCCTCCACTCGTTTTCGCACCCGTTTCCGCACAAAAAATGGAACCCGGGAAATTGCTTTATCTGCTTCTTTTGTCCACTGCATAGTAATCTTGCTCCTAATTTTAAAGGTAGAGAGAAACCCGGCTTTTTTCCCGGATGAGACGGTTTTCCCTGACGAAAAAGTCGGGTTTCTTTATTCACGGATGTCATCAGATAAGTCCTTTTGATCTCAGCAAAGGCTCAGGATCCACAATATGCCGTGAAAACCAGCCCTTATGGTCATCCTCCCCCAGGGCCAGGGAGAGAAGTTCTGAAAAATGGAATATCGGAACCGGCTCTCTCAGGTCGCACCGAATTTCGAGATTCAGATGGCACATGGCACATGCGGTGACGATACAGTCCGCACCGGTCTCTTTGGCTCCGAGTGCGATATTGTTGACCATGGGCCGGACAACATCGGGTCTTGCCACGGAAAGAAACGTGCCGCAGCACCGGGAGGCGTATCCCCACAACAGGGGTTCCGCCCCCAGGGAGGAGAGGATTTTTTCCATAAGTCCGTAATAATTTTTCTCCCGGCTCATCACAGGAGGACGGGCCAACATGCATCCATAGTACGGGACAAACCGGATGCCGTTCAGCGAGTGTTCGCGGTCTTTTGCAAGATTCGGCAGGTTTGCCTCGGGCAGCAGCTCAAAAAAGTGGAGGATGTTCAAATTCGGATCAAAGGATCTGTTCCATTTGTCTTCATAATAGCCCCGGGCGGCCTCATCATCCCTCAGATGAATATACATGTGGCGGAGACGCAGCATGCAACTCGGACACGCCACCAGCAGGGGGCGGCCGGCCGGTGCGAGGAAGAGGTTGCGGGCAGCAAGATCATCTGCCAATTCGGAACGGATGCTGTGGGCCGAAGAACTGCCGCAACAGTTCCAGTCGTCAAGCTCCACAGGATTGAAACCGAGACGCCTGCACAAATTCAGCAGGGAGAGGTTGTTCTCCTTGGCCGAAGTGGCCAGGGAACATCCGGGAAAATAAGAGATGTCTGTCAGAGAGTTTTTATGATTATCCATTATGGCCTTCCTTTTACGTTTTACGTTTTATGTTTCACATCTGTGAAAAACTTCCTGATTTCTCCGATGTCATTCACTTTGGAAGGCATCAGATCCAGTTTCCTTTTCGCGAGCATCTTTAAGCCCACATCCATGTCCGAGAACCAATCCCGCTTACGGATCTTGTAACGGAGCATGATCTCCAGTTTGTGGGTCCTTCCGTAATGCTCAATGGAATGCAGCACCTCCTTGTGAAAATTGAGGATATCCGGTTCCGCAACGGAAATGCCCTCTTCCAGAGCCATCTGCCGCATGGTGTCCATGATCGCCGACATGTCTATGCGCATCGGGCATACGGTCGAGCAGGTGTTACATCCGACACACAGCCATATCGTAGAGCTTTCCAGGGCTTTCCTCTTCAACCCGAACTGCACAAGCCTTATGATCCCGTTCGGCGTATAATCCATTGCATGGGAAAACGGACAGCCTCCGGTGCAACACCAGCAGTGGTAGCACATATTAAAATCCGTACCGGAACGCTTCTTCACCTCGGACGCGAACTGGAAATCCGAATCGTCTGATTTAATGGTTTCACCTAAGTCTGAATAATTTTCTTTTTTCATAATGCCTCCGTTTCTGGGTGTTCGCAATAGACGGGTGACGGGCAATGGGCGACGGGTTCTGCCATCGCCCCTGCTCCAGTTGTAGGGTGGGTGCAGCGAAGCGGAACCCACCAGTTGATAAGTACTTGGCCATATGTTTTCAGGTGTCTGCATATGAGGAACAACTTTTCCGTTGTGAGCCGCAGATGAACGCAGACGGCCTGTATGCCGCGGACTCATCCGCGTTCATCCGTGTTCATCCGCGGTTTGTGAAAGCTGTT
>Ga0190283_1000567_pt1 | contig 18932 bp, 9 predicted proteins | sample 48691801_MG_FD_161669 | JGI IMG/M metagenome (GOLD analysis project Ga0190283, IMG submission 161669) | Hydrothermal vent microbial mat bacterial communities from Southern Trench, Guaymas Basin, Mexico - 4869-18-0-1_MG | ecosystem: Environmental > Aquatic > Marine > Hydrothermal vents > Microbial...
GAGCTCGTTTTCAGCGCGCCGGCGCTCGGTGATATCCCGGGCCATGAAGAGCAGTCCGCCTGCTCCCAACGGGACGAGATGACAGTCGAGAACAATGTTTTCGCCGACGTCCGATTCGGCAACCATCTCGCAGCGCGTGGCCGTTTGCGTGTCGATGGTTCGAGTCACCTCGTCCTGAATGCCCCTCACCTTCCGGGGAACGATGTTCTTGCCGCTTTGCAGGAGCAACTCCTCTCTGGTCGTACCCACGATGCGGGCGAGGGATTCATTTGCTGAGAGGCACCGTCCGGAGGCATCGTAGATCGAAATTCCAATCGGTGACGCCGAGAGGATGTTGTGAAGCTTCTTCTCGCTCGCTCTCGCGTCTCGATCGGCGCGATCTCGTTCGAGTTTGTACTCCTCCAGAATCTGCAGCACCTCGTCCACCGATCTGGCAAGGGCGTCGACGTCGTCCTCGGCGCTCGAAGGTTCCACGCGACGGGTAGACTGTGTTTGAGTGAAGGTTTGCAGTTTATCTAACGCGTTTCTGAATCGTGACATAGGACTTCAAGTTCTCTTTCGGCCGTCAGGAATATGCCGGACCACACAATCCGCTTTCTCGGATTTTATGGAACAGGGGTGTGGATCGAAATCGTTTCTTCAAAATCGTTGAGTCACTGATAGACCAGAATCGCTTGAATGCAGGCGGCTACCTGGGGGCCGCGACGATCCGGCCCCACGTCCAGACCACGTGGAGCGCTTTGGTCTCCCGGCCGGATTCTGTTGATGTTTCCCGCTACCTGATTTTCGTTGGTCGCCTTGGTTCTCATCAACCCGTGGCCCGCTCGGAGGTTGCGATCATTCGAACCTGAGGATCCAGAGATTGGTGAGATACGTTCCGACGAGCGCCTGCACAGGAATTTCGGTACCCGGCGGCAGCATCGACGAGATCATCCACGGTATTCGCCTGATTCCGGTGTCGGGGATCGGATTGAGGTGACCTCTGTACTGCCAAGGCGGAAGCATCCAGAGCACGCCATACGGCGTGATCAGAGGCTCCGGCCGCACTCCCGTTCCGGTGATCAGAACGACCGGGGATGTCAGGGGCCAGCCGACAATGATACCGGTGGCTGTCTCACCTTGAGCGATTTTTCCGTTGACGTAGAGGCGGGTGTGAAACTCATCGGCGCCGATATCGGGACACAAAGACATCCCTAGGCGCGGATCGCCCTCGAAGTCGCAATCAGGCAGCGCGGGAGCACTACGGGATCCCGCCGAGCGGCAGGGTGAGACGAAGGGAATATGGTAATCGGCGGCCGCGGGATCGACGAAAACAGGATCGGCGTCGATCAGGCCATCACCCCAGTAGATCCTGCATCCAGGTTTGACGACCACCGAATCGATCCCCCCGCCGATGACGCTGTAGCTGATAGTGCAGGTGGATGAACTCAAGAAATCGCCGACGTAGATCTCATCGGCGTCGTTGGATTTGTTGTTCCACAGGATCGTATTCGTCACGATGGGAGCGGCACTGCAGGTTGCCGAAATGCCGCCTCCAAGACCGCCGAAGTTGCCCGTGATCGTACAGTTCGTGATGGTGCAGGCATTGTATGCCACGTACACACCGCCCCCCAGTCCGTTGACGCGGTTGTTGGCGATGATGCAGTTCGTGATCGTCGAGTCGGAGTCGCTCACAAAGATGCCCCCGCCGTTAACGAACTCGTTGCCGGTGATCGTGCAGCCCGAGATCGCCGCCTGAGTATTGAAAAGAACGATGCCTCCGTCGTGGTTGTTCTCGACCACCGAATCGGTGATCGTGATGGAATTGGACTTCACGCAGTAGATCGCACCTCCTTGATTGGAACGGAAGATGCTGTTTTCGATCACTGGAGCGGAGCGGAACTGGCAGTAGAGACCGCCGCCGCCCTTGTACGGAGCCTGGTTGCCTAATATGATGCAATCGGTGATCGTAGGTGAAGCGCTGTCGCAATTGATCCCGCCGCCATGCCAGGTCGATGTGCATCCCCGGATGATGCAGCGCGCAATTGTCGGCGACGAGCCTCCGAGCCAAATTCCGCCGCAGTAGCGGCCCGCTCCGTTCTGGATGGTGAAACCTTCCAGCCGGGTCTCTTCCGTTTCGTCTCGAATCATGATCACACCCATCGCCTGACCTTCGCAGTCGATTATGGTTTCCTCCGGCCCGCACTCCGAGACCAGCGCGATCACCTTGCCCTGGAAGTCGATACCCCGGTTTCCCGGTCCCTTGTAAACGCCCGGGCGGACGAGGATGGTATCGCCGGCGGCGGACGCCGTGACGGCATCCTGGATTTGGGAGATGTCGTCGGGGACGATGATCGTTGCAGGTAGGGCGGTGACTGCGAATGCTGCGAGGATCACGGTGGCCCAAGCAAAGGCCCAGGCAAACTTCATGATGTCTCCTTTCGCGTCATGAATAATCGGGGTTCGAGCGCTTCGAACAGTAAAAGCGATCGAGCCCGTGTAGTTTACCATAAAATCGTATTTATCCAATTGAACCTGAGTCGATTATATCCACCCTACGAGGTTCCTTCTCGAGTGGGTGTCGGTTGGTCGAGGGGGTAAAAAAGGTGCCACAACGGGCGATTGTGCCGGCCGCTTGGTCTGGCGACGCCAGGCACGAGATCAGGCTTTGTTGGCTGGGATCTGTCCGCGGTAATACCCGCGGAGGTGGAAGGAACGCGGAAACCGGTTCAGAGCTCAACAAAACCGCTACACGACGTCGATAAAGAGGTGATTGCACTTGGCTTCCGGTCGTCTCCGAGGGAGGAGGATCGATAGGAGGCGGTCATGCGATATCTTTGCAGGAACACCCTGGTTCTCCTCGGTTTGTGGCTCCTGGCGTATTCCGCGCTGCCGGCCTGGAGCCAGGATGGCGACGCCACCCTCCACACCGGTACGCAGGTGACCTCGGTCGACGTCGCCGAGGTGCAGAACATCTACCAACAAGCGAGGCCAGTATTCGAGGCTTACTTGCAGGCACGGCGCACCGCCGGTGACAAACCGGTCCCTTTCCCGCGCGACCTGGAATGGATGGTGGCCCGCATGTATGCCACGGCCGGCGAGGACGCCCCGGCGGTCCTCAAAGGATTGCTGCGCGAGAGCGAGCTCTCCGCCGAGCATGGCAAGCTGATGTGGGAGGTGCGCCAGGACTGGTTCGAAACCGCCGTGCGCGAAGTTTGCCGCGAGATGGAGGTATCGATCGGGATGCTCGACTCCGGCACCGAGGGCAGCGTGGCCAGCGATGCCGACAAAACCCTTCGCATCCTCAAGATTTTCAAGGAAGAGGTGGGCGAGCAGCGCTTCATCGAGATCCTCACCGAACGGGTGCCGCAGCTCGTCAAGGCGCGCACCGGTGTGGCCGACGTGTCGCTGGTGCACCTCGACATCGAGGTGTTCAGCGGTAAAAACCTCTATCCCACCTGGCATAACGAATCGCGTCCGGCGCACTTCAAGGCCAAGGTGATGGACGTGCTCGACAAGCTCAAGACCAATCCGGCGGCCTATCTGACCGACTCCTCGATCAAGATGCAGGTGATCCGCCGCGCCCAGGAGAAGGAGCGTGATCTGCGCCAGGGCGCGCTGCAGGAGGGCGCGGCCTTCCAGCACTTCGCTTTCGATCCCGAGGGCGAGCGTGTGGACATCTCGCAGCCGGACGACTGGATCGACCTGCTCGGGCTCTCCAAGGGGCTCGATCCGCACGATGTCTTCGGTTCGGCACTGGGCAACCACATCATGCTCTCTCACAAGCTGGAAAAGGTGCGCGGCTCCGAGGGGCACGCGCAGGTGCCGGTGCGCGAGGTGCAGGACGACCTGGCCAAGTACCTCATGCGGGCGGTCATGGACACGGCCACCGTTGCCGATCCCGACAAGCTGCAGCGCCTCGAGCGTTACGACATGGACGATGTTCCCGACGAGAAGAGCCGCCGCCGTCTGCTGGCCGATCTGTGCGGCATGGACCCGACCGCAGCCGCCGATGCCAACGAATCGGCGCGGCTCAATCAGTTCCGCGTGGCTCTCGAGATCTCCGACAAACTGCTGCAAAACAAGAAGGCGCGCTCCGCCGATCCGCCGCGGCCGCAGATGCCTGAAGACAACGTCTACCGCGAGATGGCAATCCTCGCCGCGGGATCGCCGATCGCCTTCCAGGACGATCCCGAACGCTATCTCCAGGAGGCGCGCGGGCTCTACGCCGACGTGGCCGAAGAGGCGTCCATGCGCATCATGATCCACAACGTCCCCGATGCCGTGGAAACCTGGGCCAATCCGGGCCCCGAGCTCCGCAAACGCTTGCTGGGTGACGATCCCGACAACGGCGACCGGAAGTTCCGTATCCTTGGTATGGCACTCGTCAAGACGGCCTGCGAGAGTCTGCCGCCCGATCAGTGGAAGCGCCTGTGCCATTCGACTCCGGCACTGGCCATCGAGATGGAGAACATGGAGCGTATGCTCGCCTGGGGCCGTCCGGGGGCTGACCAGGCGGCGCGGCCGGGTAGTGGAGCTGCCGGGGGAGATTCTTCCGCAGGCCGGCGCACGGGGGTGGCATCTCCCGATGGTGCCCCGCGGCGTCGCCTCGATCAACAGATCGATCGTATGAAGGGCGCCCTCGACCACCTCCTGAAGCGCTTCCCGGTGGCCGATGCGCAAGCCGAGGGCGGGCGCCGGGCGATCACGTCGAACGAGATCCTCGACTGGACGATCAAACGCGCCAGCGGGCTGCGTGACCGTGTGGCGCGCCACTGCATTGGATCGCGCCTCAGCGATTTCGCAGGCCGGCGCGCGCGCGGCGCAGGCCGCTTCCTGCTTTCCGAGCTCACTGACGGAGTCGGTAATCTGGATGCCGCCTTGGGCCTGATCGAGGTGCTGCAGTCGACGGAGCACCTCTCCGAGGCCGACCGCGAAGCCGCCATGGAGCAGGCCCTCTACGAGGAGCTCTTCTCGCGGATCCCTTATCTGGGCAAGGCGCGCAGCTTCTGCCGGGCGTCCTCCGAGGGGGATGTGCAGGGACTGGTGATGATCCTGGTGCCGATGCTCGAACAACTTCTGGCTTCGCACAACATCTACGCCGGACCGTCGGGGATGGTTTTCATGGCCGTCGGCATGGCGCGTACCTTGGTATCGGTGATCGGCCACGAGATCTTCTATCCCATGCGGCGCGACGCCATCGACCTGATCTTCAAGGGCTACATGGAACCGACCGAGGCCGGGCTGCTGCGAGCGGGGCGCAACATTCCGGAAGGCTTTCGCCCGTCGCAGTTCCCCTCGATCACGCGCCGGATCCCCGTGCGGTTTGCCATGCTCGATGGCTGGATCCTGGAATGGCTGCTCGACGTGCCCATGTCGTATACCGTCGAGAAGGCGCTCGTCGAGGAGATGGGGCTTTCTGGCGATGAGGAGCCGATCGTGTTCATCGATCTGGAGCACGATTACAGGCCGCAGATCGACGACCTGCGCCACCGCCTCTATCATCTGAGCACAGTGGAGACCGATGACGAAGAGCTCAAGATGTTCCGCGAGCTGCAGGTGCAGGAGCTCGGCCGCGTGCTGGATATTTGGCGCCGGCAGGCGGTGCTGCGCGACTGGGTACTCGGGCGGATTTCAACCGAAAACAGCGATTTTCGCCTGGGATTCGAGGTGCGCCGGCAGAACGCCTACCGCTACTTTCGCGAGCGGGTGCAGCGCGCTTGGGAGGAGCTGGCCGACGATCCACGGCCGATCGAGGCGGTCTACGACGAATACGACTCCGATCTGGAACAGGCGCAGCGCCAAGAGGACACGGCCGAGACTCGGCAACTCGTGCAGGACCTTAAGAACTGGCGCTCGCAGGTCCAGGCCCAGGAGTTCCAGGCGGCACGGGGACCGTTCCTCGAATATGTCGAGGACTGGTGTCAGGCGCGCGGCGATTTCGCCGACTACCCCGAGAACACGGCGCTCGAGTTCGTGTGGCACGATCAGGCCACCAAGGAGGGGCTCGCCGACCGCCTCGCCAACAGTTACCAGGGTTCGCGGGCGGTGACCTTCGCCGCCGAGGGCACCCTGGCGGTCCTGCGCGAGCTCGAACGCGACGTGGACATGCGCCTCGCACAGGTGCGTGCGCGCAATCTGGCGATGCTCTACGAGCAGGCGTTGCCCCGTCCCGATGCAGAGCTGCTCGAGGCGGCGGCCGTGGCGCTGGCTCCGGGGGCGGCTGCCGAAGAGCCGAAGGTGGATCTGAGCGCGGTAGTGCGTAACTGCGACGGGGAGCCGACGATTGAGCTTGCCGTCAAGGTCACCGCCAACCCCGCTGCCTTCGGCGTTTCCTGGCGCGTTGCCGGGCCGTGGGGATTCGAGCCCGTCGCGCGGGCCGCGGTGCCGGCGCAGGCCTGGGAGACGCTCGGCTTATCGCCCGAGGCGTCGGAGGGACAGGTCTACCGCATCACCCTGCCCGTGGCCGGTTACGACAAGCACGACCGTGAGGTGGGTCGCGCCACCGGGGTGACCTGGTGCTTCCGTTGCGAGCGGCCCACGGTCGAGCCACCGCACAAACCCCCGGGTCGGAAACCTCCCGCGCGGGAGGGGCCCTTCATCCTGCACCTTCGTAAGATCACGCGGTACGGGCTGGGTGCCGGGCAGGAGGGCTTGGCGATCAATGAGAAGGGTTTTCCGGTGACGGTGCACCGCGACGAGGATCGTGCGCACCGCATCGACCTGAACGGAGCGGTGACACTCGACGTGCCCGATACAATCGTTTTGGGAGAGACTTTTCGCTTCGGTGCGACCTTCGAGGCCGTCGCCGATGTGGAGCTGGGAGACAAAGATCCGCGCCTGCTGCTGTCGCTCTTCGCCAAGACCGAGGCCAAGGGATTCGGTGACACCATCGATTTTTTCCGCCAGACCGGGGCCGCGTTCCGTGGGGTAGTGCGCGGTGCAGCAACAGTTCAGCAGGAGTGGTATTTCACGGAGAAACCTTACCGTGACCAGGTGGATGGCGACATGCAGTGCGAATATCGCATCCGGCGCCTGGCCGGTGTGCCTGGCAGCGAGGAGGACGACTGGAACGACGGCGCCGGTAAACCCTCGATCGTCGCGACCGAGCAAGGACACCACAAGCTGATGACCTGGAACGTGGGGTTTCCCGACATCGATCAACTGCGCCTCAGCTTCGGTTTCACAGCGCGCGGCGTGGGAACTTGGGAGACCGACCGGCCGGAGCAGGGTCACTTCCGCGGGCTGGGGCTTGGTCGGGGCTGGGTGTATTGCGACTATTTCATCGAGCCGCCGGCGGCGGGTACGGCGCCGCGGCCGTTCTCCGGTCGATCCGGCACGGCTGGGCTCGCAGGCGGTGGCCGTGACGGGAGTGGTGGCGCTGGGCGCGAGACTGGCTCTGGCTCGGGCGCTGGTTCCGGTGCCGGTCCCGGCTCGGGCTCTGCAGGGGACAATCCCTTCGAAGCCGCCGGCGACGGTGCGTTCGGAGCGGGCAGCCGCGTCATCAGCGGTGGAGGTGTAGGGAGTGCAATCGGCAGCGGGCAGGTTGGTGGCGGCGGCAGAACGTCACGTTCCAATCCCTTCGAGGTTGCCGGAGATAGCACTTTCGGTTCGGGCAGCCGGGTTGTCGCAGGTGGTGGCGGCGGCGAAAACCAGCCCGTCGAGCCCTGGAACGATCCGACCGTCCGCACCCGCTGCGACGAGTGGCTGCGGCTGGCCACGCCCGATCTGAAGCCGGTTCCTGGAGCGGCCTGGCGATACACCGCATGGGGGGTGGCTTACAACGGCCGCACCGTGATGCAGCCCACGGCGCCGCCCTCGACCACCTTGAGCCGTTATCAGTGGCTGTACCAGCAATCTGCCGGTCTTACGTCGAAGCAGCACGGATCGCTGCGCAACTATATCGAGGGGCGCCGTGGCGGAAGCACGCCGGGCGGTGGTAGGAACAGTGGGGACCGTCGCGGCACCGGCACCGGCACCGGCGGTGCCGGCGGAAAACCCGCGGCGACCGGCATCGGCGCTCGCGTGAAGGGGCATTGGATCGGCGCGGCGCCGGTCTGGGTCATCTACGACGAGGATAACGGCAAGCAGGAACGTTTCCCTATTCCTGGTGGTCCCCATAAGATCAGAATCGAGATCAAAGAGGCACAGCCCGGTTGCTATCGGCTCGAGGTGTCCAAGGACACTCAGTTCGCCTGGGGCGCCGATCTGACCGTTGGGAATCGACCCAACACCATGATCGGAAGCAAGCTGCACATCGTGAAGGATCAGGATTTTAGTGTGACCTACAACGACCGCGTGGAGCTCGAGTTGATAAATTCGGGGACACTGCGCGCGGTCTTCAAACGGCGGCCGGTCAAGATCGCGCGGCTGCGGGCCTCAGAGCGCGAGTGGACCCTCAGGGGCATGGAAATCGAAGGCGAGCTGCGGCGCGGCAAAAAATTCATAGCGCGCAAGAAGGTCCTGAAATGACGGGAACCGGTGGAGAATGAGCACACAAGCACGGATCTCGATCTGACATTCTGTTTTTCGAGACTGGAAGAAGACCTCTCGCAAAGCCGCCAGGAGCGCAAAGACGAAGAAATGAAAGAAATACAAATAAGGAACTACGAAATACGCGCAACACACGAAAAGGGGACAAGACCTCTTGGCGCGAAAAATATTTTGCAATGCAAGTCGCCGGTTGACTGATCCGGTGCGAGGTCAGGGGTGTTCTCTGATGGTTTGTAGACAGTACCTGAAAGGCAAGAACATGGTAGGACCCATCTTTGAGCAGCGCAAGTGGATCTGGATCGCGATTGTAGCAATCGTTATTGCCGGTGTTGCGGAAACGAGCGTGTTCGCGGCGGAGGATTTGTTCCTCGGGATCCGTCCCGGCACGAACCGCGACCGTGTGGAAGCGCTGCTCGGCCCGGCGCGTGAATCACGCGCCGCAGGTGAGTATGCCGTCTATCGTGGAACTCAACCCGGGGTGCGGCTGGTGACCATCGTGTACGTGGACGATCCACCGGTGGTGGACGCGGTCTTCGTGGTCTTCGAGGAGCCTCGTTCCTTCGACGCGATGAGCTCGGATTATCGACTGGGCGAGCGCACCTACGCCTTCGGCCTGCGCCCCATCGTCGAACACTATGCGCCGCAGGGGATGATCTTGCATCGCGTGATCAAGGGCTTCACGAAACCGGTGACCGCGGTGGCGCGGCTCTCCGAGTATCTCCTCGATACGGCCGCCGCCTTCCGCGGATTCATGCCCGGGTGGAGCACGCGCACCGAGATCGAGCGCACGACCGGCGGCCCCGGCGGCGAGGTCGAGCGCGGCATGGAGTACTTCTACGGCGGGGAGAACGCCTTCTGCGAATCGATCTGCGTGCGTTATGGTCGTGATGATGGCCGGTTGTTATCGGTGACGGTTTCCTCGGAGGTTGTGACGCCGGCCTGGCTCGTGAAGCTGCTCTTCGCGCTCGAGACACCGGAGCACTGCGCGCGCGGCGCGGGCCGCATCGAATACTTTGCCACGCAAGGCATGGCGCTACACTTCGACAGCCCGGGTGCGGATGCCTATCTCGACGGCGTGGAGGTCCTGGCGGAAGATGAGCTGGAGCGGCGCATCGGTGATCTCGCCGGTACGATCCCACAGCGGTTGCTCGGCGATTGGCGCTTGAGGTTCCACGAGGGCAAGCCGGTGCCAGAGGCCGAGGAAATGACGCTGACCGCGGAGCGTGACGGGCGCCTCACCTTCAGAAACACCGGCGGAACGGTCCTCTATCGCGGCCGTATCGAGCTGGACCGCAGCTTTTTTCCCTATCGCGCGCGCCTCTTCATCGATGGTAGCGCGGAAGAGGTGTACGGCATCGTGCGCCTGGAGGAGGGGCGGTTCACGCTCAAGATCGACGAATCGGGCAAGAACCGGTTCCCCTTTGATTTTCGGGTGGAGCCGATGTTGGCCGACGTGATGGTTTATAAGCGCTCGGACGCTGGTAACCGCGAGATTGAGAACGTTGCGGCGCCGGCACTGGTCGTGCAGGCACTCTCGGTATCGCCAACGCGGCTGCTACCGGGAACGAAGATGCGCTGGGATGTCGTCTATGGCGCGATCACTGCTCCGCAGCAGGTCGAGGAGCGCTGGACGCTGCTCTGCGGCGGCAAGCCGGTCATGGCCGAGCGACGCGTGACGCGCCGCCTCGAGCCGGGCAGAACCTGCTTTAGCGTGCCCTACGATTTCCCGGTGGGGGTGCCTGGAGGAGCTTACGCAGTGCGGCTGCGCGTGCGCCCCGAAGGCGCGGGTGCGGACGACTGGATCGTACGCACCGCGGCCTTCGAGGTTTCGGAAGAGAAGTGAGCGCTTTCGACAGACAGAGTGTCGAACAGACTCAATCATAGACTTCTTCGGTGAAGACGCCGATCGAGCCCGGTTTCAGCATGAGGGTCAACTTGTCTTGACCACGCTGCAGGTCGAGGGCTACCTGCGGCGTTGTGACGGTCTCTTTGGCGCGTGCGATGTCCTCCGCGCTGTGCAGCTCACATTCGTTGTAGCGCAGCAGGATATCACCCACCTGCAGACCGAGTTTTTCGGCCTGGCTACCTGCGACGATATTGGAGATCGTCACCTGCCGCACCGAATCGCGCGCGATCTGGAAGATGCGTTCATGGGGTTTGGCGTCCTGGCCGAAGGGGTTGGGATCGTGGTGAACCGAGACCTTGAGGAGCTTGCTGCGGTCGAAGCCTTCCGGTATCCGCCATGGATACTCGCAGGTCCCGCCTCAGCCGGCCTCGAACTGGCCCTCGGCGATCCGGTTTCCGTCGACATCGTCGATCGTGAAGGTGGCAGGCGCGTTGGAGCCGCGCGTGGTCGACACGTAGACGTTTTCTCCGTGCCGGCCGACGATCTGCTGATCGAGGGTCACTACATCGCCTTGGGTGCGGGTGGTGATACGTTGCTCGAGGGGCAGGATCAGCTCCAGCATGTTGGCGGAAGCAGTGCCGGTAGCTTTTTGTCGGCCCGGCGGCGTGGCGTGCACCTCGAAGGGTTCTTGCATGATGGTGCCGCTCGTGAACGACCATTCGGTTCCCTGATCATCGATGTGCGTCACCGTATAGTCGTTCCACCGGTAGCTGCCGGGGGGCAGCCGCACAACGCCATTCTCGGATTGCAGCGTGATGCAGCCCGTGTGCGGTGAGCTGAACTCGAGAGAGAAGCTGGGGAAGCCGGTTTTCACGGGAACGAGCTCTTGCGACTTTCCGGCAGTCTGGATGGTGGAGCCGTCGGCTTTCGGTTCCAGATAGTACCAGGTGTCGCCGAGGATAATCGTGAGCGGCGAGGAGTCCCAGATCTCGGTCCTGGAATCCGTGGTCACACTGAGGTGCAGCGCATCGCCGCGCCAGTCGGCGTCGTTGAACGTACCGTTGCCGTTGCGATCCATGAGCACCGCGTCTAAGCTGCGGCCGGCGATATGGATCGTTCCGCGCCGGTAGCACATGGCGTGCAGCGTGAAGTAGATGAAATCTTCGCGGATCACGCCGCGCAGGCCGAAGCGGTAGGGATACTGCTTGCCGGCGAACGCGATGGTGATGTCCACCGGACCGAATTCGACCTGTTGGTTGCGCAAGGTCGCTTCGAGGGTCGTCTCGCCTGATAGGCTTCCATCACGGTCGGTGTCGATGGTGAGTGAGACCTTCTTGCCGTCGGCCGCAACGACCACCACCATTGGGAATGAGTTTCCAGTCCCGCTCTCGCCGCGGTTTTCCCCGAGATGTGCCTCGAAGAAAACGATCCGTCCACCCTGTGGATCGGGAATACCCTCGAGCCCGTCGGGTGCCTGCTCCAGCGGGAAGAGGTTCGCGCCGTTGTGGCTAGTGAAAGGGCCGGTGCCGTCGGTGGTGGCGTAGTCGAGCGTGAATTCCTGGGCCGCAGGATTTGCCTCCGGCTGTGCCGTCTCCCCGATGCAGAACATCGCGAAGCAGCAGAAGATCAGTAGAATCGGTTTCATGGATGACCTCCTCCAAAAACCTTTTAAAGAGTCCCAGAGACTCGCAGACAGTCCTGCAGGCGCTCCGCAAGGGAACGCCGGGCGAGCAACACCGCCCGAAATCCTAGCAGAATTACCGAGATTATACCACGACGTAAACGCGGGGGCTGATGCGGGAGGCTGCTGCTTACCGGTGTGGCAGGAGCCACAGATCCTCGGTTCCGAGACATGACCAAGTCGGCGCTACGGGCTGCTCTCTTCTATCTGACTCATCCATCACAGCCAGCCGTAGCCCGACCGGCATTTTCGACAAGATACGCGTCGTGTGATGGCGTCCTCGTGATGACGATGAACCAAGAGTCTTCCCACGGCGAGGGAGGGCGACGCGGTGCGATCTGGCGTGAATCCGCCTGCCGATTGCTCTCAATCTTCGATCGCTGACAACCGGACCGCTGAACATCGTTTATTCAGATAGAGGCCGTCCGCGCCGAGGATCGCTCTCCGTGCTACGTTTCCTCTGCCGGGCGTCTTCAGAAGGAGGATGCTCTGATGACACGGTTCGAAGCAATAGTTGCGATCCAAATCCTGCTTGCAGCGACCCTGGCGGCCACCGGCGGGGCACAGATCGATCCCGGCGATCTGCACGCGGTGGCTGGAGAGCGTAAGGCATCGTGGAGCGAGGGGCAGGTCCGAGCCGGTGGAAGCACCGACCACGGGCCGTCGATCTGGAACAACAACGCCGTTCAGGCCTGGTGGGGCAGCCCCTCAACCGATTACATCAATCTCGACTGGGGCCGCCTGCCGGCACCATCGAGCGGGCTGGCCGACCACATCATCGACGGTTTCACCTTCAAGTACGGCACCAACAATCTCGATCCGCAAGGCGAGGCCTATGCCATCTACTTCTTCGACAGTTGCACAGGATGGGGGAACATCGGCATTCCGGAGGCGACTTTCGCGTTTCAGGGGCTTCCCAACGCGTACGGCCTGCCGTCGTTGCCGCCGGGCCAAGGCTGGATCTGGGCGATTACCGTCGATCTCGAGGGATCGGGAGACACCTTTCCGTTGAATCAGCGCTTCGGCCAGGCCCACGTAAGGATGAGCACCCCTACCAGCGGATGGACCGGCCCCGCCCTGGGCTGGCCGCCCAACATGCACGGCAACGGTCCCACCGGCACCGACTGCGCCTTCTCTATCTACTTTCCCAACGGCAACTACAACGGGACCTGGTGGTTCGGCGGCTACCCTTCCTGGGTCACCTGGCCGGGGGAACTCTTCGGCACGGAGGGGCAGGCCAACATGGCCTTCTACGGTGTGGGAGCTTTGGGCAACGACGCCAGCCTCTACGCGACCGGATCGTTCACCGCCGGGGGGCAGCTCAGATTCTTGCTGAAAAAGAACGGCTCGCTCCTCGACGGCCACCTGCTGGCGTCGTTCGTCAAAAGGTCTCACTACTACGGTTTACCCCATGATGTCACCAGCCTCACGGGCAGCCCGATCTCCACCTTTCCGTACCCCATGCTCGAAGATCCGGTGGGCGACTTCTGCCGCCTCGCACTCACCGTTCCACCGCAGTTCGGCAGTACGACGGTCTACTTTCAGGGGATTCTGGGCGATGCACCTTTGCCGCAGCCACCGATCGACGCCTCCAACGGCCTGCAGGCCAACTGAAAGAGCTGTTTGCACTCCGGAATTATCGTTCGCTGCGATGAAGGATAGATGGTGTTCGTCGCCATAACATCCTGAAAAAAAAGACATTGACCTCTCATACGCATACGGTGATTTGTCATTTTTGATGTTGACAATATGTCAAAATGTCACTATAACATGTTCAATTATGACAGACTACACGGGCCGGGACATCACTGCAGTCATCGAAAATGCCCTGAAGGTCATGCCTGTTGTCATTCTGACCGGTATGCGTCAGGTCGGGAAGAGTACGCTTCTGCAAAATGAGCCGGCTCTCCGCGATCGGCGTTACATCTCACTCGACGATTTTGCGCTTCTCGAGGGAGCGCGTCAAAATCCAGAGTCGCTGCTAAGTGGCGCTGGTCCCCTTACGATCGACGAGGCTCAGAAGAGCCCGGAGTTGTTGACGACGGTCAAGACGTTCGTGGACCAGGACCGGACACCCGGTCGCTTCCTGCTGTCTGGATCCGCAAATTTTCATCTTCTCAGAAATGTATCCGAAACACTGGCTGGTCGCGCTGTCTACCTGACTCTGCACCCCTTTTCACGTCGTGAGGTCGAAGGTCGTCGCACCAAAGAACCGTTCCTGACGAGGTTCATCGAAAATCACAAACTCCCGACCCGCCGCAAAGTCGCAGCGATTCAATCTGTCGAAGTCCTACGCGGTGGGATGCCACCTGTTTCGCTATTGCCGATAGGGGCTGAATCTATCTGGTTCAGGGGCTACGAACAGACCTATCTGGAGCGGGATATTCGAGAGCTGGCGCAAGTCGCGGATCTGGTCACATTCCGCAACGTGCTGCAGATGGCGGCGCTGCGATCGGGGCAGGTTCTCAAGGTGAGCGAACTGGCTCGGGATATCAAATTGACGAGCGTCACGGCATCGCGGTATCTCGATCTGATCGAGACATCGTGCGTGATCAGCAAGATCCCCCCGTATCTCACGAATCGATCGAGCCGCATCATCAAATCTCCCAAGCTGTATATGTCCGATTCGGGCCTTGCTTGCCATCTGGCGCGGATCGATTCACTCGATCCCGAAGCGGGTGAGCCGCTTCGGGGTGCGATGTTCGAAACTTTCGTGGCTCAGAATATTGCGAGTCTTGTCGAGAGTAGCATGCCCGACGCGAAGGTCTTTTTCTGGAACGTCCAGGGGCGTCATGAGGTCGATTTTGTGATCGAGCGCAAGCGCAAGGTCGTTGCGATCGAGATCAAGACCGGATCGCGTTGGAGAGATCATGACCTCTCCGGTCTCAGAGCTTTTTTGCGAGCAACACCGCATTGCGATGCCGCCGTTTTGGCTTACAACGGCGTAGAAGCGGTGCAAATCGACGAGAAGATATGGGCTGTCCCGTTGAGCCTGCTCCTGAGTTGAGCAGGCGATCGGCTCGTGAGGGTCGAAATTTTTCAAATATGAACCGATCCTCTGCTGCTCGAGCCTCTCGAGCAGGTGCCGGCTCCATCCTCAGCATCGGGATACAGCAAGCCCTGTTACGACCCGCTTCGTCCATGTTTACATAATAGAGAACCATCGTTTTCTTCTGGCTTTGCAGCGTTCGTACGTCCACAGCGTATCTACCACCATGAGAAGGAGGAATGGGGATGAGCTTAGCAGGATCAGACTCGTGGGATCGTTGTCGCGCGTTCTCGTTCATTTCGCTCTTCCTCAACCTCCATCTCATCCTCGTCGTTGGTCTCGCCGCGGAGCCGGCCTGCGGCCAGATTGAATTCAAGCCTTCCGTGACCTACCCGACGAGCATTCAGCCAAGGTCGCTGGCGTGCGGTGATTTCAACTACGACCGATCCCCCGACATCGTCATCGCCGGGAAGCAGGTCGGCGAAGTCTCGGTGCATTTCGGCAACTGGAATGGTGGATTTTCCATCGCTGTCGTCTTCGATGTGGGCGAATCAACGGCCGGTGGGTGCTTGGCCGCCGATTTGAACAGCGACGGCTGGGACGACATCGTCACCTCAAACATCGACAAGCAGAACGTCTCCGTACTCCTCAATACGAGGTATGCCACGTTTGAACCCGCCGTGCTCTATGCGACGGGTGACCGCTGCTGGAACGTCGAAGGCGGCGACCTCGACGGCGACACCTCCATCGACCTCGTAACGAGCAACAGCAACAGCGATGACGTGAGTGTGCTTCTGAACAACCAGAACGGCACCTTCGCGCCAGCCGTCTCATACTCGGCCGAATACAGCCCCATGGACTGTGCCATCGCCGACTTCAACGGCGATACCTTCCCGGACATCGCCGTTGCCAACTATTCGATTTTCTGGGTGAGCGTCCTCCTGAACAACGGCAACGGCACCTTCCAGCCGCGCCAGCGATGGTCGGTCGGCGGGGGGGCGCGCGGGATCGTGGCGGTCGATCTCGATCGCGACGGGGATCATGATCTGGTCACCGCGAATTCGCTCACCGACGACATCACGATCCTGTTCAACGATGGATCTGGAAGTTTTGTGGAGCGTTTGGATCTACCGGCAGGAAAAGCGTGTTTCCAGCTTGCCGCGGCGGACCTCGACCTCGACGACGATCCCGACCTGCTCGTTGTCAATAATTCACCCCCCAGGGTTGCGCTCTTGAAGAATCACGGCGACGGCAGCTTGGCGGCTCCGGTTTTCTTCGAGACCGCCACCGCGATCAGCCCAAACGATATCGTCATCGCTGATTTCAACTTCGACGATCTCCTCGATTTTGCGGTGACCAATCCCAGTGCGGACTCGTTCACGGTGCGGCTCAACGCCACCGACAAACCACCCATCCTCTTCCAGACCGCTCTGAACCGCGGTGCGCTGACGACCTTCTCCATCAGCGGCGCACGGTCGGACGAGCTGATCTACTTCCTCTTCTCGTTGCAGGGTGTAGCACCTGGCGGACTCGCACCGGCCGCGCTCGGCGGGATGTGCCTCGATCTCGTTGGCCCGGTTATGTTGATCGGAGCGAAACGGGCCAACGCCGCCGGCTACGCCGACCTCAAGGTGCCGATCCCAAGCACCGCACCGACCGTGACGGTCTGGACCCAGGCCGCCATCCAGCGCGGCACGGGCGGCGCCGACTCGGTGAAGTCGCAGTACATCGAGGGCCAGATCCGGTAACGACTGCCGTTCGATGAACGATGTCGATCACTCCATCATCTACTCGGCCATCATAGGGCACGAGACCGGCGATCGCGCTGCGCTGACCGTGCGATCGCTATCACCGATCCGTAGCCCGACAGTGATGGAGGGCGAGATCGGCGGACGGGTGGTGAATGCCCGGGGATTGCTCTCTCCACCGATCGATCGAGCATCACTTTCTTCGCCACTCCATCACCTACTTGGCTATCATGGGAGACGAGATCAGCGATCGCGCTGCGCTGACCGTGCGATCGCCATCACTCCATCATCCTCTCGGCTGTCGTGGTACATGAGACCGGCGATCGCGCTGCGTTGACTGTACGACCACCATCACCCCATCATCGGCCCCGCCATCATAGGATACGAGACCGGCGATCGCGCTGCGCTGACCGTGCGATCGCTATCACCGATCCGTAGCCCGACAGTGATGGAGGGCGAGATCGGCGGACGGGTGGTGAATGCCCGGGGATTGCTCTCTCCACCGATCGATCCACAGTCGTCACTGATGAGAGCAATCGAACGGTGCTGCACTCGAGATGGTACAGCGCCGCCCTCCCTAAACCGGTCGGGCTACGGATGGGACCATCGAATGTGAAAGGTGTGAGGTGCGCGATCCGGCGCCACTCATCGAAGAATCGCAGCCTGATCCCATCACTACCCCATGCTCCGGCAGGACCTCCTGAGCCGTGACGATCATCCTGCGACGGCCATCACTCCATCATCCTCTCGGCTGTCGTGGTACATGAGACCGGCGATCGCGCTGCGCTGACCGTGCGACCACCATCACCCCATCATCGGCCCCGCCATCATGGGAGACGAGATCGGCGATCGCGCTGCGCAGACCGTGCGATCGCTATCACCGATCCGTAGCCCGACAGTGATGGAGGGCGAGGATACCTGGCATTCGTGACTACCGTTGGATTGCTCCACCTTCCCTTCGAGCTGGTCCATCCGAGCAATCGGCAGGCGCATTCACGCCTGATCGCACCTCGTCGCCCTCCCTGACGGTTGGGCTACGGATGGCCGTGGCGTATGAGAAAGGAGTGGGTGGAGCGGTTGGTATTCAGTGAGAAGCAGCATCGCAAAAATTGTTAGGTTGAAGGGGCGGAACTTGGTCAGCGTGGATCAAGCTCATTCAGGTGGCTCGGCTTGACCTTCGTCCACGTAGACGCATGCCTCATGGACCTCGTTTTCGGTCCAGAGCCAACGCGTGCTGCCATGGCGCGACCAGGGTTTTATCTTGGGATTCATGAGACCGGTAGCTCTCAAACCACGCGTGGACCACGTTTTTAGAGAAGTCATCACTAATTCGGGCTCGCGATCGGCGGTGACGACGAGATGAACATGGTCTTTCTGGACACTCAAAGCCTGGAGGAACCACCCGCGCTGATCACAAACCTCTCTAATGGTCTGAGCCACGATATTACGGCATTCTCGATTCAGGGAAACGGGTGGATGTTTGCATTGTTCGCTTTCGCGGTCCTGGCGTCGTTTGTCAGGTGGGATGACATCTCCTCCCCTGATATTGTGCTTTGTCCTGTCCATCGAACCCCTTTCATCGCCATGCAGCCAGGTGCCGTGACATCGAAAGCTGATGAAATACGCCAGGACATCGCCTGAACCTCCTCTTGTCGAATCTTGTCTCCTCATCGAGAATCCTCCTCGATCGCTGCTGGTTCTGTCATGACGATGGTGATGTCCAGGAGTTACCGAAAACGAAATGCTGGCGATGAATTTTATTGGCGAGCAGAGATGAGAGCAATCGAACGGTGCTGCACTCGAGATGGTACAGCGCCGCCCTCCCTAAACCGGTCGGGCTACGGATGGGACCATCGAATGTGAAAGGTGTGAGGTGCGCGATCCGGCGCCACTCATCGAAGAATAGCAGCCTGATCCCATCGCCGTCGCATACGCCGGAGGGAGACGAGATCAGCGATCGCACGACTCTGATCCGGCGACCACCATCACCCGATCATCGGCCCCGCCGTCATAGGAGACGAGTCCGGCGGACGCGCTGTGCTCACTGTGCGATCGCTATCACCCCATCATCTACTCGGCCATCATGGGAGAGGAGACCGGCGATCGCGGTGCGCTGACCGTGCGGTCGCTATCACCCATCCGTAGCCCGACAGTGATGGAGGGCGAGATCGGCGGGCGAGTGGCCATGACCAAACG
>Ga0190283_1000568_pt1 | contig 18930 bp, 12 predicted proteins | sample 48691801_MG_FD_161669 | JGI IMG/M metagenome (GOLD analysis project Ga0190283, IMG submission 161669) | Hydrothermal vent microbial mat bacterial communities from Southern Trench, Guaymas Basin, Mexico - 4869-18-0-1_MG | ecosystem: Environmental > Aquatic > Marine > Hydrothermal vents >...
GTTTGATGTTTGATGTTTGATGTTTGATGTTTGATGTTTGATGTTTGATGTTTGATGTTTGATGTTTGATGTTTGATGTTTGATGTTTGATGTTTGATGTTTGATGTTTGATGTTTGGTATTTGAGATTTGTTATTTATTTGAGATTTGGGATTTGTTATTTGATGCTTAAAAACGAACTTAAACAATGGTTAGAACCTCTCAAAGGTGATTCCCCCCCCTTGTATGTGGTAGGCGGTGCTGTCCGGGATCATTTCCTTTCCCGGGTTCCCAAAGATGTTGATCTGATGTGCCAGGGGGCTGACACCATGGCCAGACGGGTGGCTGACACCCGAAATGCAGCTGTGGTGCCTTTTCAGAAAAATGCGGATGAACCCTGCTTCCGGGTTGCGGACAGGGGGACATCGGATTCATTTATTGATATCGCTCTGATGCGGGGGGATACTGTGATTGAGGACCTTAACCGCCGGGATTTTACCATTAACGCCATTGCCATTCAGGTGGAACAGGGCGGAGTGACGGGTGACATTATTGACCCGTTAGACGGAGTGGGTGATATAAAACAGCGTCTCATCAGAATGACCAGCCCGGATGCGCTTATTTCTGATCCGCTGAGGATACTGCGGGCAGTACGGTTTGCCGCCAGCCTTGATTTTACGATTGAAGAGGCTACCCTTGCGGCAATGAGACAACATGCCCCCCTGATGAAAAAGACGGCTAATGAACGCATTCTTGCTGAACTGCTTGAAATTTTCAAAACCGGACACAGCATCCGTTTTGTCCAAATGATGGATGAACTGGGAATTCTGGAAGTCATTTTTCCTGAAATCATACAGATGAAGGGCTGCACACAGAATACCTATCATCATCTGGATGTCTGGAACCATTCCCTGCTGATGCTGGAACACTGCGAATATATTGCACACCATCCTGAAGAATTTTTCGGTCCCGAAGGCAGGCAGGTGTCAGAAAATCTGAAACCCCATAATCGCCTGCCTTTGCTGAAACTGGCAGCCATGCTGCACGATGTGGGCAAGCCGGAAACCCGCGGGGTAAAAGAAGACGGGCGGATCACCTTTTACGGTCATGAACAGAAAGGTGCGGAGATGGTTTCCGATATTGCCTTCCGACTGCGGCTCCCGAACCAGGCTCACGAATTTGTCCGCATTCTGGTGGCCGAACATATTAACATTCTGAGTCTCTTTTTCAGCAAAACAAAGCCGACCACACGGATGCGCTGGTTTCGCAAAGTAAAAGATGACTGCATCCCCCTCATCATCATGGGAATGGCCGATATCAGAAGCACATTAGGCCCGGCCGCGTCTGAGGAAAGAGGGGAAAAACATCTTCGCTGGTCTCAGAAGACCGTGGCCGCGTATTACGGGAAAATAAAGAAGCAACTGGAGCGTCGCAATCTGATCAGCGGAGACGATCTGATCGCCCGGGGAATGACACCCGGCCCTGAAATGGGCCGCATTCTCAAGCAGGTGAGAAATGCTCAGGATGCTGGTCAGGTTACGAACCGGGAGGAGGCTTTGGCTCTGGCAGGGGAACTTGCGCCAGGGGATAAATCCTCCGGCTGAAATCGGAAGCTTACGCCGGGGGATCAATCCCCCGGCTGAAAGCGGAAGCAGCCTGAAGGCAGCTGCGAATGAAGATGCCGGCTTTTTCGGCCCGTTAGCTTACGCCGGGGGATCAATCCCCCGGCTGAAAGCGGATCAGCTTACGCCGAGGGATCAAATCCCCCGGCTGAAAGCGAAAGCAGCCTGAAGGCAGTTGCGAATGAGGATGCCGGCTTTTTCGGCCCGTTACGCAAATCGGATCAGCTGCTTGAGCTGTCAGCCTCGGAATTTATTCCGAGGCGAAAGGAAAGAAACAATGGAACTCCCAAAAGAATTCAAGCTGATCTCAGAATTTGTGACCGGCTCCCATTTATACGGAAACAGCACTCCTGAATCGGATGTGGACACCCGCGGGGTTTTCATCCCTGACAGGAGATATTTTCTCGGGTTTATGAACCGCACCAAACAGTTTGAAGATAAAGTCACGGACACCGTTTTCACGGAGATTCGTCAGTTCCTCAAGCTGGCCCTGGACTGTAATCCGAATATCATTGAATGGCTGTTTGTTCCTGAAAAGGACTGGCTGACATCTTCCGAAGAATGGAAACGCATTGTTGAGAAAAGAGATCTGTTTCTCTCCAAAAAAGCCAGATACACCTTTGCCGGATACGCCTTTTCCCAACTGAGAAGAATCAAACGGCACAGATCATGGCTGCTGCATCCGCCTAAGAAAAAGCCGCTCCGTTCCGATTACGGACTCCCTGAAGATAAGAAGCTGGTAAGCGCGGATCAGATCGGCGCGTTCAATGCGGTACTGGCGAACTATTTTGATGAGATCAAACAGCATCACAAATTGAAATTGCAATTGGAAGAAATGCAGGAGACCCGTGATTTTCTCTCCGTGTTTCAGAGCAGCAAGACCATGGATGTGAAAATGGCAGAAAGCATCATGTCTGTCAGCGATAATTTTCTGGCGGCTTTGGATAAGGAGAAAAGGTATAATCAGGCGTTAAGGGAATGGAACCAGTATCAGAACTGGAAAAAGAACCGGAATCCGGAGCGTGCGGAACTGGAGAGGAAGTTCGGCTTTGATTCAAAACATGGCTCACATCTCTACCGCCTGCTGGGAGAGTGCGAAGAACTCCTGATGAAAAAGACCCTGATATTTCCAAGACCTGACGCGGAGCTTCTGCTGGACATCAAGAAAGGCTGCTGGAATTATGAGACCCTGATGGAGAAAATCGGGGATATTGACGCACGATTCGACAAGTTGTATAAGGAATCTCCCCTGCCCAAAAATCCCGACAGGGTTGCGATGGATAAATTGTGTATTGAGATTGTGGAGGAATATCTGAAGGGATAAGGTTCCCGCCCCAATTTCATAAAGGATCGCTGAAAATGGAAATAAAAAATTCAGGCCGGCTGATTAAATTATCGCCAATATTCTTTCTGTTCATCCTCACAATCATATTTTTTCATCCTGTCATTTTTCAGGGGAAAACATTTTATGCGTTTGACACACTGCTGCAATATCTGCCATGGTCGTCGCAAGCTCCGCCTGATTTCAGGGCGAACAATCCTTTGATTACAGATCCTGTCAATGTTTTTTATCCTTATTATAATTTTATTAAAAAGTGCATCAGTTCAAGAACATTCTGCTTTTGGAAAGATTATATTCTTTGCGGTGTTCCGACATCTCCGACAGGAAATCCCATTACATTCCTTTTTTATCTTCTTTTTTCCGAATCAGCGGCCCATGATCTGTTGCTATGGCTTCATTTGTTCGGAGCGGGTTTGTTTATGTTTTTGTATCTCAGAGAAGCGGGCCTGAAAACCTGCTCTGCTCTGATTGGTGCAATTGCCTGGATGTTCAATGGGTATGTGATGGTCTGGTTTGAATTCCAGAATATCATCATCTTGGCACCCTCATTGGCAGCTTCCCTGTATTATTTTGAACGCTGGCTGAAAACAAGAGCAATACTTTACTGTCTCTGTATTTCCTGTGCGCTTGCACTGTCAATATCCGTTGGCTGTGCACAGCCCAATATATACCAGTTTATTTTTGCCTGTTCTTATTTTATTTTCCGATATATATGGATGAGAAGAAAGTATGCTGATTTCAGAAAAGCTGGCAGGCATGAATTAATAGGCTTGGGACTGGCAATTTTTATGGGAATACTTATATCTTCAAATTTTCTGTTTGGCAATATCTCTACGCTCCATGAAGGCTCTCATCGCCAGGGGTTCTCATTTGAAGAACTTTATAAGCAGACAGGACAACTTCCTCCCAAATATCTGACAACCCTTATATACCCTGACTTCTTCGGAAGTCCTGCGGGTAACAGAATAAGTTTTCCCCCGAGAATCAAAGGCGCACAACCTTATAACAACTATAATGAATTATGCATATATTTTGGAATAATACCTCTTTTTCTTATTCTTGCCTGCCTTCCCTATTTATTAAAAAGTAAGGAATACATACCATTTTATTTTTTCACGGCTCTTATCACATTGACAATGGCAATGGGAAGCATTCTCTATTATCCGATGGCAGAATTTATTCCGGGTCTGAATTTGTCCGCTCCGCTGAGAATCCTTTATATTTTCGGATTTTCTGTTTCAGTGCTGAGTGCATTGGGCACTGATATTTTGTTATCTGACGAAGACAAAGAGAAAAGGTCTTTTATTGTATTGTGGACTCTGCTGCTCGGGACAGCGATTGTCATATATTTATTTGTTCAGACTGACGCAGGTATTAAATGGGCTGCAAATTCTGTGAATTGGAGTGACTGGAATCAGATGCGCGGTATTTTTCAAGGACATTTCTTTTTTTCCTCTCCAACCATATTGAAACCGCTCGGACTTGTTTTCATATCATATCTTTGTCTTGTGTCTATCCTGCTTTACAGAAAAAAACGGTCAGGAAATATTTTTCTTTTTCTTACCTTCCTTATATTGTCTTATGATCTGATTTCATTCGGACTGACATATAACACAGCATCACCCAGGGACCTTGAATTTCCCCAGACAGAGGCAATACAATTTCTCAGACAGGATAAATCTGCATACAGAATCATCACTTACGGAAATTTTATGCATAATTCTTTTGCTCCGTTCGGCATTCAGGATGCCGGCGGATATTCTTCCTTTTATCTCAGGCGGTATGGCGAATTTCTGCATCTGAGTCAGCATGGTCCTGATATTCCGTTACCCGATAATTTCAGCAGATGGACATACTTCAATAAATTCGGTTCTCCGCTCCTTGATCTTATCAATGTGAAATATGTATTGCTTCCTCCGTCCATGCCAGTGAATTCTCCCAAGTTGGAACTGGTCTATGATAATGAGATAAAAATTTATGAAAATAAAGATGCTTTTCCAAGAGCGTTTTTTGTTTCTGAATATCAGCTCTGCAATGATCGAAAATCGGCTTATAAAATGATGGCATCGTATTCCCTGAAAGATTTTAACAAAAAGGTGATATTAGAATCTTTGCCGCTGGAGGATTTTCAGAAAAGCAGTAATCCTGAAAATAAAACTGAGCCGCATGTCAGCATCACCTCTTATCATCCCGGGAGAATAGAAATCAGTGTTTCCACAGATCAGAAAGGATTTCTGATTTTAAGTGATAATTATCATCCGAGCTGGACAGCCGAAACTGACGGAGTGAAAACAGAACTCTTGCGAGCCAACTACATCATGCAGGCTGTCCCGGTAAGACCCGGAAACCATAAAATCGTGCTTAAATTTTATCCGAAATTGCGAGTGACAGGTCTGATTATGACTGCTGTGGGATGGGTTGTACTTGTTGTACTGATAGCGTTTTCAGGTGTTGCCAGAAGGAAGCAACAAGCGCAGCATAGTCAGCAGATTGGAAAATGCTCCCGAATCGCTCCCTGAGGATTGGGAACTCCCCGGAAAGCCTGGGATTTATTAATCTCAAGCGGGCATTTGGAGAGTATTTTTGCTCTGCTGGCAGCTTAATGTCTGACAACATTTTTTTTGAACGGATGAGTAATAATATCCCAGAATTTCATCGGAATTTTCATATTAACCAAAGAAAAAATAGGAATTTTTGATATATTGTTGTTTATATATGATAAAAAACTGTAAATAAGAGCTTCTTTTGTCTGTTTCGGAAGGTTGCCATCAATCTGAGGCACCTTTCTCCCCCTTAATTGTTCCATAAAATAAACAATTTTAACACCTGTTTTCTTTTTCTTAAACTGCCCGATCTGAGAAAAAGCCAATCTTCCAATGGGCAGTTCAGTCATAATGTCAATGAATTTCAGATCGCGAGCATGTTCCAAAATTTTGACTGCTTTCTCATTCTTTGCAACTACCACAGACAGTCCTGCACTGTCATGAGACATCTCCGGAAGCCATGCGTCACCAAAACATAAATCCGCATTTTCTCCGATGACATCAACGCATGTGGCACATCTGTCCGGATTGAAAAAATTATTTGTCCACGGGATCAGAAAGCTTCTTCGATCAAAAATATGAACCTGATCGTCTTTCGTTATCACAGTCATCTTCCCAGGCCAGCCATGGGAGCGAAATTTGATATGCTGAACATCCTCAAGCTCGATATCATGTTGCTTTAACGCATATCTGGTAAGTTCAAGCGTGGCATTTCTTCCGCAAAAAAGGCCGAATGTGAGAGGAATCTGCTGTTGCAACCTCGGTATGCGCTGCTTTGCATAAAAGATTCCGTTAATCTGACAGGGAACGCCTACAAATACATATTTCTTATGTTTTTTCTCCCTGTCTTTCCATATATCTCTTACTGTTCGGCAGGCAGGAACCGGTATGTATTTGGAACCCTGCGCCTCCAGAATTTCTTCTGAGGAGCTTGCGATGAATGTCTCTGGTTCGAGAGGATATTTTTCTTTGAACTTGGTTACAACCGCGCCGTCAATTTGGCCGGATTCCAGCAGATATTGCAAAAGAGCCGTGACTGCCCCTCCGCTACTGGAATGATATTGAATTTTCCTATCCGAAGCTTTGATCACATAGATTTTGAAATACTGCCCTATGAGTTCATGATATGATGCAGAACCATCTGATTTATCCGGGATGCGGATTTTACGCCCCGGACACACAGAAATACATATGCCTTTGCAATCATCGCATCTCCCAGGCCCTTTGGGCCAGTAATTTCCCAGATTGTCACGGATTAGCGATATTCGTTGGCGGGGGCATACAGCCTCGCACAAACCGCACTGACAGCACAGATATCGCGGCACATCTGATATAACGGTGTCAGTCATTATCGAAATATGTCCTTATATGAAAGTGTTAGGTGTCAGGAAAAATTGTAAAACTTAAACTTTCATGGTTCGCTGAGACCGGCAGACCATGGCTGTTTAAGGGCACTCAGCTTTTGAATCATTAGCTCCGATATTTTCTGATGATTTGTCAATATGTTTTCGAAACAAGATGAATAAAATACCGCCGAGCAATGGAATGATAACGCCGCTGACGGATCGGGATAACAGGGCAATGATCATTCCCTGCTCATTTGCAAGTCCCAGCCAATTGAGAAAATAGACAAACGCGCCTTCCCTTAATCCCATCGAATTGATTGAAATGGGCAAAGCGGAAATCAGCATGATAAGCGGTGCGATGAGGAAAAGGTTGTGAAAAGGAAGAATCACATTCACTGTAAGCCCGTAAAAAAAAATAACAACGATCAGAAGTATCTGGAAAACAAGTGCCAGAAAAAGAGCAGACAGAACAAGCTTTCTGTTAATCGTCATTTTGCACAGTTCGTCAAAGATGCTGACAAGTTTGAGAAAGTACTTGTTTTTTATTTCTTTTTTTTTAAGATCAAGTCTCAGCCAATTCCCTTCAATCAGCAATATGATGAACAAAATAGCGAGACTCGAATAAATCGTCGCCATCCAGAAGACGCATTTAAGACGGATAATATTGTGTGATATAATTATGCCCATTGCAAGTGTCACACCCATCATCAGAAAACCAAACACCCGGGTCATCAGGACACTGACAACTGATTTGCCAGGGGATTTACAGAATTTGTGAATATCATGCATTTTGTAAACATCCCCGCCCATATCAGAAGGAAGAAACACATTAAAAAACTGCCCGACAATTTGGGAATAAGCAAGTCTCCACAAGGGAACTCCGCAGGAATCATCATTAAGTAAAATCATCCAGCGATAAGCATTCAGCCACACTGCTCCCAGATGCAGCAATATGGGAACAATAAGCCAGCCGATATTCAGGTGAAGCAGTACTTTTCCAAGCTCTCTGAAACTGAGAGATGAAACAAGGTAAGCAATCAGCACCAGCAGAATCATTGTCTGGAAGGCTTGTATCAGTCGTGAATGCCAAGTCGTGCTATCCATAGATGAACTTACGAACAAGTTGTGATGTTGTCAATTCTCTCTGGGCAAGATATTTTACCCCTTCAATGATTTTTTTCCTGTACTTCTCACGTTCATTCCAAATTTCTGATATTTTATCATACACAAAATTTTCAGTAAAATTGTCAAAGGAAATCGTTGCTTCCGGGATATTGAGTTCATTGAAGAAACTCTCCACCTTCTTATTATAAACAATACCGACCATAGGAGTATGGGCAACCGAGGAGAATATCAGTGAATGCATACGCATACCAATAAACAACTCGAACTGTGCAATAACAGAAGCTATTTCTCCGGGCAGATGGTCTTCTTTGGGAATATAGTGAACACGTTCCCGATTCTTTGCGAGCATGCGAATCTGATCAAATATTTTACCTTCGACATCTGTGGGGACAAGAACAATATTGACATCAAGCTGCTCAATCAGGCGATCAGTAACTCTTGCCAAAACAGCAATAAAGGAAGATGTGTTTATCCTGGCCCCTCCTTTCCGCACCATAAAATCCACAAAGCTGTTCACATTCATGCCGATAAGCGGCTTGTTCATATCAATTTCATATTTATCGCAAATCTCCCTGGCTCTGGAAACTGGCGCAAGTTTCATTCGTAAAGCCGGATCAGCGGCAACCGCCATGTGAGGAGGATTAACGCCCAATGTCCGTGCCAAGTCCATGCTGTTTTGGTCTCTTGTTGTCATAACAGAGGTGCAGTTGCCCACTTTACGCATGATGGCCTGCCCTAATTCCGTATTCAGGGGACCTGTTCCGACACCATATAAAACCACAGGTTTTCCAAGCATTTTGGCATACGGCAGGACAAATCGGAAGTTAAGCAAATAACTGAATACGGGATTCCACAACTTTTTATCAAAGAAAACCCCGCCTCGTATAAGAACCCAGTCACAGCGGGGAAGATTAAGCAAAACAGGTAATCCCATAAAATTTAAGCTCAGATTCCACGGCATCATATCAATACGCTTTATAGCGGAATGATGTTCAGGAAAATATGCCTTTATATCCGGATTAAGAACTGAATATATGTCAAACTTTGCAGAAGGATCAATCTCCGTAATCTCAGACATTATCACGTCAAGTGAAGCGGTATCGCCCATATTTCTCCCGGAAAATTGTTCCAATACGGCTATTCTTGCCATTTAAAGGCCTCCTTTTGATTTCCTTCGGATGTTCAGCAGATGGACAAAAATCTTATCTGTCTCGTTCTCACAAAGTGTGGAAACGAGATACACGAGATAAATGAGAAAAAAGCATGTTCTGTGTTTTCATTACGGTTTCCAACGATCTTTTACCGCTCTGATTTTGGGCCATGCCAAATCAGGATAGAATTTGTGACCTCCGTTACCGATTATCAGAGAGAGGTTCTTCTCATATCCCATTGCGGAGAAAACGCTGTTTGTACGGTCAAAGGCTTCCCGAACCCCGGACAGGGTGGCAATGGGATCATGCTTTCCGGCCACAATGATCAGATACCTTGGCGCAATCAGTCCTCCGATATCACCCATGTCGGCGTATTGAAGAATGCCAGGCAAATATCCGCATGCACAGTGCGGGAATTTTATCCAAGAGTCAGCATAAGTGCAAAACGAGCAGGAAACAACTGCCAGCCGTATTCGCGGATCAACACATGCGGCGTAAAAAGCTATCGTGCCGCCCATTGAATTTCCCATGCAGCCAATGCGCTCCGCATTGAGGTCCGTTTGCGTGCTTATGAAATCAACAGCTCGCATTACGTCGAAGACGCGCTCGCCGATAAGCGTCTTTCCAAGCATAAGGGCATTAAGCGCTTCGTGACTGCACAAAGCAGCACGCTCTCCGAAACCACGCTGCTCAATTGCCAACGCGGCCCATCCGTTCTGAACAGCCTGAATAGCGAAATCAAGGCCATCCCTGGTTTTCTTCTGACCTATGGAAACGCGCATTCCGCTTTTTCTGTGGCCTTGCAGACAGATCATCACAGGAAAGGGCGGGTTCACCTTCTTAGGTTTCAAAAGATATCCTGGTACAAGAGCCTTCTGCTCGGCGCGAAAAGATACTCTGTAAGATATGTAATCTTCAGTCTCTTCTTTGAAAACAATATCGGATTTCACATTTCGATTCCATTCATCAGGTAAACAGAGTATGTGTGCCAGCTTTGAGCGAAGCATTCTCTGCCACTTTTCCACATCGTCTGTTCCTTCAAAAGCAAGAGCGGGCTTCATTTCTCGGAGCAGATGGCGATGGTATTCAGGAAGACTCAGCAGTTCCTTGGGGGATTTTATATCGTCGGCTTGTCCGCAGGCCAGGAAAACCGCAAGATAAAAAAGCAGAAATAAATACGATATTCTAATAAATTGCTTCATTCATTGTTATCCCATTGACAGAATCATATTTCATGACTCTCATATAATTTTTTTAAAAAAACAGAAAATCTTTTCCGAGTGCAAAAAACCGCTTCGCTTAATTTTTGCACTCCGGATTCATGCAAAAAAACGCTTCGCTTAATTTTTGCACTCCGGATTCATGCAAATTTTGATCTGCTGATTGTTTCTATACCATTCTTCCAATATCAGAAGTGTCCATATTCGTCTGCCATGATTGATTCTGCCTTTTTGATGGTCGCTCACCATCTGTTGAATGCGATCTGGCTTGAAAAAATCATAGATTTTTGAATTTGGAGAAAGAAGGCTGTCTTGTATCAAATCTCTGAGGTCTTTTTTGCACCATTCTTCCACAGGTGCGGCAAAGCCTCTTTTATTTCTGTCCCGAATATTATCTGGCAGAATATCTGTCTGCATCTTACGAAGCAGATATTTGGTCTGACGGCCTTTTATTTTCATCTTTTCGGGTAAACAGGCTGAAAATTCGACATATTTTTTGTCTAACAGAGGAGACCTTGCTTCCAGACCATGCGCCATGGTCATCCTGTCCATTTTTACAAGATTGTTGCCCGGCAGATAATTCAGCAGATCTGTATAGAGCGTTCTGTCAAGAAAGGAATCCGCATAAGCGCGATCAAAAAATTCAGACAGAAAAGCATCAGACTGATGCCCCTTGACAAGTACACGCATTTCATCATTAAGGCATTCCTGTTTCATATCCTCGCTAAAGTATGAGCCCCATCGGACAATGCTTGCTTTTGGCGAAGTAGCGGCAACCTGTGCGAGACGTTTGACACCCATGATCCAATTTGTTTCTATGGGTATGTTTGAAGGCTCCGGTATCTGGCTGACCATTTTAGGTATGATGTCCTGAGTGATAAACCGGGGAAGTGCGGTGTATGGCTTCACATAGCGATCAAGCCAATACCGGGGATACCCTGCAAAGGTTTCATCTCCACCGTCCCCGTTGAGTGCAACGGTCACATGCTGGCGCGTCAACTGTGCCAGATAATACGTCTGAAACGCGCAGGAATCGGCAAAAGGCTCGTCAAAGCTGCGAACAAGTTTTGGTATGATGTCTGCCGCATTTTCCGGGGTGACAATAAATTCATGATGCTCTGTACCCCATTTCTCCGCAATTGCTCTGGCATACGGCAGTTCGTTAAATGCTTCATAATTAAAGCCGATGGAAAAAGTCTTGACAGGTTCCGTGCAAAGCTCGGCCATCAGGGTTACGACGATGGAGGAATCTATGCCGCCGCTTAAAAACGCTCCCAGGGGAACATCACTTATAAGCCGTTTCTTCACAGCTTCTTTTAATATCCTGTGAAGTTCCTCTGCTGCCTCATTTTCAGAAATCTGTAATTTCGGTTTATAGACAACATCCCAATATCGTCGTATCTGGTATTTGTTATCTTTTAAAATCAGAAAATGTGCCGGAGGAAGCTTGAATATGTCTTTGTAAATGCTATACGGATCAGGAACATACTGAAGTGTCAGGTAATGATGCAGGGCAACAGGATCAATCTCCTTTTTTACTGAAGGATGCTGCAAAAGAGATTTGAGTTCTGATCCGAAAATAAAACCTTCCCTGTTGCGGGTGTAATAAAATGGTTTTTTTCCCATCCTGTCGCGGGCGGCAAAGAGTGTTTTTTTCCTGTCGTCCCATAATGCGAAGGCAAACATTCCGTCGAGATGTTCAAGACAATTTACTCCATACTCCTCATAAGCATGAACGATGACTTCAGTATCCGTATGTGTGCGGAAAGTATGACCTGCTGATTCCAGGGAAGAGCGGAGTTCCGGGAAATTATAGATTTCTCCGTTAAAAACAATCTGTATGCTTTTATCTTCATTGGAAAGGGGCTGCTCTCCGGTGACAAGATCAATAATTGCCAGACGCCTGTGCCCAAGTCCGACATTATCCTGTATGTATGTTCCGTCACCATCAGGGCCGCGATGTGAAAGCACATCATTCATTTTGTCCAACAAATGAGTTTCGACCTTGTGTTGTGAATCAGAATAAACCAGCCCGCATATTCCGCACATAATGAAAATCCTCGCTATCCTCTTATTCTCACACGATAAGAAACCAAGTTTTCTGGAAAAAGCTTAGTTTTCCTGTTCTGAAATATGTTTATAGACATCCGCATACTGCCCTGCAACAGCATTCCATCGGAATTGAGATTTTACTTTCTGAATATTATTTTGGCCCATTTTGTTTTGTAAATCCGGTGATGAGGCCAGCCTGCATATAGCATCGGCAATGGATTTTGCGTCTTTCGGAGGGACTAAGAATCCGTTCACGCCATTTTCGACAAATTCCTGTACCCCACCGCTCTGAGCCGCAATAATGGGCAGCCCGCAGGCCATGGCCTCTGTGAACACCTGCCCGAAGCTGTCACCGTAGGATGGGAGAACAAAAATATCAGCCTGATTATATATCCGGGGCAACTTATTATGATCCACAGGCCCCGTAAAAGTTACCGAATCCTGCAGATTCAGCAGGGCTGTCCTGTCTTTTAATTCTTTTTCAAAGTTTCCTGTACCAACTATGACAAGATGAAATTTATATTCTTTCAACTGGGAGAGTGCTTCAAGCAAGTACTGAATCCCTTTCCATTCCAACAAACGGGCAACCGATAAAATACGCACATAAGAATCAGCGTTTTTTGCGCCTGAAAAGGGTTGAAAAAAATTTGTGTCAACTCCGTTGCAGATCACATTATATTTCAATTTTGGCTCTGTTCGCTTCGCAAATTTTCCCAGATCATCACTCAGTGCAACCACGGCATCTGCGTTACGCCAAATCAGGCGATTCACAGGGGCCAGAAGTCTGTGCATAGCCTGAAACTCACCGGGATTGTATCCCGGCACATCTCCTCCCCGAAGCGAAACAATAAAAGGGAGAGACCTGCCCACAAAGAATGAAAGCAGACCTGTGGGAACACTGAAAAAATAGTGAATCAGATCGTACCTGTTTTCTCTGACAAGCCTTCGGATAAGAAAAAAGGCTCGTATAAGAAACTCGCTCATTCCCCGAATTCCGGTTTGATGGACGCTTTTGCGATGCACTTTTAATGAATGAATATGCGCTCCCTCCATAAGGTAATAAAGATTTCTGTCTCCATGAGATGTGACAACATCCACGCATATCCCGGTATTGGCGAGTTCCTGACACAAATGCCAGCTTGCCCGGCCTGCGCCGCCGCCCACAGGAGGAAATTCATAATTGACAATAAGAACACGCATCACTCACCTGTAATTCAATTCCAATCTTTTTTGGGTCAGTAACCAACTGTTCCAGAGAAAAAGCCTGTGGTCATTTTTACCTTCCTGATGTTCCTTTATCTTATTTTCAATGAAACTCCGGTTCATAAAGAATCCGGTGCTGTTTTCAGGCCACGGCAAAATGCCTTTTGCAAACCATTCTCCAATTGGCACTCCGAATCCTTTTTTGGGACGATAAAGTATGGCTTTGGGAAGAACCGGCTCCAACGCTTTCTTGAGTATGTATTTTGTCTGTCCATTGCGATATTTCCATGCATGCGGGATTCTTCGCACAAAATTTACCAAGTCTGTATCCAGAAATGGCGCACGTACTTCGAGAGAATTCATCATGCTTGCCCTGTCCGCCTTCACGAGTATTCCATCCTGTAAATAGAGTTTCGTATAAAACTGTAATGTTTTGTCAGCGAGATTTTTCTGGGAACAGGCTTCCCATTGCTCAATCGCTTCAGAATAAATATCTTCAATATCAGCAGGTTCCTGAAAAAGATCTTCGAGATCATTCGGTTCCAAAGGCCCCAGCCATATTGGATTCCAAAGGTGTTTCGGGTAGGAAAGTCCTGTCAATGTGCGTTTCAGCTTGAAATCCAGACTGATGTTCTTATGGGAAATCGGCAGTATATTCACTGCCATCCTGATACCCTGATGAACCGGCCGGGGGACCAGTCTGCTGTAAAATTCGGCCAGTCTCAACGCCCGAAAGGGATCATATCCTGCGAAAAGTTCGTCTCCGCCGTCTCCTCCCAGAGCCACCGTCACATATTTCCGGGTTTCCTGATTAAGCAGATATGTGGGAAGGAGTGAACTGTCTCCCATCGGTTCGTCAAGCCGGGCAACGATTTCCGGCAAAACCGTTCTGACTTCTTCAATGGAAAGCATTTTCAAATGATGATCTGTTTCAAAAAATTCGGCCACTCTCTGCGCGTATTCAGACTCATCAAAACTTGCCTCCTGAAAGCCGATGGAAAAAGTTTTCAGTCTTTTGTTCCCTGTATCCTGTGCGGCAAAAGCGGTTATGGCTGATGAATCAATGCCGCCGCTCAGAAATATTCCCAGGGGCACATCAGACATGAGCCTGCGGCGGACTGCTTTCTGAAGCAGATCCCGGAGTTGCTCCCCCCATTCTTCTTCGGGATTTTCAGGAACAGATTCAAACGGTTCCAGCACAAAATCCCAGTATTTGCTGATCTTCATTGAAAAATCGTTCAGACTGAAAATCAGATTATGACCTCCGGGAAGCTTATAAACCCGCTCATACAACGAATTGGGCGCGGGGATATACCCATAAGCGAAATATTTTTTCAGGCTTCTCGGAGAAACAGAGGCCTCCACAGAAGGATGCTTTGTCAATGCGGTCAATTCCGACGCGAATGCAAATGTGTGATTTTGCAAGGTGTAAAAGAGCGGCTTTTTGCCGAAACGGTCACGGCTTAAAAACAGGATGTTCCGGATCCTGTCATAAATGGCAAAGGCCCACATCCCATTCAACTGATTTGGCAGATCATCTCCCCATTCCCGGAATCCGTGCAGCAGTACTTCAGTATCTGAATGATCAGATTGGAAAACATGCCTCTTGCCCTGAAGTTCGTTGCGGAGTTCTGTGTGATTATATATTTCTCCGTTAAAAACAACGCCCAGCGCATTGTCAGGGGTCCACATGGGTTGAACACCGCCCGCGATATCTATGATGGAGAGTCTCCTGTGTCCCAGACAGACCGCTCTCTCCGGATCATGCCAGATTCCCTTGTCATCAGGGCCCCTGTGAAACATGGCCTCTGTCATCAGATCAAGGTCATGTATGGTCCCTTTACCTGTAAATCCGCATATTCCGCACATGACTGTAAATTTGTAGTTTTGAGTTTCGGTTTACGTTTCATTTTTTGGTCTCAGTTGATCTCCCCGGAAAATCCATGCCTGAATAAGACCCCTGTAGCTTATGGTAAGCTCAGGCGGAACAACATCAAAGTTCAGACAATTTTTTTCTCCTTTGCAGGGTTGCACAGTTTCAAACTTCAGATACTCTTTTCCGCCATACATAAAAACTGAACGATTGATAACATAATAATCATTTTCTGTAAAGCGTAAATCATCGCGTATCACAGAAAAAATTTTTACGGGAATTTTTGCATCCAGCCAGTCTCCGGGAAGAATATAATATAATCGAATATCATCACAATTTATTTCTTTGCTGGAGCATGTTTGCTCAATTTTTTTTCCTGCAATCATAATTTCTTCTCCCCAGCCTCCCCATACGCCGCTGCGGGTCCTTCCGACAGGATTGCTGTGGCTGAACTCATCCGGATAATTAAGCCATATCGGTCGAAAAGTGCCGTGTATGGGAGCAAACGGAATGACTTCGGAAAATACGGCAAGTATGGTAACAAAGACTACAGAAATACGCAGGTTCCGGCTAATGATAAGTTTGTCAAAGAGATATAACAGAAACACCAGAAAAAGCAGCAATGGTATATTCAGATATCGCATTCCTGCCGGCGTAAGTGTCAATCCGTAAGCTAACGGAGCTGCCAGGGCACTGACACCAATTATAAACCAGGCTGAAGACCCGCCGCGTTTTAAAAATAACAGCGTAAAAATCATCAGCAGGATCAGAACCGTTGGCAGTGCATTGAAAAAAGCAGCATAACATTTCATAATATAAATAAGAGTATGGGTTGTCAGACTTGATGCGCCGTAGTGCCCCACTCTCTCATTAAATGCCGGCGGCTGATAATTCCCGGGTGCTACCGGTATGACCGGATCTATAAGAATTTCTGAAGGAAAGAAGTTTCCAATGACTCCGATAATTAATGTCGAAACAAAGACGAGCAGAACAAGTTTATATTTATGCTTTTGGAAGTAATTAACAGCAGAGTCTGCGCTTTCTTTATTTTCCAAGTGAGAAGTTATGAATCTTATAAATTCTGAGAGCAGAACTATTCCAAGCAATTCCGCCAAAATAATAAAAATATGAAATATCGGATCTGCTTTCAATGACTGGTATATACTCAGTTTGCCCACTATCGGCCATATCCAGCTGATTAAAGGATGCGCCAATCCTTTTAACGGAGGGAATGATCCCCCGCGAGCCAGACCCACAATCAAATGACTTAGTACGCTGACAGATAAGGCTGCACATAAGGCGATGCCGGCATACAAAAGGAGCACACCGAGTCTCTTTCTGAAATCAGGGTCATAAAAAACCTTTGAATCCTGATAGGAGCAGTAAGTGAACATAAAAATTGACATAAGCAGAATGGGAGACGCACTCAGTTTTTCCTGAGCGGCAAACATGGCGATAATGATTGCAAGCAAGCCTGCTTTTTTATCATGGTTTTTAATCAGAACACACATATAGATAATTCCGATTATACCAAACAACATTGAAAACAGATCATAGTTGAATATTATCAGGGCCATACCGTTTGCGGGAAATAAAAGGAATAATCCCATAAACAGGATAAAATTCAATTCCCTGTTTTCATTTTTAAAAAAATATTTATCCATTAAAAAATGAATAAACAAAATTGATATAAATCCCACATACCAGTGCAATGCCTTGGCAATTATCTTAGGGATATTATAATTTTCTGAAAAATCAATAAGCAGATTTAAAACTGAAAAAATTATCCCGATTGTCACATCAGTGGTCCTGAGACATCCAAGATTCCATTGCCTCATGTCCGAATTTCTGAGGTCTGTTGCCTCCAGAATGATATAGGTTTCATCAACACTCAGAAATGACAGGCTTTTACTAATTGAAAAGCAGAGTACAGGAATGAACGCTATTGTGATGAATACGCTGAATTTAAGATTTTTCTCTCTTGGAATATAATAAGAGTACAAAAACAAAGTTGTCAGACAGGCAATAAGCAGGTTATATTCAAATATATTCATTGGCGACATGCCGACTCAGTTTTCAATTTTACGAATAAGATAAGGTTTTTTCTGCTGTGATTCATAATATGTCCGCATGACTATTTCCGCGAGCATTCCCATCAGAACAGCCATGCCCCCCATCAGAATAAAAAGCACTGTAAGCGTTGGCAGCGGAGTTTCTATAAAAGACTTCCCTCCCCAGAATTTATAATAAATCATTGTTAAGAATGCTATAAACGCAAAAAGAAAATTAGTCAACCCGAATCCTCCAAAAAAATGAATGGGACGCTGTAAATATTTGTCCCAAAATTTTATAAAGATCAGATCCAGTATCACCCTGCCCACTCTTGAAATACCGTAGTGTGAGTCCCCTGAATGGCGTACATGGTGGCTGACTACTATCTCAGTCACTTTTGCCCCTCTCCACGAAGTAAAAACAGGAATGAACCGATGCATTTCACCGTACAGTTTGACACCTTTTATGACATCCTTTTTATATGCCTTCAAAGAACATCCGTAATCATGCAATTTGACTCCTGCAACTTTGGAAATTAGCCAGTTGGCAATTTTGGACGGGATTATCCGTAAAAGCCTGGCATCTTTTCTGTTCTTCCTCCATCCGCTTACAACATCGTACCCTTCTTCTATTTTTGCCAAAAGCCGTGGAATATCCGAGGGGTCATTCTGATTGTCTCCATCCATTGCAATAATGATATCACCTTCTGCATGATCAAATCCGGCCATCATTGCACATGTCTGACCATAGTTGTGGAGCAAATGTATGACCCTGACACGATGGTCTTGTTCTGCAAGGGAAGACAGTATTTTTTCTGAGTTGTCATCTGATCCGTCATTTATCATGATAATCTCAAATTCACTGTCCATCGGTTCCAGCGATTTGATCAGATTTTTATACAGCAGTTCCAGATTGCTGCCTTCATTATGAACAGGAATTGTTATTGATATTTTCATTTATGCTGAACCAGGGTTTAAGGGCTTAAAAAAATTAAGGATTTCGGGAATCTGATATACTTTGGGAGGAATGCAAAAAAAGGCAGGATAAGAATAATTTTGATGGCAGACTGTTGAACCAAAGGTTAAATGTTGAAAGTTTCCCCAAACCGGAAACAAGTGATTTGGGGAAGTTATCTTTGTCATTAATTTGGCTGATGACAGCTAATCATTGGTGCTTATTCCTGATCAGCGGTGCTTATGGCTCCACCTGAGAGAAGCGAGTAAACTTTGTCTCCTGAAGCGTGAAGCGCTGTCAGTTCCAAACTGGTTTGAAGATTAGCACCAGTCCACGTCATAGTAACATCAGGATTTGGCCTGAAACCGCCTTTTCCTGCTGCAACCACATCACATCTCTCATTCGGGTAATCGGTGAAGTATGCCTGGCAGGAAGTATATGCATTCTTGATGTCTGCCTGGGCCTGAGA
>Ga0190283_1000570_pt1 | contig 18911 bp, 13 predicted proteins | sample 48691801_MG_FD_161669 | JGI IMG/M metagenome (GOLD analysis project Ga0190283, IMG submission 161669) | Hydrothermal vent microbial mat bacterial communities from Southern Trench, Guaymas Basin, Mexico - 4869-18-0-1_MG | ecosystem: Environmental > Aquatic > Marine > Hydrothermal vents >...
GTCGGGTACAGTAACCCACAAAACTACACCCCCACTCCCACTCCCACTCCCACTCCCACTCCCGCACCGTTCGCTCCAACTGCCCTTTTGTTTGCTCTCTTTGCCTCTCTTGGCAGTTTTTTTGCTTATAGGCTTAACCGAAACAAAAGCCAAAAAGGGAATTAACGGCACAAGTCTAACGAATTTCAACATATCACCAAGATTCGCACTTTGGCGGTAAACGTGATCGTACAAACCTGACAGGTCTTCAAGACCTGTCAGGTTTAATTCGTCAATTTTCATATTGCCCTTCTTTCCCTTTATGATCAAATTCCTTTTCCTATTTTGCGTTCTTGCCTTGATTGGAATAGCAGCCCTTGAATGGGAGATGCTTTTACCCGCTATTAACTTCTTTTGTTTTATTTTAGCGAAAGTGGCTGGGGTATTTATTCATTTATTTGATAATAGTCTGATTATCACGGGTCCCGTTCTTCGACATGGACATCATGGCTTTGCATTAGAAATCGCGAAAGAATGTTCAGGGCTTTCTGCTTCATGGTTATTAATTGTCGCTATCGTTGCTTTTGAAAGCCCTTGGAAACATAAACTTTGGGGAATGGTCATCGGCTTGCTGATTATCCAAACGATAAACCTGATTCGCATTATCAGCCTGTATTATATTGGTGATTGGTTGCCAGACTATTTTGTACTTATCCATGAGCAAGTTTGGCCAATTCTGTTAAATATCAGTATGATACTCATATTTGGCGGGTGGTTATTTTATACGATGACTCATTCGACAAAATCATAATGAAACAACTTAGCCCTTTACCAAAGTTTATCCTCCACTTCCTTTTATGGTTGATTCCCGCTTTCTTACTCTGGTGGGTATCCGTCAACGCCATCATCCTACCAGGATTGCGTTCTGTGGTGGGTGAAATGGCGAGTCTTTGGTTCAACCAAGAACAAGTTAAATTATACGATGTCCCTGGTGATAAATGGTTCATTCGTACCAATTTATTAACAAAACAGCAACCAAAAGATCCAAATCTCCACCTCCGTTGGACAGTATTTGTGAAACCGCTATTAATTTACACCATTGGATTTCCTATTCTCTGGGCATGGTTTTTAGCAACGCCACGACGGCGTATTTTTAATCAAATTGTTGGCAATGCCATTATTTTTCTACTCACTGTCATGGCTTTATGGTTGAAAGTGTTTTTTTTAGTCGCAAATGTAGCGGCAAGTGGTGGTGCAGAATATATTTATCGTGCTGGTTTGTTAATACCCGCCCCGATTTATTCTTCATTCCTGTTGAGTTTAATAGCCAATATCCAACTATTGATGAGTTATTTTGCTAGTGGGCTTGCGGTTCCGATAATTTGGTATGCTTTCAATCGTCAATTCATCAAAAAACTTTTAATTCGCAATAAATAGCTGAGTAATTTGGTTCAAGAAATCTGATTTTTGAAAAAATCGGATTTCTCCTGACTTTCAAAAATGTTAAAATATTGTATATGCTTATATAGTTAATGGTTTTAAACACCACCCTACATACACTGTTTTTGCAAATGCTGCCTGACGCGATTCAGATAATTTGAAATCGGCTCATCAGCTTGGCGTGGCAATAAAAAAAGGAGTTTCGCTGCGATAATATAAGGGCGCCGTGTTTCATCGCCAGCCGGGCGTTCTTTAGTCAGAATTTCTTCTAGCAAATAGAGAGCTTGTTCCGGATTGTCGCAATAACGGGGTAGAGTGACTTGTTGCGCGTACCGAGTGCTAAAAAAAGAGATTGATAATAGCGCAAGTGCAACGAAAATGATTATTTTCCAAGGATTAAACGTGCTTTGTTTTGATGTCATATAATAATTCCTAATTACTTCGGAACGAAGTTTCCCAATTTCCAATTCCCAATTATATATTCATGATTACTTTACGCAATTGTTCCCTACAGCGTGGAACCAAATTACTTTTTAATCAAGTTAATCTTACCCTACATGCCGGTCAAAAAGTGGGATTTATTGGAGCCAATGGTTGTGGTAAATCAAGTTTATTAGCTTTGCTACGGGGTGAATTGCATCAAGATGGTGGTGAGGTTAAATTGCCATCTCAATTAACCATTGCTTATGTTGCCCAAACAATTCCCGCGTTTTCAAAACAGGCTATTGAGTATGTTTTAGATGGCGATCAACCATTGCGTCAAATTGAGGAGCATTTATCAGCGGCGCAGCAAGCCGGTGATGGTATGCGCGAAGCGCGTTTACATGCACAATATGAAGCCATTGATGGTTATACTGCCCGAACCAGAGCTGCACAACTTATGCATGGTTTAGCTTTTGCTACAAGCGAGCATGAAAAACCGGTGAATGAGTTTTCAGGCGGTTGGCGAATGCGATTAAATTTGGCACAAGCCCTGATGTGTCGTTCTGATTTATTATTGTTAGATGAGCCTACCAATCATTTAGATTTGGATGCTGTATTGTGGTTTGAGCAGTGGTTAAAGCGTTATCAGGGCACTTTACTTTTGATTTCCCATGATCGGGATTTTTTGGATAATGTGGTTGATAGTATTGCCCATATTGATCAAAAAACAATCACCTTATATTCTGGCAACGTATCCGCTTATGAACGTCAACGCGCCGCTAAATTAGCGTTACAACAAGCGGCTTATCAAAAACAGCAGCGAGAAATTACCCATCTGCAATCATTCATTAATCGTTTTCGTTATAAGGCAACCAAGGCAAAACAAGCACAAAGTCGCGTTAAAGCTTTAGCGCGTATGGAAAGTATTGCGCCGGCTCATGTTGATTCGCCATTTCATTTTAGTATTCAATCCTCAAACGAGACATCTAACCAATTGATTGACTTAGATAAAGTCAGTATTGGCTATACTGAAACACCTGTTTTGGAAAAAATCACTTTGCGGATTATGCCCGGATCACGTTTAGGATTATTAGGACCCAATGGTGCCGGTAAATCCACTTTAATTAAATTATTCGCAGGGCTACTCAAACCAAAACAGGGAGAATCTACTTTAGGTGAAGGCTTACAAATTGGCTATTTTGCCCAGCACCAATTAGAGCAACTTTGTGATGAAGAAAGCCCTTTACAACATTTGCAGCATATAGATACTCAAGCGACAGAACAATCACTACGACAATTTCTAGGCGGATTTGGTTTTATTGGGGATATGGCATTGGCACCGGTAGCTCCCTTTTCGGGTGGTGAAAAAGCACGTTTAGCTTTAGCCCTATTAATCTGGCAACGCCCTAATGTCTTATTATTAGATGAACCGACGAACCATTTAGACTTAGAAATGCGCCATGCCCTGACTTTAGCCCTCATGGATTATAGTGGTGCATTAGTTATCGTTTCCCATGATCGCCATTTATTACGAACCACAACAGATCAATTATTATTAGTCGCCAATGGGCGTGTGAAAACATTTGAAGGTGATTTGGCAGATTATCGGCAATGGTTATTTGAACATCGTGCAGAACAACGTCAAACCTCTCCTCAAATTCAAACGATAACGCGCTCAGAAAGAAAACGTTTGGATGCCCAACAACGTGAACAACGGCGCCCTTTGCAAAATCGCTTAAAAAAGGTAGAAAAAGAATTAGATAAATTAACTGCTGAAAAAGCGGTATTAGAAAAATTGTTAGCTGATCCAAACACTTACGATAATAATGCCCAGGTAAAAGAATATATACAGCAACAAACAACATTGACGAAGCAATTACAACAGACTGAAGAAAAGTGGCTAGAAATAACTGAAGCGTTAGAAAATTTAGCGTCGTAAAGAATTATTTGGGAGCCAGTCTATTATGTTGCCCTGAGTCGTTACAATTCTTTCAAATTTTATAGCACTTCCACAGCTATTTTGTTTGCGGAAGCTTGATAACTGATCAAGCAAGGAGCATGACCGAAAATTTGCCCGTCGATCTGTAGTTTTACACCCACGTCGTTTGTCACTTTAGTAGTGCTAGGATATTTCCCTATGACAGTTGCTAATTCTACAAAGCAGAGACGGAGGTGAGACTCATTGGGTTGGTAATCAGAATCAATCATTTCATCAAGTGGAATCGAAAAAAGGATATCAATATCTGCTGTGCGATCTTTTATATTCCTTTGTGGATTGCTACGGTCACGCCCCAGTGCTGTTTCAATACTGTTGAACTTCTTTTTGAGTTTATCAGAACTCAGCTCACTTTTCAAGTAGAGAACGGCGTTGAGAAATAAAGACTTAGAAGTCATGTCCACAGGCGTTGTGTAAATTACCCTGCTCAACCAAAGTTTGCCGAATTCAGCGACGAGTTTCGCCATAATCAGTGGAAAATTTTTTGGGGGCTGGATATTACTACCAATAGCAATGAAAAAGCCGTGTTGTATTGTATCAGTGCCTTTAGCGATTACATTCATGATTTTTGTGATTGTAAATAGTTTATTCTATAGATGTTCAGATAAATATTTTGGCTTTAAGACCTGCCAGGTTTTGAAAACCTGGCAAGTCTGATAACTTTTATTTTCCTAAAAAACTATATACAGTTTTTAGCTCCCAGTTTTTCGATTTCTAGACGTAGTTGATCGGTGAGCATCTGTTCTGTTTCGGTATCATGGCTATCTGGTGGCGGTACAATTGGTTTTCCAAAACGGATTTGAAGATGTAGGGGATGTTTTGCTTGAAAAGCAAAAAATTTGGGTATGCGTGCATGAGGCGGATAGATATTGAAGGCTCCATTGATCCGAACCGGTATCAGGGGAACCCCTGTTTGTAAGGACAAATGGGCTGCGCCTCGCCTGAAGGTTCTTAATGCACCATCTCGTGTTCGAGTGCCTTCTGGATGAATGAGAACCGGTCGCCCGGCTTTTAATAAGGCGATTCCTGTTTCCAAGGCTTGCCTGGGATCCCCCTTTCTATCCACCAAGACACCCCGATTCATCTGAACTATTTGACGTGTGATGAACATATCAAAAAGCTCACGTTTGGCAAACGTACATAGTGTTATCTGGTTTTTGGTGGGCAGACACGAGGTGACGAATATCATATCAAAATTAGATTCATGATTAGGGCAAAGAATAAAGGTGCCTTCTGTTGGTAGATTATCAAGTCCTTCAACTTCAAAAGCCCAAAGCCATTTTAATAATTTGCGAATAAGTCGGAAAAACACAATGGCACTTTTTGAGCGCGGCGGTGGAATTTGAAGCGGTATTGATGGTTTTACAGCAACCGGTTGATGTTTATCTAATAATTGTTGAATCAATTGTGCGAGATCGTTAATTGTTTTGCATGCCTGAATCTGTGTGACATCAAGTTTGACATTAAATTCTTGCTGAAAATCGCTCACCAGTTTCACGATACCAAGCGAGTCAATCCCTAAATCGAACATCAGCGCACTATCAGGTCTGATATTGAGAGGTGTGTTTTTTGATTCTACAACTTGGCGAACAATGCGAATTACCTGATGGGTTAGCTCATCTGCTATATCATCCAAGTCAGGTTTGACATGAGTATCATCCGCTTTTTTCAAAAGTGTCTGTAGTAGAACGTTTCGCTGAACCTTGAGCGTTGTAGTGCGAGGAATGTTTTTGACAATATGGATTCGCTGTATTTGCAGGTAAGAAGGAACGCGAGCTGAACGAGCTTTAATTGCATCATCAATGCGTTGCCCCTCGCTAGTGCTCTGCGGAACAATAGCAGCGTGAACTTCTTCTCCGTAACGGGTTGGACTTGGCATACCAAGCACCACCATTTCCAAGATTTCAGGAATATTCCGGTAATGCCATTCAACTGTTTCGGGTGATACATTTTTACCCGCAGATGTCACAATTAACTCTTTGATACGCCCTGTAATTAAGATGAAACCATCCCGATCCAGGTGACCAATATCGCCGGTACGCAGCCATCCCTCTTTCCTGAATATGTCCATTGTCGCTGTGGGATCATGAAAATAGCCTTGCATGTTTGTTGGACCCCGCACCCAAATTTCTCCCTCACCACTTACATTTTGGTTTGCAATACAGACATCAAGCCCAGGAAAAGGTAGCCCGACTGTGCCTACGCGGTTATGTTCAAAGGTATTAATACTGACTGTGCCAGCCGTTTCTGTGAGACCATAGCCCTCAAGAATGTCAAAACCCAATTCTTCCAGTCCATTGCGTACTTCTATCGGTAGTGCTGCCCCCCCGGACATAAGCAAGTTAAGATGACCGCCGAAATGTTCATGCAACTGACGAAACAAAATTTTGCCTGGATTGAAATCAGTTCTAGCGCGTATCAAACGGGTTATCCATCTAGAAGTCTGAATAAAGGCTCGAACCAGGAGCGGCTTATGCTTGATTTGGGAATGAATGTTAGTTAATAATAGTTCAAAAAGACGAGGCGGTCCTGGTAACACAGTTGTATGAGTTGATTTTATGGCTTTCAGCAGGATATCAGCGCGTGATTCTTGAAGAAGCGTGGCGGTCCCGCCACTTTTAATGACCCCTATACAAGTACCTAAACCAAGAACATGGTGAAAGGGAAGTACGCCAAGTAGTTCACTGGAATCAGAAAGCTCAAGACATTGTATAACGCTATCCAAAGCATGAGCGATATTTTTTCGTGATAAAAGCACTCCTTTGGGTTGAGCAGTCGAACCGGAAGTAAAAACAATAGCAGCAATTGTTGGAGCTATATCCCCAGGTCGCGTCACATCAGCCTGTATCTCGGTCGATCCAATGATATGACCGGTTTCCATTTGCAAACATAATATATCAGGGAATAGATCAGCAGACTTTGTCTGAGCATCCAAAATGATTGCTATAGGTTCAACCCTTTGAACTAACTGATGAAGTTCTTCATCCGTCAATTTGCTGTCAAGCAAGACTACCGTTGCATCGTTCTGAACGAGCGCAAAATAAGAAAACATCCATTCTGGGCTGTTTTGCCCAAGAAGTACGACACGATCACCAGGACAAATACCTATTTTTTTTAAGTATTGCGCACGTTCCTGAATGGCTCTTTGAAGCGCCTCAAAAGTCACTTCTTGGTGTACCTCATGTCCAATAAGGCGCAGTGCTAAGGCGTTGGGTTGAACTTCCGCCTTTTTCGTGATGGCAATTAACACAGAATCTTCAGTTCGGAACATATTCCCTCCATTTATCATATTAATGAAAAGTTCGGTTGGCAACAAAAGGACATTGCCCACCTACATAACTTATACTTTAAACGGCTGAAATTTGGATTTTTATGTAGGGTGGGCAAGTCTTTTTTTTGCCCACCAACAGTTAAAAAAAAAGTCCAAAATTTACCCGTTAGTAGTATAATGGCATTGGGTAGGAACGTGCGAAGGTATTGAGTTTATAGAAATGGCTTTTTCAATTGTAGTTGATTTGAAGTTTACCTTCAGTTAACCACAGCCCTAATTCACCTAACCAACGACCTTCAGGCGAATTCATCAGTTCAAGATAACCATCGTGGATGCCCTGTAGCAAGGTACGAACTTCAGTATTATGTACGGTCGCTTCTTCTAGCACTTTGTATAACACCGCCCGAACTTCTGAAACGCCCATCTGTTTCATCCAGAGATGTACAGCTTGTTCAAAATGATGATTTGGTGGCGAAGATTTTGTTGTCGTTTCACTTAAACTGTTTAAACGATCCAAAATCAATGTTTTTCGCTCTGCATTAGGCAATTGTTTCAGAGTTTCTGGATAGATAGCTTGCCCTAAGTAATAATTCTGACGTGTATAGCCAGCTGGAAACTCTAAGCGCGTTTTCAACGGTTCAATCGGCAAACCACCCACAAAGCCGACGGGTACAATGGGAATATCTAGTTCGATTGCCAAATCAATAAAAACGGCACTCAATTGTTTTACGGGTTGCCGACAACTGAGGGCACGAGTACCATCGACATGGATCAGCAGGGAACGCCCTTCTTCAATCATCACTTTTTTGATGTTGCTAAGGAGTTCAAGCATAGAGCGTTGATCATCTCTATCAAAATAGTACATCAATTCAGGGTTTTTGAGCGTCGGATAGGAATAAAGATGATTCAACAATTGACTAATCCAACTATCCTGATGTTCCGCTTTCGCCACGACGTTAACAGGATAGCCCGTAAGTGCAGACAGGCTAAACCCAAAAAGGATAGATTCGACGCCAACCTGATGATTAGCTAAATAAAGCACCGATTTACCTTTGATAGAATCAAACTTAGCCGATTCATCATACACCACATTATCAACAAAACGCCGAAACAAGGCACTCAATAACACTTCTCCTGGCCATTCAGCAACATTCAAGAAATTACGCCAAAAAGGGAGCAACTTGGCAGAATCATGTGCATATGATGGAACAAATAAATGATTCAATTGCTGACTAATAGTCACTTCAGTATCAAATATCCGTAAGTAGACTTGTCCTTGCTTATTATGGGATGTGATATTAGCGACTAACTTGTTGTCAGTGCTAGATTGTATCTCCATAGAAACGTAAAACGTTTCCCCTTCAGCAATTGAATGATAATATTCGCCTTTTTGACACAGCAATGGCAAACTAGCTGCCTGATAAAAATGCCGCACCCAAATCAACATACATTGAAATTGTATATCGGCGGCAATGGGATTAAAAGCCAGTGCCGGAAATTGTCCCAGTTGCTTTTCATCGAGTTGTGGCAACACACATTCAACTGTCATTCTTTCTGGACTAATATTTAAAATCCGTTTGATCCCTTGAAAACTCGGACCATGAAACAGAGTACCATCTTGATAGGATGACAGTTTAAGCAGTGCCTCATCCTGTGTGTCATCATAGGTGCCATAAACAGGCATTGATGGAATCTGCAATTTAAATTTTATCCGGACATTATAATAATAGCGGGGTTTGCGAGTCGTGGTTTCACTCCAGATAGTGGCGTTTAATTCAACTTCATCTTGGGATTTGTTGATTTCTTTCAAATCAATAATATACTCGTTTGCCAACGTCTCATCAAAAACAATTCCCTTTAAAACTTTGTAATTTTCGCAACTAAAAAACTTATACCCTGGATAAAGCGGTAGGCAGGTATTGGCAAGCCATGCTAATGCACAAGTGACTGGTAATACAGGATGTCCACCAATGGCGTGATCGTGTAAAAAGGGATTCGCTTCTAAAGTCAACTTTCGGCGGATACGGTAAGTTTGTAATTCTGGCTCTAACTCTCCAGAAAGTGGAAGAAACGGACTCCCAACTAACACTTGCACCACTTCATGGACAGAAGCCCTTAAGTCATCAACCACCATTTTTGTCCCAACTTCAATAGGAATAACATCAATATTGCGTTGAGCAAATAATTGCTTTAATTCAGGTGTCACCATGCCGCCATCCCATGGTCCCCAATTGAATGAGATGACATGACAAGTTGGATAGTGGCGTTTATAGAAATGGGCAAATTTATTGAGAATTTCGTTAGCTATCGCATAATCTGATTGACCAATATTCCCGTAAAATCCAGCGGCTGATGAAAACAACACTAAATGCTCCAATTGACTGACGCAAGCCAACATGGATTGCAATCCATTGACTTTAGTAGAATAGACGTTTTCAAAGTCCTGTTCCGTTTTCTTTTCAATCAATTTATCCGCCAATACACCTGCACCGTGAATGATGCCGGTGATGGAACCAAAATGTTCAACTGCGGTTGCTAGTTGATCTTGTAAAGCTACCGCATCTGTAATATCGACACTGAGATATTTTGCCTGCCCACCTGCTTGCACAATGGCTTGCAGCGTTTCATCAATCTCCCGTTGCCCAAATATCGCCTTTAACTGCTTTTGGACTTTGATAGGTGTTGGTTTTTCACCCTGCGCTTGGATGTTTTTTATAATCCGTTGCTTTAATTCTTTTTCATCCACACAGGCTTGAGCATAAGCGGGTTCATGGGTGCATTTTGTGCGCCCCAATAAAATAAATTTGCACTGAAATGCTTTTGCTAATCCGATAACGCATTGTGCCGTAATTCCGCGCCCACCGCCACTGACGAGAAACACAGAATCGGCACTCAATTGCCTCGAATGTTTACCTCCAAAACTTTTGGGAAGTGGGGTATTGATTTCAGCAACCAGCGTAGTACGTTTTTGTTGAAGATTATACCCCACTTCAGTTATTAAAAAATTGGGATCATAAAGTTCAGCAATAATCAATTCAGCTGATATTGAATCCCCCAATTCTTGACTTAAATCAATGGCACGACAAAATACGTGCTCCCATTCCATGTTCAATGTTTTAGTCAAACCAAAAAAACCACCACTGATTGGATTTTGGAAAGACTGCTTTTGCCCTAAACCCAATTCTCCATCAAAACGAGTCACGCTAAAAAACCAACTACGACTGTGTGCCGTCAATGATTTTTTTAGATGTTTTGCGATCAAAAAAACGGATTTGAGGATACTTTTTTCAGATTCGCATCCAAGAATATTATCCTTCACACCTAAAGTTAACGGATTCAAATGGACAAACGCGCTAATTTGCCCATAATTGTTCGTAATTTCCGCTAATTGTTGTTTTAAATGCGCTTCACTTAAATCCTTTAGCACCACTTGATTAATACTTGCCGGCAATACTGAACGCTTGGCAATAATAGAGGCTGGAAAATGGAGTATATTAACAATCCAGCCTCGCTCAGTAAGCCCTTTAGCTAATGCAATCGTTGTAGGACTTCCATCATCAGTGAGTAAACAGACATGATCAGAATGCCAAGTTAAGTCTAAACAATCAGGTGCCGGCAACTGTTTCAGTTTGACTTGAAGCTGTTGGATATGACTATTTGGCTCTTCCTCAAACCTCAAATCTTCATTTGAGGTTAATTGAGTTTCACTTATTTTTTTTTTTCAGCCTGACCCATGTATTCAACTATTTCACCTAAAGTACGCAACTCAGCCAAGTCGTCCGGATTAACGGGTGGTAAATCTGGAAATTGCTCTTGCATTGCGCCGAGAATTTCTACTCGTTTAATGGAATCAATGCCTAAATCAGCCTCCATGTCCATCTCAATTTCTAACATATCCGCCGGATAACCTGTTTTTTCACTGACGATGCTTAACATGGCTTGAGTTAGGGGTCCCAAGTCGGTTTCATCTTTTGCAACAGGGCTATCATCTTGCAAAGGTTGAGAATCATTGCTTAAAATGGGTTCAGGAACACTGATGGGTACTGAAACCGGTTCTTCGGGCATAACAAAATTTGATTCGACAGGAGTCGAAATAGAAGAAGGCGTAGAAAAAGCTGCTGACTCCTTATTAACTGTTTGCGTGGGTGAAACAGGGGAAGACGATTCGATTGGTACATTCGTCGCCGCCTTGGATAACATTGGCATTGATGCTGTCGCATCATCGTTAGGCAATTGAGAATGTGGCATCAATTGCAAAACGCTTTGCGAATATTCCACTTGATTCTTCAGATATTGCTCATGGACGCGCTGCATTTGGGCTTGATGCTCATGAAAATACGTCATTCCACGCTCAAAACTTTCTAACATGGCAGGGGGACACTTGCCATTGGTTAATAAAGTATACTGCTGCTGCATGAGTTGAAAAAACTGTTGAGAGTATTCTCCCATATTTTTCAGATACTGCTGATGAACAATATGCCCACTTTCTCCTTGAGGAGAATTTAACGGCATTTGGGTTTGTTCTAACATACGCTGGCTATTGTCAAGTGATTGTGTCATAGTTTGATTATCGTTAGTAATGTGGGAGTCATTCGATTTAGCTTTGGACTGCAAAGCGTTTTCAAAAACTGCCCTCGTTTTGTCGCTGACATAATTTGCACCGTTTATAGATACTGTCAAGCCTTTTTTGTGTGTATCGGAGGTTTGTGGTTTACATTGGTATGGTTCAAAGTTGTGTAAAGGCAAGCCGGCAACCCGCAATTGGATAACGGCTTCGCGTAATTGGCGATCACTATCTTTTTTGCTACTCGCATTGAGTGCGATTGCTAAATGGGGTTTATCCTCAAGGATATTCGTCACCAGGGCAGTTAAAATCTTGCGGGGACCAAATTCAACAAAGAAATAGGCACCGGCAGCATACAGATTTTCAATATTGCGCTTAAAAGCGACCGGCTTGAGCATATGTGATGCCAATATTTTCCGAATCTCGTCTGGATTATCTGGATAAGGGGTACCCGTGATATTAGCATAAATCGGTACTTTTGGACGATTGAAGGTAACTGTATTTAACGCTTGTGCAAAAGGTTTCTGAGCGTGTTTGACAAGCGGTGTATGAAAAGCAGCTGATACCGGCAATAGTACTGTCGAAAAATCTCGTTTTTCAAACTCTTGTTTGATTTTTTCTAAGTCCGGTGTGGGTCCACCCAAAACGACTTGAATATTGGAATTCCAATTAGCAATAGTGATATTCTGAAATTTATCGACGATGTTTTGGACAGCATTAAGGTCTCCAGTGACTGCTAACATGGCGCCTGCATCGAAATGGGGGTCTGCCGGCGATGCCATTGCTTGACCCCTTGCTTGGGCGAGGAACAAATAATCTTCATCACTAAAAATGCTTGCAGCCCACAGTGCTGTTAGTTCGCCAAAACTATGCCCTGCGACAAAATCAGGCTGAAACCCAGCTTGTTGGAGTATTTTGTAAAGTCCAAGACTAAAAGACCCAATGGCAGGTTGGGCATTTTCTGTTTGTTGCAATGCGGCAATTTGCGCTGCCTTTTGCTCTTTGTCAAAAACGGGAGAAGGAAAAACGATGTTTGAAATCGGTGGCAATCCCTTTTTGTGCAACGTATTGTCTATGTCAGTATAAGCTTGACGAACTTGGGGAAAATTGAGTGCGAGTTGCCGCCCCATTTCTAAATATTGCGAGCCTTGCCCTGAAAATAGAGCGACCACTTTTCCTTTCGTCTCAAAACCCGTTTTGCGGTAATAGATACCTTTTGGATGTTCAAAAGATTCTGCCGCTAAGTGTTTTTTCAATAAGTCAATGGTAATGTGTAGCAAGTCACACGCCTCGCTAAGCGATTTAGCGATAAATCCGACTCTTGCAGCGGCAATAGGCATTTCCAAAGAGTGTGAAGAATCAATCAGTTCTGCAAAAATACCCTCCCCGCTATCGGATTGCAACTGTGTCAGCATTGCCCCACACCGTTCTAACAATTGCACAGGTGTTTTTGCTACCAGCAAGATTGAGGCAGGGGTATTATGTAAACGGTAAGCACTGGCATGTTCAGCTTCATATTCTTCCAAAACAACATGAAAATTAGTGCCTCCAAAACCAAAAGCACTCACTCCAGCCCGTCTAGGTACCTTACCTTCAGCGCGAAGCCAAGGACGGGGTTCGGTATTCAAATAAAACGGTGATTGTTCAATTTCAAATTGAGGATCAGGTTGAGTAATATTAATAGTAGGCGGTAATACTTTATGATGTAGTGCCAGCGCCGTTTTAATCAAACTCGCGGCACCAGCAGCTGATTTGGTATGACCAATCTGCGATTTTACACTACCCAGGGCAATATGTTGTTTCCTTAGATTATTTTCGCTAAAAGTCGTATTTAAAGCGATAAATTCTGAGGGATCACCCGCCATGGTACCCGTGCCATGTGCTTCAATCAAGCCCACACTTGTCGCTGCAAACCCTGCATCGTCGTAAGCACGACGCAACGCAAGGGACTGTCTGCTTGAACGAGGCGCGTAAATGCTTTTATATTTACCATCACTGGATGTGCCAATGCCTTTAATAACGGCATAAATACGATCCCTATCTCGTCGTGCATCTTCAAGACGTTTCAACACTAACATTCCAATGCCTTCACCAATCATCATTCCATCTGAATCGACATCAAAAGGTTTCATGTTTTGTTGTTTTGAAAAAGCAGGCGTTTTGCTAAAACACATATACATAAAGATCGAATTATCCGTATCGACACCGCCGGTGATCATCATGTCGCTACGATATTCCGTTAATTCACTCAGTGTCATTTGAAGTGCCGCTAATGAACCGGCACAAGCGGCATCAACTACACAATTAATTCCACCTAAATCCAAACGGTTAGCAATCCGCCCTGCAATGACGTTGCCTAACATGCCAGGAAAAGAATTTTCTTCCCAGGGAATATAGCCCAATTTTATTTTCTCGATAATTTTTTGGGCATCCTCATCCCCAATACCGCTGTTTTTTAAAACGCGTTCCCATAAGGGGTATTGCAAACGAGATACCAATGGCGTAATTAATTTTTGTCCGCCACCAACACCCAAAATAACACCGGTTCGCTCCCGATGACGATTGTCAGCAGCATAACCGGCATCCGCCATCGCTTGCTTGGCAACGATTAGCGATAGCAATTGGGAAACATCAGTCACTTCTAGAATATTTGGGGGTAATCCAAATTCCATCGGATTAAAATCAATATCCGGGATAAAACCGCCGCGCTTACAATAGCTTTTGTCAGGGGCACTGGGATCGGGATCGTAGTAATCTTCAATGTTCCAACGCGATGGGGGTACATCGGTAATGGAATTTACCTTATTAATAATATTTTCCCAATATTCGCGCAAATTTTTGGCTTGCGGAAAAAGTCCAGCCATGCCAATGATTGCCACCGGGGTTTGTTGTAATGGGGATTTCATTTTATATGTTATGGAACGTTTTTTATTTTATCAATGAACTTGACAATGTCATATTTCAATAAATTTGACCGTGTTCATTATATTTAGGCAAATCGCAAAAATCATATACTAGCACAAGGATTTGTTTCGACAATATTCAATCAACGTAGGATCAATCCTTTATGGTTGCACAATGCTATATTATTTAGTGACTTTTAACAAGTATTTATTTTTATCAAACAAAAATAAGCATTCCATATATTAGCATTTGCTAATGTGAAATTGTCAAATTAATTAATACATTCGCTATGATGTTCAAAATAGAGCTGCTCATACAACCAATATGTGACTTAAGGAATAAGAATTCAATAAAATCCAAAATTAAAACTAGGTTAGCTGATGTGTTTGCCCATATAAATATGTTATATTTCATGTAGGGGTGAACCAAAGCCTTCCCTTAATGAATTTTTTGCCAAAATTAATTTGACAAATAGTTGACATAAAGCTATTTCACGATATTTGTTTTTTGCTCAAGTGATATTTTTATTCCCAATTTCTAATTCCAAATTCATAAATCATAATTCCCAATTCACAATTTAAAATAGCTTCATCAATTATTGACTTTGTTATAGCATTTTTTTATAGCGAAGTACATCTTTTGTATGGGCAAGACTGACTGGTTGCCTTTTTTGTATTTCACCCAAATGAAAAACGCTATATTGTAACATCTATACAGATGCACAATTTTAACTTTTATGTCGGGTGGGCAAAGTTTTTTTCGTACAACGTCATCTAAAACTAAAAAAACAATTTAAAATCAAATACTTAAATACTTATGTATAATGATGATTGTTAAGTATAGTAATAGAAACCTGACAGTTTTTTGAAAAAAACGTAGATGTTCATAAAAATAATTTCAGACGCACGAGGGCAACCACAAGGGTGTGCAGCCTACATTCGACAATGCCGTGATAATTAAATTTATATATTTTCGTATTTTATCAAAATTTAGCGTGTCACTTATAGCAAAATCATACTATGACTCAAAAATTAGATACTTTATTCAGATACAGTGAGCTTATTATATATAAGACTTACGCCGATTTAAAGGCAGAAACAGAACGCACCTATTTAGGTTTTTTATGGTGGATTTTTGAACCCCTCCTGTATATGTCTGTTTTTTATGTTTTTTTTGAATTATTGTTGAAACAGGGGACTCCAAATTATGTCCCTTTCCTATTAATTGGGCTCACTGCGTGGCAGTGGCTAAAATCTTGTCTCTCTCATGGGGCAGAAACAATTTTAGGGGCGTATGGCTTGATGCAACAAGTTTTTTTGCCTAAAGTGATGTTTCCTATCATTTTAGTGTTGACGGATACCGTGAAGTTTTTCTTTATCTTGGCTTTGTTACTCATTTTTTTATGGGGGTATGGATATAGCGTCGGTATCACTTATTTAGCTTTGCCAGTTGTATTGATCGTACAGTTGTTATTTACGATGGCACTGGTATTCTTTTTAGCCGCTATTGTTCCTTTTTTGCCTGATTTGCGCTTTGTCGTCGAAAATATTTTACTTGCCCTGTTTTTTATGTCGGGGGTGATGATAAGAGGCGATATCGTGCCAGAAGCTTATCAACAGTATTATTATTCTAATCCGATTGTCATTATTATTGAATCTTATCGGGATATTTTAATGTACAATGTTTGGCCAAACGGTTCGGCATTATTGATCATTGGCATTATTTCATTGATTGGAATTTGGTTGGGTACACGTTTGATTGCCCGTTTTGAATATATCTATCCGAAAATTATGGTATGAAATCTAAACAACAAACCGTTTTATCCTTGCATAATACAGGGTCATTTTATAAGCGCAAAAGAGGTGTTTTCGGTGAACCCTTTTGGGCGTTCAAAGATATTTCCTTTGATCTCTATCAAGGTGAAACTTTGGGTATCATTGGGCGCAATGGTGTTGGCAAAAGTACTTTACTACGCATGATGGCAGGTATTACTAAACCGAATAAAGGGACCTTTGTCAACTATGGCTATCAAGTATCGCTATTATCTTTGCAATTAGGTTTTATCCATTATTTGAGCGGTCGTGAAAATGCGGTGCTCAGTGGCATGTTGATGGGGCTGCGAAAAAAAGAAGTCAAATCCAAAATGGATGCCATTATTGAATTTTCTGAATTGGGTGATTTTATTGATCAGCCCATTGCCACTTACTCATCGGGCATGGTTGCCCGCTTAGGTTTTTCAGTAGCTTTTCAAGTTGATCCTGATATTTTGCTGATTGATGAAGTACTAGGTGTAGGCGATGCTGAATTTAGCCAAAAATCTGCAAAAGTGATGCAGGACAAAATTCATTCTAATAAAACGATTGTGTTTGTGTCACACAATGCTGTTCTCATTCAACAATTATGTAACCGTGTGGTGTGGATAGAAGAAGGTATTAGCAGAGTCGAAGGTGAACCAGAAAGTGTCTTAAAAGAATATCATCAGTTTTTACATTTGGCGTGAATGTAATACTTAAACTTTAGTGTAACCACAAGGGATTACCCCTACGATAACATTATGTAGGGGCAATCCTTTATGGTTTATCCCTGCTACAAGACCTGCCAGGTTTTTAAAACATGGCAGGTCTTGGCTAGGCTGTCGAAATCCAGCTATTTTGCTTAAATTTTACATCCCGGTTTATGGATTTAAAAAAATTGAAAAAGATAGTGGAAATAACAGAAAAATTATGGTATAAAGAAAAACCCAATTGATTATCTAAAAAGACAGCCTAAAACCATGCTTCAAATGTCAAAAATAATACGAAGTCGTGACGAGTGGAAACGCAAAGCAGTTATGCGTGCCAATGAACTTCGAGAGTTCCGGAAAACCAACAAACACAATCAAGATAAAATAGCAGAACTCAAAGCACAAATCAAAGCAATGGAACGAGGTGGTGGTTCGTTATAATTAATGATTGTCGGATCCGTAAAATTAGGATCAAAGGATATTTCCCCAGCCATATAATAAGCACCTTCTTCCCCCAAGGGCAATCCAACAGCTTCCCGCAAGGGATCCCTCAATTTTTCCAACAATTTAACATCCCGCGTTACATGTCGTATTCGACTAAATTTATCCAGATAGCCTAAATGATTGCCCTGTAGTGGCGGGCTTATCTGAAATTTTCCTTCAAAATAGTTCATCATTTTGTTCCTTAGACTAAAATAAATACGATTTTTGCAAAAAATCGTATTTATAATGGATTATAAAAAATATATTTTCCAAAATTTATAGACTTTTTCAAATTAAGGTTTATAATGATCATTATAGGTTAGTTTTTTTAACTTATAGCAGGGAGTGGATAATTTTTAAGAGATTAATTAAGAATTATCGACTTTTAAAATTCATCTGAATATTGAGGTGTATGATTTATGTCAGAACTTAACAAGAAAGCCATTGCTAAGAAGGCATTGGCGGGTGCAGTGTTGTTAGCCACGAGTCCAGCATGGGGTAAAGGAACAGGTGGTGGTGCTTCTGAAGGGGGTAAATCCCAACTTGGTGTCAATCATCTGTCTTTAGATGTTGCGCCTGGTTATGCTTGTGCTGTTTGTGCAGATAAGCAAGATGTTGAAGCTGGAAAAACAAGCAGCAACATGACACCGAATAACCTTAGCATTGCTGTCGATCCTTTTGAAAGTTCCTATATCGAACTGGTATTTACCGTGCGCGATGTCTTGGCAAAAAGCGATGACCATGTATTGTTCTTGGTTTATAGCCCCCAAACTTCGCCTTCCCCACAAATGCCAACACCCAACTCTATCAATAAACTGGGACTTGATATGTCTGCGATGGAGATTCTCGCTATATATAATATCCCAGCGCAACAAATGATAGCTGCAGGTCCCACGCGCTTAGGGACTGCTAATCCTGCGCCCCGTAGTGCTGTCAGCTTCAGTGTCAATTTAGACACAAGTGTACTGCCTACCTTTATGGAGGGTAACGAGAAAGCACACCTCCAAGCCGCATTCATGACAGCTGAAAACTTTAATGCCGGGAAATATGACACCTTGATTTTGTCTGAAATGGATACTCTCAGCTTTGTAAAAATGGAATGTCCAGAAAATACTGCGTCTGTTGCGGTGGCTGATGGCGGCACAATGACCGTCACTGATTATGACGGAAACGTGGGTAAAACGGTCAGTACTAGTGCAACAGCTGAAACGTCTGTTTCAGTTACCAAGTAATCGCATTGGCTACTTGTTAAAAGTCAAATCGGCTTAGGTAAATTAGCTTTGCTAAATCTACCTGATGCCTAACAATAACCATTTACAAAAAGGGGAATCAATTTATTTTGATTCCC
>Ga0190283_1000571_pt1 | contig 18908 bp, 19 predicted proteins | sample 48691801_MG_FD_161669 | JGI IMG/M metagenome (GOLD analysis project Ga0190283, IMG submission 161669) | Hydrothermal vent microbial mat bacterial communities from Southern Trench, Guaymas Basin, Mexico - 4869-18-0-1_MG | ecosystem: Environmental > Aquatic > Marine > Hydrothermal vents >...
TGCTGTTGTTGATGATATAGGTCATGTCATGGCAAATGCTCTCAAAGCTCAGTTTGAAAAAACAACCGCCTACTCTCGTTTTACTTCTTTGATCAGCAGGGGAGCTAACCGTTTGCGACAATCCGAAATGGCCTTTCTTATTCCACCCAAATTGCGTTCTAAAGGACGCTTTCAAAGTATTAGTTCGTTAGGTAAATGGGGCGAGAAAATTCTTCATGTGTTTGCCGTTAAAGGTTGTGCAAAAAGGGGTAGCATATTATCTAAATTGCGTACCGCACTATTAATCCCAGCGCTCTGCGGAAATTTGGATGAAATAACAATTAGAACAGCTCTAAACCAAGCATCTCACCGTGATTTGAAAAATTGGGAACCAGAAAACATACCCTATACTATACGTAAGAAACGCCGCGCTTTTTTTGTGAGTTAAATTTATAGCCAAAAAGCGGGAAAATTGTAACTGGGATATAGGGCTTATTTCGACAGCCTAGGTCTGTCCCCTATTTTTAGATTTCTCGCTCCACTCGAAATAAGGAATTTGAGTTTCCGGATGAACACTAGATAGAAATTTGATTGATCCGCCCTTCAACATTTCGCGTTACCTGAGAATTATTTTGAAATTCTTCAGCTAACAAATCTACTAACAGTTTGTCAGTATTCTCGCAGTAACCACCGCGATTACAAACTTCTTCCAGCATGGTAAAGTTGTCACCACCACCCGCTAAGTAATCATGGGTAGCCACACGATACGTTTTATCCATATCAATGGCTTCAGTGTTTATCGTCACACTGGTTACAACCCCACTATCAAGTAGTGCATCTGCACACGGTGTCGTATCACAATAGGTGACTTGCATACCAGCCACGCTGAGAAACGCGCCCGTTGTTTCGCTTTCTGTTTGATTAAAACCATTATCTAACGCCGCGACTAATTCACTACCAGTGACATCTAAAACAGTCAGCGTATTGCCAAAAGGTAATACCATCAACAATTCACTATGAGTTGCCTCGCCTTCACCAATGCTATTACGCAGTGAACCAGCATTGATAAAAGAAGCCACCACCGTATTATCGCTTGATTGGGCACCTGCCAACATTGCGTCAGCTACGAGATTACCTAATGGGCTTTCTTGGGAACGCACAAAGTCTTTGCTGCCATCAAAGAACATTCCGGCTTGACCTACTATTTCAAAGTCGTTAGGCATAAATGTATTTTCAGTGACCATTTGCCCGTTTTTAACGCACCAAACAGCAACGGGCGCTAAAACATCGCCTTTATCATCTAAGTCAACGTTGGTATACGCGCCATTGTAGTTAATTGGCTTTCCAGCTTGCAACAGTTCTTGGACGCGTTTTAATTCCTCAATCTGAGGCTCTACCCGCTCACCCGGTGGTCCGGTTATTTCACGCAAATGATTACGAATAGTGATTGGAGTCATGCTTTCACCATTGGCTTGGGCTGCATAAGCTGCTAGAGTGGCAACCACAACGGCATCATAAGCGTTACCGGCAAGTGGACTTGATAGTGTCCCGTATTCTGCTTGGTAACGGGAATTGAATTTTTCCAGTGAATCTGTGAAAACCATAGCCGGTACCGTACCACATACCCCTTCAAGCATGCTCCCCATAGAGTTAATAACCGTTTCTGTCTGCTGCGCCATTACAAAGAAAAAATTCTCAAAAAAGTTACCTACCATGGCTTCTTGGAGAAAGACGAGAATGTGTTGGGGAAAACTGATAACAATCAGGGCCTCTGCACCATCTACCACAGCTTGGGTTAACTCATCTACATAACTGGTTTGAACCTCAGTGCTGTGCGGAACTGCGGCAACCACTTGCCCCCCCCAATTTTCAAAATTGTCGGTAAATACTTGGGAAATGCCTTGGCCTAAGGCATCATCAACGTAAAGTATCGCCAATTTCTGGTAGCCTTTATCAATGGCCGCTTTAGCTAAAACAATCCCTTGTGCGCTACCAGTCATATTAGTACGGAACAACAAATCCTGCCCTTCATCAGCGGGTAGAACACTGACATAAGGTGAAACGGCAGCGTAGGAAATTTGCAGTATTTGATTGGGAATCGTGACTTGTTCAGCCACTGGGATAGTTTCACTGCCTGAAGCTGTGAGAATAACTTGCGCGTTTTTTTCCGAAACCAACTGACTGGCTGCTGTCACAGCTTCGGTGGGATTCGAGCCACTGTCGGTCGAATCCATCTTGACCTGAAAGCCGGCTTCAGTTAAATCTTTGATAGCCAGTTCAGCACCTTTTTGTGAGGGTCCTCCAAATTCAGCAAGTACCCCGGTTAAGGGAAAAATTCCCCCAATTTGGAGTTCGGTTTTAGGCGCAATTACCGATCCACTTGCGTTATCATCATCGTCATCGTCATTACAACCAGGCAAACCCAACATAAGAACGGCTGTTAACAACGAAATAATAGACAATTTCTTGGTTGCAAAAGATTTATTCACTTAATTAACTCCTATCGTTAAAATAGACTTGTTCCTTAATAAAGCTTTGTAAGTATTTGTAATATAAACAAATTTGATTTTCCGTATTTGGTTTAATACTGCAAATAATTGGGGTCAGAGTAAAATTAATTTTATACGTTTACCTAAATCGCATAATGATTACCGAGTAAAATACCTTCATTCAAGACTATCCATTTGCCCCTGTATTCTTTGTAATGTTTATGAATCCAAGCTGTGTTTTTACGCACGCCATCCCTTTTAAAAAATTTTTGATTGGCAACCATTAACCATTAATTAACAACGTTGGATACGATTCACCGTTTCCAATCGACGCAGATGTCGCATGACAGAGGCTAAGTGAACACGATTTCGGACTGAAATACAAAATTTGAGGAGACTAGAAATATCTTCACTACTTTCATTGGAAACTTGTATAATATTACTTTCCATATTAGCAATTGCCGCCGCAACAATGGCTAAAACACCCAGTTGATCATGCACATCAAGGCGAATATCCACTAAAAATTCTCCTTCAATGCTAGATTCCCATTCTACTGCCAGCAATTTTTCGGGCGATTGACGGTATTCAGTTACATGCCGACAGGCGGCTGTATGAATAATAATACCTCTACCCACACTGACAAAGCCGATAATTTCATCTCCAGGAATAGGGCGACAACAACGCGCAAAGTTCACCAAAATACCCTCTGTGCCTTTAATAACCAAAGGTTTGGATTTATGTGCTTCCGTTGGTGGGTGCAATTTGATTAACGAGTCTGGTATTGGATTCAATTGATTGGCGACAATCAATGCCATACGATTACCCAGGCCAATTTCGGCTAAAAGTTCATCTAAGTCATTGATTTTAAATGTTTTTATCAAATGTGTCTGTTGCTCTTTTTGGAGCTTATCTATGGATAAGGAATAATTGGCTAATTCTTTATCCAGCATACGTTTACCTAAAAGCACTGCTTCTTCGTATTGGAGATTTTTCAAAAAATGCCGAATGTAGTTACGGGCGCGGGCACTGACCGCAAAATTTAACCAACTGGGATTAGGTCGTGCCCATTTCGCGGTCAATACTTCAACAGTTTGTCCACTCACTAATGGCGTGGAAAGAGGCGCATATTGACTGTCAATCTTTGTCGCAATGCACTTATTACCGACATCGCTATGTATGGCATAAGCGAAATCAATGGCGGTTGCACCTTTGGGTAACTGTAATATTTTTCCTTGAGGTGTAAAAACATAAACTTCGTCTGGAAATAAATCAATTTTTACCTGTTCTAAAAATTCTAATGAATCGTTAGCACTTTGTTGGATTTCCAGTAAATTGTGTAACCATTCTTGGGTGCGTTGTTTGGTAATATAGTTAGTCGCTTCATGGGGGCAATCTATTTCTTGATCAAATTTAGGGATACTTTGTGCAGTAATACCCCTTTCTGCTATTTGCTGCATTGCCGTCGTGCGGATTTGAATATGAATCAATAGCCCGTGAATACTATATAATGTCGTATGTAGGGATTGATAACCGTTGATTTTGGGAATAGCAATATAATCTTTAAAGCGTTCACAGATCGGTTTATAGAGCGTATGGACTACCCCAAGTACCCGGTAGCAGTCATCAATGCTATCAACGATAATCCGTAATGCACACGAATTAGTCACCTGAGAAAAAGTTTTTCTCTTATCTACAGATGCTGCCCCTTTTTTTTCGTGCATTTTTTCGTAAACAGCATAATAATGTTTTTCTCGTTTGACAACTTGCGCCCTAATTTGACATTGTTCTAAGCGTTGCTTAATAGTGTTTTGAATGTTATGGTATTTATCAATCCGTTTCAGATACACTTTTTGCGTCTGTTGTGCCAACACCCGGTAGCGTAAAGGATAGAGTGTGGCAAAACTCAACTCTTGTAGTTCGATACGCACGGCATTCATTCCGAGGCGACTAGCAATAGGTGCATAGATTTCTAAAGTTTCACGGGCAATGCGTCGCCGAGATGCCGGCTTCATCGCCCCTATTGTTCGCATATTATGGAGGCGATCAGCCAGTTTAACAATGATCACGCGAATATCGCGGTTCATCGCCAATAACATTTTTTGAAAACTGGCAGCTTGTGCTTGTTCACGAGTTTCAAACGGTATTGAAGATAATTTGCTAACCCCGTCAACTAATTCGGCAACCGATTTACCAAACTCGTTGGCAAGTTTTTCCTTAGTGATATTAGTATCTTCAATAACATCGTGTAAAAGAGCCGCACACAGTGTTTGACTATCCATCCGCATTTGAGCTAAGATGTAAGCCGCTGCTAAGGGATGAAAAATGTAAGGCTCGCCTGATTTTCGTATTTGACCCTCGTGAGCTTCAGCACTGAATAAATAGGCACGATAAACCTCCTTGACTTGCTTTGCCCCAAAATAGGTATCAAGCAATTCACACAGATTACTCACTAATATTCGAGGAGGATGACCTAACATATCAGTTACCAGTTATCAATTATTAACAATTATTCAGTAAGCAGCCAATTTATCCAAATTAGCAGACGTAATTTTTCCTTCGGCAATTTCTCGCAATGCGATGACGGTTGGTTTATCATTCTCAGCCGCTACTAACGGGGCTGCACCCATTGCCAGTTGGTGAGCGCGTTTACTCGCTAATAATACCAAATTAAAACGGTTATCAACTTTTTCTAAACAATCTTCTATAGTTAGACGTGCCATTTATTTTTTATTCTTTGTTGAATTCAAATTAATCTGTTTTGGAGGAGTGAAAAATACTATTTCTTGAAGAAATGGAATATACTTTACTGCAATAAAATGGGTGAAAATAATGGAAAGTTATGTAGGGTGGGCAAAAAAAACCTAGCCCACCCTACATAAAAACTCATTTAAAAAATTAAATTTATGCCCTGTATATAAACATGGAAGAAAATGAATACCTGACAGGTTTTTGATAGACTACCACAAAGTGTTTGCAATTTCTTTATATTCCTTCACAAACTGAACTTTTATCCCCTCAGAAACATAATTCGGTAAATCATCAAAATCTCGTCTATTGGCTTCAGGCAAAATCATGTCATAAATCTTAACTCGCCGGGCAGCAATCACTTTTTCACGAATACCACCCACGGGTAAAATTTGCCCGGTTAATGTCAATTCACCCGTCATGGCAATTTTTTTCTCAATTTTTTGTCCTTTTGCCAAAGACAATAAGGCACTTGCTATGGTAATGCCTGCACTGGGACCATCTTTCGGCGTGGCACCGGCGGGAACGTGTAGATGAATGAAGGCTTTCTCAAAAAAACTTTTTTTCGCCTTAAAATCTTCACATTGCGATATGATGTAACCATAGGCAATTTCTGCTGATTCTTTCATCACATCACCCAATTGCCCGGTGAGTTTGAAGCCGCGAGTGTAGGTGTGAATACAAGATGCTTCTATGCTTAAAGTCGCACCGCCAATTGCGGTCCAGGCTAAACCAGTGACCACACCAACCCCCTTTATGGCTTTTTCGGTGTCAAATACCGGTTTACCTAAATAGTCTGACAAATCTTTCTGGAGCACTTTGATAGGTAACTCTGCCCCTTCTAGCAGTTTAAGGGCAGCTTTGCGCGTAATGGTGCCCAAGTGTTTTTCTAAGTTACGCACCCCGGCTTCCCTGGCATAATCCTCAATAACATGAGACAAAGTCTCATCGTCCAGTTCCAGTTGTTCCGTCTTTAGCCCAGATTTTTCAAATTGACGCTTGACCAAATGTTTTTTAGCGATTTTCATCTTTTCACTGGTAATATATCCCGATAGTTTGATCATTTCCATACGATCTAACAATGGTGCCGGTATCGTATCGGGGTGATTAGCGGTGCAAATAAACAGCACTTTAGATAAATCAAAACGCACATCTAAATAATGATCCAGAAAATCACTATTTTGTTCAGGATCAAGTATTTCTAATAAGGCTGAAGCCGGATCGCCACGATATGATGAACCGATTTTGTCAATTTCATCTAACATGATAACCGGGTTGGCATATTCGACTTCTTTCATGGCTTGGATAAATTTACCAGGCATGGCCCCAACATAAGTTCGACGATGTCCCTTCATCTCCGCTTCATCATGAATACCACCGACAGATAATCGAAAAAATTCACGTTCCACTGCGCTTGCAACGGAACGACCCACGGAAGTTTTACCCACACCAGGCGGTCCGACTAACAATAAAATCGTACCGCTAATACGCCCTTTCAACTTTGCGACAGCCAAAAATTCCATGATGCGATCTTTCACATCTTCTAAGCCTTCATGGTCACGATCTAACACTTTTCGTGCGTCTTTGAGATCCAACTTGTCTTCAGAATACTTACCCCAAGGCATCAAGGTTAACCAGTCTAAATAATTACGGGTAATCCCATATTCCGGTGAGCCTTTTTCCAAAAACGACATTTTTTCCATTTCTTCATCAATGCGTTTTTGCACCGCTTTTGGAACGGTTAGTTTGCTAAGACGTTCATTGAATTTTTCCGACTCAGCAGTGCTATCATCTTTTTCTAAGCCGAGTTCCTTTTTTATGGCTTTAAGTTGTTCGTGCAAGAAAAAATCTCGTTGATGATCCTGCATTTTTTCTTCGACTTGTTTGCGGATGTCAACTTGCGCTTTGGCACGTTGCAACTCCTTACTGAGCAGCAACATGACTTTTTCCAAGCGTTTGAGGATATGGACATTTTCCAGAATTTCTTGTAATTCGGTTTTACTGGATGTCGTTAAACTAGCGGCAAAATCCGCCAATGGAGAAGGTTCTTCAGGGCTAAAACGTTGAAGAAATATTCTGAGTTCTTCGTTATAAAGTGGATTAAGTGGCAATAACTCTTTAATCGTATTGATAATCGCTAAGACGTAGGGTTTGAGTTCCTCGACATTTTCATAGCGCGTTTCGGGATAATAAGAAGGTTTAACAACAAGGGGAGGTTCTTCAGAAGCCCAATCCTCAATGCGAAACCGTTGCAGCCCTTCTACTACAATTTGTAATTTATCATCAACCTGCACGATACGATGTAATTTACAGGCAGTACCCATTGTGAAAAAATCTTCCGTTTTGGCATCTGACACCTTATCTGTTTTCACCATGACTAATCCCAATATTTTATGGGATGAATCGGCAACCGCTTTGATCGTTTTTGCCCAGGGTTCATTGTCCACAATCAGTGGAATAACCTGATGCGGAAAAAAAGGACGATTAGCAAGGGGTAAAATCTGTAAAACCGCTGGTAGCGTATCTTTGACTGAAATAAGCTGCACGGCTTCTTCTATCACATTTTTATTTGTTTCATCTATGTCAAATGTGAATTGTTCGCTTGTATCCGTCAAGCTATCAGGTTTTTGTTCTTCAGTTGTATCCTCATCTTTAAGGATATCAGGTTTTTTTTCTTCGGATTCAGTACTCATGTTAGTTTATCTGTTGTGATAAGTGGTTATTTTATTATCCATTTTATAACGGAAACCCAGTTTTTTGAAACTTTCGTTCAAGAAATATCCTTTTTTTGAAAAAAGGGTATTTCTAACACGCTAAGACTGAGTAGTTAAAAAGTATTATTGTTATGCTGATATTTAACATAAGCTTCATCGCGTAATTGTCGTAGCCAAGATTCTAGTTCTTCCTCAATTTTACGTTGACGGATTTGTTGCTTGGCTTGGGTGCGTAAAGCTTGAGCCGTATTATCATGCTTACGATATTCTAAAACTTGCACGAGATGCCAACCATAACGTGATTTAAATGGTTTACTGACTTGATTTTCTGATAAATTGCTCATCACCTTTTCAAATTCAGGTACCACATCACCTGGATTCACCCAGCCAAGTAAGCCACCATTAGCCGCTGAAGTGGTATCTTCAGAGTTAGCACGCGCCAATGGCACAAAATCATCACCCTGTTCAATACGAAATTTAAGTTCTTCTAAGCGGGCTTTGGCTTCTAAATCAGATACTAATTCATTAGTTTTAATTAAGATATGCCGAACTTTCGTTTGGGTAATAATACTCTGTTCGTTACCCCGTTTATCTACCAGTTTGATGATATGAAAGCCGCTGGAATTGCGAATAGGACCTTTTATTTCACCAACCGCCATGTTATTGACAACGCCATTAAACAAGGTAGGCATTTCACCGGATTTTCGCCACCCTAAATCGCCACCTTCAGCGGCTTGACTACTGCCTGAGAATTGTAACGCCATTTCATGCCAATCAGCACCTTGTTTGATTTTTTTGATAACTAAATTCGCCTTTTGTTTTGATGCCTCAATGTCTTCCGGTGAAGGTGCATCCTGCGTGGCAATTAAAATGTGCCAAAGATGGTATTCATGATTGATCGTGCCTTGTTGAATTTGATTAGCCAAAAAATTATCAATTTCACGTTCAGTGACACTAATACGACTAACGACTTGCCGCAAATGTAAACGATCCAGAATCAGTTGTTCACGGATTCTTTCACGCATATTCTCATAGCTATAACCCTCTTTTTCTATGGATTGGCGAAAACTTTGTAAATCTTGATGTTTTTTCAAAGCCATTTCACGTAATCTTTCGTTTAAAGAGCTATCTTCAACTTGAATGCCAGTGCGTTTTGCCAGTTGTAATTGTAAAGCGGTCATAATCAGACGCTCTAAAACCTGTTTTTCAAAATCTTTTTGTGGTGGAAGGCGATCAGTTTTTTTACGCCATTGTTCCAAAATAAGGCGAAGTTCTTGTTGTAAGGTGCTATTAACAATCACATCATCATTTACCACGGCAACAATATAATCAAGTACTTCTGTCTCAGCTATAACCGGCACGGATAGATTGCTTATTAATACACAGGCGACAATACTTAGTTTTTTCATATTTTGATTTTGATTTTACCAAAGGTTCCACCTGTGGCTATTCTTATGTAACCCACTGAGGGGTTGGAACATCTTCTGAACTGGTTTGTTTCAAGCACGATAGTGTTGAATGTAAATAGTCACAGATGGAACTTGTGGTAAGGAAACTAAAAATTTTTAATTGTTGAACTGTGACATTGTCAAGATACTGACAAGTCGAAAACCGACTGTAGAATCGTGGTGGGTTAAATTTTTTCTGAAACGGGCAGATACTCGTATATAGCCTGGAAGACTGTACCAAGAACCACCACGAAGTACCCAAAGATTATCGGTATTATGTTTACTTAAACAAGATTGTTCTTTGCCGGTATATCTTTTTTCGTATTTTGAACAAGTCCACTCATAAACATTTCCTAGCATATCATATAGACTAAAAGAATTAGCCGCAAAAGAACCTACCATGGCCGTTTTTTTATTATCCCATCGACTACCACAACCATCACAGTTAGCATGATAAAAACCCATATCTTCACCCCACCAATATTGAGTGGTAGTTTTTGCTCGTGCTGCATATTCCCATTCTGCTTCCATGGGTAAGCGATATTGATGACCGGTTTGCCTAGTTAACCATTCAGTGTATGTATAAGCATCTGCTAATGAAACATTAATCACTGGACGATTATTTCTTCCCCAACCTTGATCATAGGTTTTTTTGGCTCCTGTCATCATTGCAAAACGGTCATATTCTGCAAAAGTGACTTCATAGCGTCCCATAGCAAAACGCTCTATAGAAACCCAGTGTACCGGTCGTTCATCAGAATCACCTTGGCCTTGAATATCGCCCATCTGAAATCGACCGGCAGGTATGATGACCATTTCTGGCCCTAAACTACCATCTTGTAAGTAGTCACGAAATACTTGACCTGCCGCACATGGACGAATTGAAACTGGTAATGGAGGAGGGACCTTCGGATTATAAACAGGAATAAAATAAGTGTATTCGAGCCAAAGTAGTGTGAGACCCACAAAAATACCCGCAATAAAAGTCGCGACAATGGCTTTTATCAAGTTATTACCCCTGTTAGCCTCTACTCAGGGCAACCACAAGGGATTGCCCCTACGTTCAAGAAAATAATTGCACACCTGTCAGGTCTTGAATACCTGACAGCTTTACGACAAATACTTTATTTTGTTTTGATTTGTTCTAAAAGAGCAATTAGTCTTTTCGTGGGAAGATAACCAGGTACCAGTTCGCCATTTGATAAAACGAGTGCAGGTGTACCATTAATACCTATCTTTTGCCCTAATTCATATTGACTGGCTATCGGATTATTGCATTTTGCTGGTTTAACCGAGCGCCTCGCCTTGGCATCGGTCATAGCTTTTTGTTGATCTTCTGCACACCATACCGATTCCATCTTCTTATAAGTACCCGAACCAATGCCCGCACGCGGAAATGCTAAATAACGTACTTTGACACCGGCCTTATTGAGCTTGGGTACTTCGTTATGGAATTTGGCACAATAGCCACAATCCACATCCGTGAACACGTTGACCGTGTATTTGGTTTCTGTTTCAGGCGCGAAAACAATCGTATCCTTTTCATTGACAGCATCAATGGCTTTTTTACGCTTGGGATTGAAAGCTTGACGGAGTTGACTACGTCTCGCGTCAGTCAGATTGACGCGCGTCTTGAGGTTGTAAATATTACCCATCACCATATAGGTACCATCTGCGGTGACATAAAACATTTCTTCGCCCAGCGCGACTTCATATAAGCCGGATATTGGACTGGCAGAGATGTCATCGACATCAATGTCTTTGAAGATGCCTTTTAAGTTTTCAACAATCACAGTAGAGACTGCATATGTTTTTAAAGTGGCTTCTTCAAGTGCCCAAGTGTTGGCTGATAAGCTTGTCGCTAATAATAAAACCAATGTCAGATAAATACGCATAATAGCTCCTTTAATCAATGAGTTAATCTCGAAAGTTAATGAATTGTAATGGCAAACCCAAGTCTTGCTCACGCAATAAAGCCATTATTTGCTGTAAATCATCGCGTTTTTTTCCAGATACGCGCACCTGTTCACCTTGAATCGTCGCTTGCACTTTAAATTTACGCTCTTTGATTACCTTGACAATTTTTTTAGCCGTATCTTTATCTATACCTTGCTTAATAGTCATTGGCAAACGCGCTCGACGATTTTGTATTTCAGCTTGCCCGGCTTCTAAGACGGTAATATCAATGCCTCGTTTTGCGAGTTTCTTATGCAAAATGTCGGTCATTTGCTTCAGTTGAAATTCATTTTCAGCCTGTAAGCTTAAACTGGTATCCTTATATTCTACATGCGCATCAGAATTTTTAAAATCAAACCGGGTAGATAGTTCTCGATTGCTTTGGTCGATGGCATTAGATAATTCATGCAAATTGACTTCTGAAACGATATCGAAGGTCGGCATAAAAACTCCTTATTGTTTGGGTTTCTTGGCAATAATTTTTTCCTTAATACGCGCCGCTTTACCACGTCGATCACGCATATAATAGAGCTTCGCCTGCCGCACATCACCATATCGTTTGACTTTGATGCCATCAATCAACGGACTATGAGTTTGAAATACCCGTTCTACCCCTTCACCATGGGATATTTTGCGGACAGTAAAGGCCGAATTCAAGCCTCGATTACGTTTAGCAATGACTAAACCTTCAAAAGCTTGTAAGCGCGAACGCTCTCCTTCCTTGATCTTGATTTGGACCACAATTGTATCACCGGCTCTAAAGGGCGGTATTTGCATTTTTGTCATCTGTTCTTGTTCCAATTCGGCGATGATATTCGTCATTAAATGCCTCCTTATGTTTGTTGTTCTTCAATAAATTCATTCAAAAGAATTAGTGCTTCGGGGGTTAAATGCCATTTTTCCAATAATGCAGGATAGCGACAGAAAGTCCGCCCTAATGCTTGTTTATGTCGCCATCGAGCAATTTCAGCATGATTACCGGACAGTAGCACGGTAGGCACCCTTTGTCCATCAATTTCTTCAGGGCGTGTGTAATGTGGGTAATCCAGTAATCCATTATAAAATGAATCCTGTACTGCCGATTCTTGGTGCCCTAATACCCCAGGTAAAAAGCGGGTTAAAACGTCAATGATCACCATCGCGGCTAACTCACCACCACTGAGTACATAATCGCCTATCGACCATTCTTCATCAATATCTTGTTCTATCAAGCGTTCATCAACGCCCTCATAGCGACCGGTGACCATTAGTATACGTTGGTAATTCAATAATAGCTGTATTCCATCTTGATCTAAACGACGACCCTGCGGTGATAGATAAATTACCCTGGTGTCAATACCCATTGCCACCTTAGCTGCTTTAATCGTCGCCCTTAACGGTTGCACCTGCATAACCATACCGGGACCACCCCCATAAGGTCGATCATCGACGCGCCTGTGTTTATCAGTGGTAAAATTTCTTGGATTCCAAACCGATAACTTTAATATATCTTTTTCTAAAGCTCGCGCTGTGACACCACCGCATCGCAGCGCGTCAAGCATTTCAGGAAATAGACTAATCACACCAATGTGCATTAAAAATCTACCTCCCAATCCACTCGTATCACGCGCTGGGCTAAATCAACTTCAAGAATAACATGTTCAAGCACAAAGGGAATTAAACGTTCCTGTTCACCTTTAAGGACTAACACATCATTAGCCCCCGTTTCTACTAAATGGTCCACCTGACCTAACGTGACACCTTCACAGTTTACTACCGTTAATCCTTTCAAGTCGGTCCAATAATATTCACCAGCCGACGCAGGGAGCAATTGCTCACGTTCAATGGCAATCTCTGTCCCAATTAAACCGGCAGCTTCATCACGATCATGGATCGTCCCTAAGTGAGCAATAATGCCCTTACCATGTGCTTGTCCCTCATACAAGCTCATCGTTTGCCACTGTCCCTGTCGATATACTAACCAGGGGGAATAGTTAAGAATATTGGTAATGGGATTCGTATAAGAAAAAATCTTAACCCAACCACGTATTCCATATAAACCATTGATTTGTCCGATGATTATGGGTATTGATGGTTCACAATTGGACATTATTTAACTAAAGTACTTGTGCAAGATTAATCGGGTATTTTAAATAAAAACCCCGTTTTTTGAAAAAACGGTTTTTTTATGAATTAGGTGCAGTATCAGATACTGCCTCAGTGGAGCTTGCTTCATCGGTTTTTTCTATAGGTGCAGCGGGTGTCGTTTCGACAGCTTTAACTGTAGCATTTTCAGCTTCCGGTGGTGTCGTTTCAGCAGTTTTAGCTGAATCACTTCCAGTGTTTGGTAAAGTCATTTTGATAGTTTTAGCTGAACCACTTTCAGCCGGGGCGGTAGGTGTTGCTACGGTTTTAGTCGATTGTTTGATTAACTGAGCCACTCTTTCACTTGGTTGTGCGCCAACACCTAGCCAATAATTAGCGCGAGTGAGATCCAGGCGCAAAGATTCTTCTTTCCCGACTGCAACTGGGTTAAAAAAACCTAAGCGTTCAATATACCGCCCATCACGACGATTACGTGAATCGGTAACAACAATATGATAAAAAGGGCACTTTTTCGCGCCACCACGACTTAAGCGAATGGAAACCATAAATTTTTTATATCCTATAACTTAAATATTGCAAACAAAACAGATTATTATAAATCATTTTTAATAATTAATTATCAATAATTATTATTTATTTCAATTATGATCAATAATGATTGGGATTCTTCCTGACTCAAACAAGATAAAAATATCATTTAAAAAATACCCTTTTTTGAAAAAAGGGTATTTCTGGAATGCCCTTTTAAATTGATAATCTAATTGATAATTATAATTGACAATCCTAATTCAAAATAGATAATGCTAATTAAAGATAAAAAAATAGTATTTCTAGTGAATTAGACTTTAATCTCCATTTAATAATCAAAAGAATGGCGCCTTAAATGGGTAGCTATTTGGAACGAACTACCCAATTTTTTCAACTTTCGAATTCTGGATTATTATATCCAATTCTGAGCGAGCCGCACCAACAGCTACTTGATGTAATCCCTTATTCATACATATTTTGCACATTTGATGTGTCTTTTTACGTGCATCTAATTCGGTATGACTCACATCCAGAAAATTATCAGCTATATTATATTGATAATCATAAACCGCACAACACAAACCTGCCGAACCATCAAAATTTATAATGGGGCGTTCCCAAAGTAAACAATCTTCTTGCTTATAAGGTTGTGCCAATTGTAACTGTTCTTCCGGCTGAATGAGCATAAGTGAAACAAGAGCCTGATCTTGCGCCGATAAAGTACCCTTTAAATATTCCAGATTTTTTCTAAGGGCATAAGATAGGAATAATCTGAACAAAATCGAAATCCCAAGTCATTTGCTATAAACTTAATGTATTCAACATCCTTTCCCATATTGTGCCTATAAAGATGATAAGACAACTCAACTGGAAAATCCTTTTTTAATCGATCCATATAATAACGTAATCTATATAAATTAGACACGACTAAATGTGGATTACCCCCCTTATGGGTTTGCGAATAAACCTCCATATCATAACCGGATAATGAAATAATTAACTTATTCGGCGAAGCTGCTACCATTGGCTTGATATCCTTAATATTCAAATTAGTAGAAACATCGGAATAAAATTCTCTTGCCCGAATCGCTTCGATGAATTTAGGAAATGCCGGGTGGAGCAAAGGCTCTCCCCAATTGTATATAGCAATAACAATATACTTATAATCGCTATTTTCGCGTTTGATTTTATCTAATATTTGTTCAAACAAAGCCAATTTCATAAAGCCCTTTGGACGTTGCAAACCCATAAAATCATGGGGTAGGTAATTTCCAACAGGACAAGATGGGCAACGAAGATTACAGGTACCCACTATATCAATATAATACATGTAAAAATTGGGTTTCATAATTGTATTTGCTGAATCTGACTAAATTCGCGATGAACCAACGTTTTTTTCAACCCCGCAGGTGATTATCAGTGAAACTTCGTTCCCCGTTTATAGGTAAAGATATTTATCCGAAAAACTATAGCATGAAAATACCTAAAACTCCACCCAGCGTTGAAAATTTTATCAAAAAAGGCATTCTACCAATAAATTAAAACAAATTCTCAAAGAACATTTTGCGCACCTACTTCAGCTTACTCTATGCACACATATCTTTTAAGTAGCTCTATTCGCCTTAGAATAAATTCTTTGGCGTGTGCAATCGAATTTCTTGAACGGGTTAAAAAAGCACCATTAGAAATACTATTTTTAGCAAAAAAAGTATTTTTCGAAGCCTGAAAACTTTAAAAAATAAGGGCTTGATTTAAAAATCTTTGCCCATACCCTGAAAATAAACAGGTGTATGGTAGGCAAGATTAACTGATAACTGATAACTGATTAATTTAAACTTTGTCAATCCGCTTTTAATGTTAGCGGTGATTTTAAAGCAAAAAGCATAGTCGAAACTTCCGATATACGCCAAAAACAAAACATCCACCCCCTCGAAAACGCCTCACCAAACTACAAGGGCTACGCGGTGTCACTTTCAACTGGAAAGACAACACGCAAAATGCTAATACCCAAATTGGCTTAATTGCCCAAAAGGCGATAAATAAAGGATTGATGAATTCAATACGCGTTTGGGTTTCGTTGTAGTCGCTTTGTTTGTAGGTATCTCTTTGATTTTTAAAGCGTTTTATGAGATTTTAATTTTGGTGGGTATTGACATGATTATATTTGCAGGGCTGGACTTTTTCACAAATCCGTTTGGAAATATTTAAACAACTCAAATCAGGGTTCATGTCAAGTTGCTTGGCTCTTTCAATCGCTTCTTTTATAAAGGGTAAAAATGAAGAAGTCTCTAAATTGGATTTGTTATAACTACCTAATTGTAAAACCAGCTCCATTTCTAAACGGGTTCTATTTGAAGTGACTTTTTTGTTATCAAGAAATTCTTGTAAAGTGGTGTCGGAATATTCTTCTAATGAATTAAGGTGAAGCAATAACCAAAGCTCAAAGCAGGGATTACTTACAGCTAAATAATACCCTTTTTGATAGCATACTTGAGCTACTTCAGCAATTTCTTCAACTGTCCAGCTTTGTTTATCTCTGTCAATCACTAACCATAATTCATCATCAAACTTAAGTCCACGCTTCTTTTTACGTTCATCTAATAGCTTTAAAATACGTTTGGGATTGCTCGCTGAAGTTGAACGTTCAAGTACTTCTATAAGTACCCGCGGATTACAATACCACTCTTTGGAAGTTAAATCTTCAAAATACTGTTTTTCATATAAAAGTTTTTGCGCGCAAAAACTTTTATATGAAATTCAGTTTCTTCCCCCTCAGTTGCAATCACAAAAAGTCTCGCATCTCTAACGTGAGAGACTCTTTCAAGCTTTTTTCGTTCTCTACCCATTTGTTATTCTTCAACTTTTGGTGATTTCAATAAACGGCTTTTAATCATCGGCACCGCACCAAAACGTCCCAATAAATAACCTTGTCTCCAATTCTTACCATAGTTTGTTTTGAACTCTTCTAAGGAATACACTGAGGTTTCACCCGCTTTACTTTTTTCAACAAACCAAATTTCATCTTGTCGCAACAGTTCTAAATCAAGCAATTCCGCTTCTTATGTGCTGACAATCAATTGACTTTTCATATTTTGGGAATGCGTTAAAAATAATGCCAATAATGTTTTCGTTAAAGTGGGATGTAAACTCCGTTCTAATTCATCGATCACAAAAACTTTTTCGTTATTAAATAAAGTGATTAAAGCCGGTATCAAATCAATCATACGTTGCGTGCCTTCAGATTCCTCACCGATTTCAAACAAGGTTTCCTGTTTCTCTTTAGTTGAGTGTTTTGTCATCAATTTGAGGGCTTTGATTTGATGGCCCTTTCTAAAAATGATATAGGGTATATTATTAGTCGCCCAGATTAAAAGATATTCTCCTTTTTCTAATTCAAGCGCCAGAGAATTTTTTACGGTTTCAGGTAATTCTTTCAATTGATTCTCAAAGTCTACTTCTATCGCTTGAATACCAGAGATACCGGTATCAAAAGCCGTTAAGAAATTCACAAAATCAGCCTGAATAAAATCCGCAACGGGGGCATCAAAGGTTAAACCGGCATATCGAGTGTCAGGAAAAATGAGGGTGAGTACTTTATCAAACCATTGATAGCTATTGATTAAGGCAGCTATTTTTAATTTTTTGGTATTGAGGTTAGCAATTTCTGTTAAAAATAATTGATTGGGACGAGTTCCCATGCTACCAGTATATTTAAAAACGCCGGCTTGTTCTTCATTGGAAAATGAAAGGCTGGCACCGGGCGTGACAATCACTTGCTCATCAGAGACTGTTTGTCGTTCAAAGATAGGTTTTTCATCGATTGAATTGATTTCATAAAGCCACTCTTCCAATATCCACTGCGTATTTAAGCTAAAACCATAAGCATAAGTTTTGCCATTTTGTTTAAATTCAAATTCAAACCGTGACGGTTTTTTCAGGTAGGCTTCATCTAGTTTAAATGGCTTGATGGGAATGACTTTATCCGGTGAAGTACCTTTAGTTATCAATTGTTTCGCAAAATCCATCGCTTTGATGACATTGGACTTACCAGCCGCATTGGCACCATAGAGAACCCCGGTTTTTAACACACTGATGTCTTTCGGTTTTTGACGCTTAATGAGGTGATGACTTAATTTGCGTCCTTTCCCGGCTATCATTGAAAATTCAACCCGTTCTTTAAAGGACAAAAAATTTTCTACGGTAAATCGAATAAGCATATTTTTTACTCAAATTTGGAGTTACCTTACTCAATACCTACAATGTTGTTGTTCACATGGCATACCATCTCTATCTCCATCTATTTTTACGTTTGGACAATTACGCAAATAATATTTTGCTTCTTCACAAGAATTCATTTCTGAACAATGAACTTTACCAGCACAATGATATTTTTGAAATTGAGATGAAAGCGGAGAGGTTTCAATTATAGGGACTTCCATTTGAGGAACTTCTATCTGGGGTGATGGCGATGACATTTTTATCTTAGAAATTCCGTAAACGAAAATCATAAAAAATACCATAAATCCAGCGATAATTTTCCAAAATGACATTCTCTTTTGTGCTGGTTTTCTTGACAAGCGTTTTGGTTCTTTTTTCACGCCTTCAATAGTCGCATTGTAAGCACTATATTTACCTTTCTGATTTGACGTGATTTTTAAGTGATAATAAACAATATCACCCACTTTAGGGCGACGATCTATTTTGCCAAACGCGCTTATATGAATAAATATATTTTTACCACAATTTTCGGGCAGTATAAAGCCAAATCCCTTTTCATCTTTCCAAGTAAATAAAACACCTTTTTGTATGGCATTTTGTGATTCGATGTTCTTTTTCATATTAAGTAGTAGTACAAAAGTATTTTAACATTATTTAAATATACGTAATAGTATATTCATCAGAGCCAATATTTGCTAAAATGTGAAATAAATCTGATTTGAGATAATTAAAAGACTGAAAAGCT
>Ga0190283_1000572_pt1 | contig 18904 bp, 8 predicted proteins | sample 48691801_MG_FD_161669 | JGI IMG/M metagenome (GOLD analysis project Ga0190283, IMG submission 161669) | Hydrothermal vent microbial mat bacterial communities from Southern Trench, Guaymas Basin, Mexico - 4869-18-0-1_MG | ecosystem: Environmental > Aquatic > Marine > Hydrothermal vents > Microbial...
TGGTATTTTGGATTTGGGATTTGGGATTTGGGATTTGGAATTTATTTGGGATTTGGAATTTATTTGGAATTTGGAATTTGGGATTTGGAATTTATTTGGGATTTGGGATTTGGAATTTGGGATTTGGAATTTGGAATTTAAGATTTGGGAGATTGAACATGATGAATGAAAAATTTGTATCAATAAAGACAAAGCTGATTTCCAATACCATGCTGATTATATCGGCGATTTTTATCGTGGTGCTGTCGGTGATTACTTTTATGAATATTCAGAGTGTGAACAGAAACGTAAAAGAATCTGAGCGCAACATCCGCCATTCTCTCATTGCCAAGGGGAATACACTGGCAAACAACAACAGCATTGCCATGCGAGGGATGGCCGAAGATAACGCATTCACTGCCATTCAGGCCCTTGTCTCCTCCACTGTGAAAGATGATTCCGACATCGAATACGGAATATATATGGACGACAGCCGTATGGCCTGGGTGAACGCATCATCGGAAAACCCGTCCGGCACTGTCAGAGGCACTGACCCGCTGACGGATCCGGTCTCAAAATGGGCCGGTTCTCTTGAGTCCCTGAGCTATCAGACCATCACTTATGGTGATCAGGAACTGATTGAATTTGCAGCCCCGGTGCAGGTTTACGATGAAGTTATGGGCACGATCCGCTACGGATTCAACACCCGGTCAATGCACGAGGCCCTGCATGAGGCATATCAGAACGGGATACGGACCCGGAACCAGGCCGTTGCAATATTGCTCCTCTTAGGTGTCCTCTCTCTTGGTGTCACTTATCTGATTGTCAGACACCTGGCAGCCGCCATCACCCGGCCTGTACAGTCACTGGTTGAATCTGCGAATACGATCTCCCGGGGAAATTACAATATTGAAATATATTCGGAAAGCAACGATGAAATCGGCAATCTGGCCGAGCATTTTGAAGCCATGCGTACAACAATAAAACAATACACAGATCATCTTCAGGAGCTGGTTGATGAAAAAATGCAGCAGGTGAATGATATTCTTAATAACATTGACCAGGGCCTCTTTACGATAAATTTGGATGGCTCGGTGAATGAGGAATATTCAGCGCGCGCCAATGATGTCCTGAAGGTGAAAGATGTGGCCTCAAGCCCGCTGAATCAGATTTTCCGGATGGATGCGAAACAGGAAAAGGCTTTTCATCTGTGGATAAACCTGATTCGCAAAAAACACAGTAAGCACCGATGGACAAAACTCACCCGCCTTGCACCGGTGCGGGAACTGGAGATCGTCAGTTCCGATGATATCCCAGACTATATTTCAATTGAATACCAGAAGATCCACGATAAGGATGGCGAACTTTCCAAGATTATGATTCTTGCAAGGGATGAAACAGAAAAACGGATAAAAGAGCTTCAGATGGAGGAACAGCGCCGGAAACATGAACATGAGATGCAGGTCATCCTCGGCCTTGTCAATACACCGACCACAGAAATTTCTGAATTTATGGAAGATACTTCTGAACGCATGAAAAGGGCACGGCACCTGGCAGAAGAATATCTGTCAGGTGTGCGCAGGCATCGGGCAGAATATCCTGACGGGCCTGAGTATGTGATTTCTGACAATAATATCAATATCTTATACAGGGATCTCCATACCATCAAGGGCAACAGCGGATCTTATGGCTTTGAATTGCTTTCGGAACATACCCACCAGGCCGAGAACATGCTTGAAAAGCTGCGAATACCTGTCAAAACCCGAAGAGATGATATTTTGGAGCAGATGATGAGTTATATGGACTGCATGAATGAAGATATTGACAGTATTCAGCAGAAAATAAAACTGATATTTGGCCGGGACGAGGATGCGGGGATGCGTATTCCAAAGTCGCATGTCGAAAACATCGTCGAGACATGCGCCGCCATTGACAGAACATCGCTGTCCCCGGAAATACAGCATCTCATAGATATAAGTATCATGCTGTCCTGGGTGCCCATTGAAACCATTACCAGGAAATATCAGAAGATTGTCAGCAGGGTGGCCCGGAGGACCAGAAAAAATATCTCATTTTCAGCAAAACCCGAACACGCTTTTTATCCGTCTGATATATTTTCTGATATTGATGATGCCCTGATACACCTTGTCAGAAATGCCGCGGATCATGGCATAGAACCGCCGGAAATACGCGAGGAACTGGGAAAGGGAATCGGACAGGTCTTTTTTGAGTTCCGAAATCAGGATGATATCCGGACAGTCAGAATTTCAGATGACGGTAAAGGCATTGACACGGAAAAACTCACAGAGATTTGTATCCGAAAAAGCATTATCACCTTGGAAGACGCGGCACATCTCAGTGAGGCAGAAAAGTGGGACATGGTGTTTAACCCGGGCATATCCACCTGTGACAAAGTTACTGACATATCGGGCCGGGGCATTGGCATGGATATTGTCCGGAAGAAAATCGAAGATATCGGAGGGAATATTTCTATTAGTTCCAAGCCAGATATCGGAACAATGATTACGCTTATTCTGCCACCTTATGAACGGGGATAAATTCCAAATTCCAAATTCCAATATCCAAATTCCAAATAAATTCCAAATCTCAAATAATAATTTGGGTATTTGAAATTTGAAATTTATTTGGGATTTGGGATTTGGGATTTGAGATTTGAGATTTGAATTTATTTGAGATTTGGAATTTATTTGAAATGAAGCATGCACAATTTAACATTTTTATAATTTTCCCCATAATTCTGATTGCAGGCGTATTCCTTCCGGGTGTGTCACCGGCTGCGGACATCTTCCATCCGGGTGACCTCCTTGAAGTCCGAATCAGCAACCTCAGCCGGGAGGATATCATCAGTCTTTATCATAAAGATGTGGATATTGACGGCGTGTGGGGGGACATTGCCCGGGCTTATGTGTTCTCAGACCAGCTTGATGAACTCCGGAAGCTTGGTTACGATATTGACATCATTCCTGACCAAAGGCCCAGGGATGAAATGTCTGAGGGCTACCCCTCCAATTCAGAGCTGACTGCTGCTCTGGAAACTGTTGAGAGCGAATATCCGGACTTATGCCGTCTTCACAATATTGGCTTTTCTGAAGAGGGACGGGAAATATGGGCGATGAATATTTCTGACAATGTGGGCGTGGAAGAGGATGAGCCGGAGTTCAAGTATATCTCCACCATGCATGGTGACGAGCCTGTGGGAATGATCTTCTGCCTGAATCTGATCCGTCTCCTCGCAGACAGTTACGGTACTGACCCCCAGACGACCATGCTGGTAAACGAAATTGATATCTGGATAATGCCGCTGATGAATCCTGACGGCTATGCCAACGGTTCCCGGTACAATTCTTATAGGGAAGACCTCAACCGCAACTTCCCTGACCGGATCGAGGGCCCCGTTAATACCACAGACGGACGCCCTGCTGAAACTCAGGCTGTGATGAACTGGAGCTTCATACATTCGTTTGTTCTTTCTGCCAATTTCCACACCGGGGCTTTGGTGGTAAATTATCCTTATGATTCAGATCCGGACCCTTTGGCACCATATTCGGCCACGCCTGATGACAACCTTTTTATTGAGCAGTCCCTGACCTACGCCTCCCTTAACGAACCGATGTATAACGGGAGGTTTGACCAGGGTATTACCAACGGCATGTCCTGGTATTTCGTTCCCGGGGGGATGCAGGACTGGAACTATGTCTGGATGGGATGCAACGAGGTCACTGTTGAGGTCAGCGATGAAAAATGGCCCCCTTACTCGGAAGTTCCTGACCTTTGGAATGACAATCGTAAGTCCATGCTCGCATATATGGCGTGGTGCCTCAGAGGGGTGCGCGGGAAGGTCACAGACAGCACGACCGGGCAGCCTCTGGATGCAACGGTCTCTGTTGTCGGCCCCGAATATCATAATGATCATAATGTCTTTACGGATCCGGATGTGGGCGACTATCACAGAATGCTTCTTCCCGGGACTTACAGCATCCGGTTTTCCGCTCAGGGGTATCAGCCCCTGACAGTGCCGGGTGTGGTTGTGGATGATGAAGAGGCCGTCCGGGTGGATGCTGCCCTGTTCCCAGGTAATATAAACAATGACGACGCTACAGACTTGGGAGATGTCATTTTGGCGGCCCAGGTCCTGACTGGCACAAAAACTGCCGAGCCTTTGCACACAGAGGCGGATGTGAATAATGACGGAAGGATCGGTCTGGAAGAAGCAATTTATGCGTTACGGAAGGTCTCCGAAAAGAGGTAGGTTTTTCCCACCATTGAATACTGTTTTCACCCCATTGACTTGTTCTTTTGTTTTATGAAATAGATAGCCGCGGAAGGGATGAAGGGGATGAAGGATGAATGGATGAAGGGATGAAGAGATGAAGGGATGCATGAATGCAGGTTCTTCTCCACCGCTTGGGAGGAAAGATGAAAAATAAATCGGATGTTCTCCAAAATTTGGAAGAAAAGACAAAACAGAAGGTTCTCATCGTAGAGGATGAACCAATAATCGGAAATCTGCTCGAAGTCGGGCTGAGTGAGGCAGGCTATGAAGCAGAATATGTCAGCACCACAGCAAAAGCGCTGGAAGATGTTTACCGCATCAGACCGGACATCATCATATCAGACACCATAATGCCTCATATAGACGGATATGAGTTGCGCCGGCGCCTGCGCCAGGACCCCGAAACAGCGGGAATACCCTTCATATTCCTGTCAGCCAGAACCGAGACAGCAGAGCAGTTGGAACACCTGCGGATGGGAGCAGATGATTATGTTTACAAGCCTTTTAAAATAGAGAACCTGACAGACCGCATGAAACGCGTGATGAAAAGTTCGGAAAAGGCCAAATCTTTTCAGACTCAGGCGCATTTCAGCGGCAATCTGGCACAGATGAATTTAAACGACATCGTACAGATAGTGAGCCTGAACCATAAGAGCGGCGCACTGGTATTCAGCACCACTGAAAAACACGAGATCGGCAAGGTGTATTTTCAGGAAGGACGGCCGACAAAAGCTCAGAAAGACCTTCTGGATGGCGAGGAAGCCTTTTATGATCTGATGAGTGAGGAAGAAGGGAATTTCGAATTTCACGAACAGACTTATGCGGACATGCCCGAACAGATAACAGATGATTCAACCACCCTGCTGCTCAGAGGCACCCGTATGATTGAGGAATCCGGACACCTGTATTCCCTGCTCCCGGATCCGGATATGTTATTGGAAATCAGGCAGCAGAAGATACCGCGGGAGATCATTGAAAAAGCAGGCAGGAAAAAACTGCGGACCATACTGTCAATGATAGCCAGACAGCAGACAGTCCGTGAAATAGTCAACAGCGGCGTGATGAGCCGTCTCAGTGCGGCATCTGCTCTGGATGCGCTCCTCAACGCCGGAATCGTGGTCATCCGGGGACAGCAGCCTCCCCCGGACCAGCCTTCCCCCGAAGACCGGAAACAGCCTTTCCCGGAGTCTGAACCCGAGCCGTCCACCCACACTGTCCCAGTGATTGGAGAGGAGTTTTTAAAGGCGCTGAGGAGCTTTGAGCAAGGTGCTCTGACCGGTATCCTGGAAATCATGGATCGTCCCGAAAATGCGTCAATTTACTTCCGGGAAGGCCATATTGTGCATACCTGTCACGGAAAAACCATTGCCAAAAAAGCACTTTACAGAATATTCTCAGAATCAGGAGGTGACCTCAGATTCAAGCTTCAGCCAGTGACTGCCATTCAGACAGTTGACGGAACTCTGGATTTTCTGCTTGATGAAGGGAGCAGAGAGATTGAAAAGCTGAAGCGCCTGAAAACCAGCACGTTTGACAATACAGTAAGCATCAACACCGAGATACTGGAACAGACTTCCAAGATCAGCGGGCGCCCCGGCCTGAAACATATTCTGGCCATTGCACAGGAAAACAGCAGTATCAGAGAAATTATCAATGCAAGCCAGATGACGGATTTCCAGACGTACAGGCATCTGTTTTATCTCGTCAGGATGGGCGTTTTCACGGTTGAGGCCAGCAATTCTTCGAAAATTCAGATCATCACTGACAGCACCGCAGATCTGCCTCCGGATATTATCCGTTCCCGTAACATCGCCCTTATGCCCCTTTCTGCGAATCAGAAGGTCAGTCCTGACGGGGTAAGTTCCACGCGGGAAAATCTTTACCATAAGCCCAAGGTCTCAGAAACTTTTTCTGTCACTTCGGCCCCGGGTGTGGAAGATTTCCATGATCTGTTTCGGGAGATCGCTCCTGACAAAGACGTGCTTGCCCTTTTTTTATCAAGCAAGATCAGCAAGACATACAACAATGCTGTGACTGCCAAAGAAAGGAACTATGATGACTATATAAGGCTGAGACAGCAGAAATATCTCGGCAGCGGGGCCTGCAATATTGAGATTATAGACAGTCAGCTCGTCTCTCTGGGCCTGGGGCTGCTGGTGACCGAGGCTGCGGACAAGATAGATGAAGGGTGGTCTGTGGATAATATCCGTGAACATATAGAAAAACTGATTCCCTTAGTCAGGGTATTTTTTGTTGTGGATACAATGGGGTATCTGAAACAAAGGGGGGAAATCAGCAGGACCAGGGCCATGATGGGCTATATACTGGGGATGAGGCCGGTTCTCGGTGTGTGGAACGGTGAGATTACGATGATTGATCAGGTGAGAGGGGGCAGGAATATCCGGCACCGGCTGGCTGAATGGATTCAGCGGAGCCTGGATCACCCGGGGTCTCCTGTCAGGGTCGGGATCATGCATGCGGACGCGCCCAAGTGGGCGGCCCAGATGAGGGAGCTGCTGGCGTCCCAGTTTAATTGCCGGGATATTATCATGTCCCATATCGGGCCGACTGTGGGGTCTTATTGCGGGCCTGGCACTGTGGCTGTCGCTTATTTTCCCCTTCCTGATGAGCAACGTATTATCTTCAAATCTTATGGTAAATCGCTGTAAGTTTTAAGTTTTAAGTTTTAAGTTTTAAGTTTTAAGGGACTCGGAAAAAACGCATTCCCCATTATTTTATATCTCACGCAAAGACGCAGAGGCGCAAAGGAAAAGCGCGGGAAACTGGCCACAGAGCCTTTCTTTGCGCCTTTGCGAGATTTTTGTGGTAATACGTTTTTTCTGAGTACCTAAGGGACCCGGAAAAAACGCATTCCCCCATGAAAATTCGCAAAGGAGTGCAAAAATTAAGCGAAGCGGTTTTTTGCATCCCGCACAGGCGGGATAATGCGTTTTTCCCGAGTTCCTAAGTGAAAAATTCTCCTAAAACCTAAAACCTAAAACCTAAAACTTAAAACTTGAAACCTGTTGTCTGAAAAGGAGTGGGTATGAAGAATAGAAATCTGATTGATTTTGTGGAAAGAAAAATACTCCTGCCGGAAAACAGGGCGGAAACGATTCTAACCGATGATTTCAATGATGTTCCTACCCTGAATGATGAGGTTATTGTTCCTGCGGAAAAAGAAACTGCATCCCGGGACGCGGATGCCCGGGGACCTGTCCCTCTGATTGCTTATGACCTTATCTTGGATGATGATATTATTGATCTTGGCGGAAAAGAAGCTGCTTCTCCCCCTGTCCCGCTGAGTGCATTCCCTGATGACCTTACCCTGAATAACAATGATATTATTGATCTTGGCGGAAAAGAAACCCCTGATGATCTTACCCTGAATAACAATGATATTTTCGAACTTGGCGGAAAAGAAACTGCATCTCCCCCTCTGAAGGCTGTCCCGCTGTGTGCTTTCCCTGATGACCTTACCCTGAATGACGATGATATTATTGATATTGACGGGAAAAAAACCGAATCCCCGCGCCTGGACGCAGATGCCGAGGAAGCTGTTCTGCGAACAAACTTCAATTTTCAATTTCCAGACTTCAAACTTCAAACTTGCGACTTTGCTGATGATCTTACCCTGAATGACAATGATATTACTGATCTTTCAGGAAAAAAAGCTGCATCCGCTGTTGTTCAGGAAGCCGTCCTGAGTGACTTCTCCGATGACCTTACTCTGATTGATGATGATATCACCGACCTTGTCGGAAGGCCGTCAGGGGATGCTAAGGACGCTATGATTCTCACAAAAATTGCCGACCTTACTGGCGACTTTTCTCTGAATGATGATGAAATTATTGATATTACCGGAAAGGAAACCGAATCACCGTGTCCGGACGCGGATGCCGAGAAAGCCGTTCTGCGGAGCGACTTCGCTGATGATCTTACCTTGAACGATAATGAGATTATTGATCTTACTGGAAAGGAAATCTTTCCGCGCCCGGATGAGAAAGAAATAATCTTACTCACAAATTTTACTGACGACGCGTCTGTGAGCAATAAGGATATAATTGACCTCGTCAGCAAAAAAAAAGTCCTCTCGGAAAATATTGAGGAGATCATAGAACTGTCAGAGATTGCTGTTGATGTTTTTGAAGATGAGGATACAATTGACTCAGAAAAGAAAAAAAGAGCAGCAGCCAGGGAAAGCGTTCCTGATCTGAGCAAGATTGCTGTTGATGTCGTGGAAAAAGAAGATATTGCTGTTGGGAAAGAAAGAATTTCATCGAAAGTGTCTGAGGAGGTGACAGAACTGACAGATATTGCTGTCGAAACTTTTAATGCCTCCGGAATTGATGAGGAAATCATTTTATCGGAAGTGTTTGAGGAAGTGACTGATCTGACAGATATTGTTGCTGAGGCTTTCATTAATGAGGAAGTCTCCAGAACTGATGAGGAAAAAAATTTACCGGAAGACTCTGAGCCAATCATAGCGTTGAGTGACCTCAATGCTGATGTGTTTAAATATGATGACAGGAAGGAAAAACTTTTATCAGAAGACTCTGGGACAATCATAGTGCTGAGCGACCTCAATGCTGATGCTTTTAAAGATGATGACAGGAAAAAAAAAGTTGTATCCGGAAAAGGAAAAGTTGTATCGGAAGATGCTGAGATATTCTTAGAACCGCTTGATCTTGATGATCCTGATAATATTTTCAAAGACGATGACAAGGAGGAAAAAGTTGTATCGGAAGAGGCTGAGGCATTCACAGAACTGGATGATCTCGTTGACAATATTTTCAAAGATGATGACAAAGAGGAAAAAACCTCTGCCGGACGGGGTTTGCAACCCCGTCCGCAACAGTTGTGCGGCACTGAGAACATTACGGACGGGGTTACAAACCCAGTCCGGCTCAAGGGGGTTACAAACCCCGTCCGGCTCAAGGGGGTTACAAACCCCGTCCGGCTCAAGGGGGTTGCAAACCCAGTCCGGCTCAAGGGGGTTACAAACCCAGTCCGGCTCAAGGGGGTTACAAACCCAGTCCGGCTCAGTGAGCTGGATGATCTCGTTGACAATATTTTCAAAGATGATGGCAAAGAGGTATCGGAAGAGGCTGAGGCATTCACAGAACTGGATGATCTCGTTGACAATATTTTCAAAGATGATGGCAAAGAGGTATCGGAAGAGGCTGAGGCATTCACAGAACTGGATGATCTCGTTGACAATATTTTCAAAGATGATGGTAAAGAGGTATCGGAAGAGGCTGAGACATTCATAAAACTGAGTGATCTCGATGATGATCCTGATAATATTTTCAAAGATGAAGACACAATTGATATTGGCAGAAAAGAAAAAGTTCTGTCAGAAAAGGCTGAGGCATTCATAAAACTGAGTGATCTCGATGATGATCCTGATGATATCTTCAAAAATGAAGACACTATTGATATTGGCAGAAAAGAAAAAGTACTGTCAGAAAAGGCTGAGTCATTCATAGAACTGAGTAATGTCGCCGCAGATGTTCCCACAGAGGATGAAGACCGTGCAGGTCTTTTTAAAATAGCACAAGACATCCCGGAATCAGCGGCAGATATGGAAAGAAACGACTTCAAACCGTTTTTCCTGGAAAAGGAAATAATTCCATCAGGAAATGTTGAAGAAAGCGTTTTATTTCAAAAAATTGAAAGCAATGATTCGGCTGATAGAAAGAGAACTGCCGAATTTACAGATGACATCTTGGAGAATATTACTGTCAGAGACGCGGATTCTTCAGGTAAGAAATTAAACAATGATCCCCGGCAGAAACAAGGTTTGATGGATTTGCCGGAAGTGGATATTGAGAAGGAAGTCGAAAATCTTTTTGAAGAACCAGATGGTACTTTTTCAGATAATGACACCGGTGTTGAAGAACAGGAGCCTGTCCCGGAAGAGAAGCCCCAAATTCCGCAAAAGGAACCGGGCAGCAACCTGGAAGGTTTTTTAGAGCAGCTTGTAAAGAAGATCGTTTCCGAAAAAATTGAAAGTATCATAATTGATGAACGCAGAGTTATTGGTGTGATTGAAAAGGCAGTTAAAAAGGAAAGAAACAAGCTGATAAAAGAACTGACGGGCGACGAATGATACCGGAAACCACAGTGCTGAAAGTAACACGGATCTTCTCTTAGGCGCGGGAGGAAAGATGGAACATAAGGTTTTCATCGTTGATGATGATCCCATAATGGGAAATTTACTTCAAAGCCAGTTGACTGAATCAGGGTTTGAAGCTGAATATTTTAGCAGCGGAGAGGATGTGCTGGAGAAAATTTTCCAGGCCGGGCCAGGCACTCTGCATGGTATGGTCATCATAGCAGATACCATAATGCCACAGACCGATGGCCGTGAGTTGCGTCGCCAGCTACGCCAGAACCCTGAAACAGCAGGCATTCCCTTTGTATTTCTGTCAGCGAGAGATGAGTCTTCGGAGCAGTTGGAGGCGTTGCAGACAGATGCAGATGATTATGTCTGCAAACCTTTTAAAATGGAAGAACTGCTGGACTGTCTGGAAAAAGTGGCAAAACATGCGGCAGAATCCAGGTCCCCGAGCTTGCCGGAGGAGTCCCCGATCTTGCCGGAGGAGTCCCCGAACTTGTCGAAGGAGTCCCCGATCTTGCAGGAGGAGTCCCTGAGCTTGCCGGAGGAGTCCCTGAGCTTGCCGGAGGAGTTCCTGAGCTTGCCGGAGGAGTTCCTGAGCTTGCCGGAGGAGTTCCTGAGCTTGTCGAAGGAGTCCCCGAGCTTGTCGAAGGGGTGGGATTTGGCTGAGATGAGTCTGAATGATATTATGCAGTTTGCAGAGTCAGACTGCAAGAGCGGTGAACTGGCATTAAAAAATTCCAAAGGAGAAACGCTCGGTAAAGCATTCTTTTCCAAAGGCAGACTGACAGATGCCCAGATGGGTCAGCTGGAAGGGGAGGAAGCGTTTTACGCCCTGATGGAAATAAAGGAAGGAGCGTCTGAATTCCATGTTCGGGAGATTGACGTTCCTGCACAGATAACGGAGAGCAACTCAGTCCTGCTCTCCAAAGCAAAGAATATCCTTGACAGGAGCAGACAGTTGTTCAGCAGGCTGCCGGATCAGAACATCCTGCTGAATATCAGATTCCGCAAAATACCGTCAGCCATTGAAGAAAAGGCAGGAGGTGAGCGTCTGGGAAGAATCCTGTCAATGATAAAGGCCGGGCAAAGCGTGGAAAAAGTGATCAACGCCGAAGAAATGAGCCGGCCCGGAACTGCCTCATTGCTGGCGGATCTGCTGGATGCCGGTATTCTGGAAATTCCGGAGTATGAAATCCCGGAACCGAATTTCATTGATGAGGAACTGGTGAGCTTCCTGAAGAATACTGAAAAACAAGGGCTGACCGGAATATTGAAAATCGGAAAACATCAAGTAAAGGAGGCGATCTATTTTCAGAAAGGCGACATTATCCATGCTTATCATGGAAGGAGCATAGGTAAAAAAGCACTCTACAGGATATTATCGGGAAAGGGGGGACAACTCAGCTTCCAATCCCAAGCGATTATCATTCAGGATACCATTGATACCCCACTGTCATTACTGATTGAGGAAGGAGACAAAGAAATTGAGACCCTGCAACGATTGAAGCGCGGTTCATTCGAGTGTGCTGTCAGTATCAATGCTCATAAGCCGGAAAAATTTTTCCAAATCAGTGACCATCTTGGCCTGGTTTATATCCTGTCGCTTGTTCAGCAGTATGGCAGGGTGAAAGATATCATTGATGCAAGCCAGATGACGGATCTTGAAACGTATAAATACCTGCTGTATATGTTCCAGAAGGATATTCTTTTTGTTGGTACGGAAAAAAAATCCAAAATCCGGATTATTACCGACAGTGCGGCGGATCTGCCTCCTGAGATTATTCATAATCATAATATTACGCTCGCACCGCTTTCTGTCTCCATCGGCCAGCAAGTCTATCTTGACAGAATTGATCTGCCCGCGGAGGATTTTTATCGTGCGATGAAACATTCGGATCGTATCCCTCAAATCTCCCCTCCCAGCGAGGATGATTTTCATCAGCTGTTCCGAAATATTGTTCCCAAGGAAGATGTGCTGGCTATTTTTCTCTCAGGAAAAATGAGCAGGACGTTTCATCATGCCTCGGCCGCCAAAAAGAAGAACTATGGGAGTTATTTAAGGCAGAGACAGAAGCAGCAGGGAGCAGACAGCAGGCTCGGATTTGAAATTGTGGAGAGCGGGCTGGTTTCCCTGGGAATGGGACTGCTGGTGACGGAGGCGGCTGATAAGATAAAGAAAGGAGGTTGTCTGGAGGAGGTACGTGATTATATCAGGGAACTCATACCTGCGATTCAGATTTTCTTTGTGGCTGATACAGCTGCTTATCTGAATAAAGGAGGGCAGATCGGAAAGGCCAGGACCCTGCTGGGCAATTTTTTCCACACCAAACCCATACTCGTCATCCAAAATGGTGAAATGACACTGATAGATTCTGTGAGGGGCACCAAAAATGCCCAGGAACTGGTACTGGGACTGATTCAGCAGACTCTCGCCAGTCCGGAGACGCCGATTAAAGTCGGGGTGGCACATGCTGACGCACCAGAGCTGGCTGGCCAAATGAAAGATTTGTTGGAAAGCCGTCTGAATTGCCGAGATATAATCATGTCTCTTATTGGTCCTGTGATCGGAACGCGTTGCGGACCTGGGTCTGTGGCCGTTGCCTTCTTTCCTCTATCCCATAATGAATGACTGGCTCTGCAAAAAGGCAAATTACAGATTTGCCTTACAAAATAAATTCTGGTGCGATTTTGAAAAGCGCACCCTGCAAAAGGGCGAAAGGCAAATTCGCTTATGTGCTGTAGTGCGATAATACTCCTTTCAAAGGAAATAATTATGTTGTATAAATATAAACTTTCAACAAGGATAAACCTGTTGGGGATTACGATTGTCGCCTGTTTCATCCTTATTTTGGCTTGGAGCATTTATCCTCAGCTCAGAAAAAAAATGTATGATGCCAAATATGTGAAAACACAGCATCTGGTGGAAGCTGCTTACGGAATAATCGTCCACTGGGCAAAAAACGCGGAAGCAGGCGATGTCTCATTGGAACAAGCCATGGATACTGCAAAAAACACGATCAGAAATCTCCGTTACGGAGGAGATGAATATTTCTGGATTAATGATATGACGACCCGGATGGTTATGCATCCTGTGAAGCCTGAGTTGGAGGGCAGAGACATGTCCGATTTTGCGGATACTGATGGCAAAAGACTGTTCATCATTATGGTTGAAATTTGCAAAAACCATGGTGCCGGGTTTGTGGATTATCTTTGGCCCAAACCCGGAGATCCCGAGCCTGTTCCGAAAATCTCTTATGTGAAACTGTTTCCTGAGTGGGGGTGGATCATCGGCTCCGGTATCTATGTGGATGACGTTGAAAAAGAGATCTCAAAGATAACCTCTTTTGTCAGCATCGTGGTGATTGTCATCTTTTTCAGCACACTGCTTTTTTCTTATTTTATATCCAGATCAATCGTCCGGCCCTTATGCAGTATTGCCGAGAGGCTGGACCAGGGAGCGGCTCAGATTGCAACGGCCTCGGACGAGGTCTCCGAAACCAGTCAGGTTTTGTCAGAAAATGCTTCTGAACAGGCTGCTTCTTTGGAAGAGTCCTCAGCTTCTTTGGAAGAGATCACTGCCATGAGCCTGGAAACCTCCGGCCTGACTCGGGATGCCAATCAGTTGATGAATGAAAATATTTCAAAATCTGCTCGATCTTTAAGCTCGCTTATTGAACTGACCCGGGAAATGAATCAGATTGAGGCGGACAGCAGCGAGATGAGGCTGATCATCAAAACCATTGATGAGATTGCCTTCCAGACCAATCTGCTGGCCCTGAATGCCGCGGTGGAAGCAGCGCGGGCCGGTGAGGTCGGTGTCGGGTTTGCTGTGGTGGCTGATGAAGTGAGAAACCTGGCCATGAGGTCAACACAGTCCGCAAAAAATACCCAGCAGTTGCTGGAACTGACTGTGGAACGCGTCACCAGAGCTGCTTATTCAATAAAGCATATCAACGACGATTTTGAAGGCATAATTGAGACAGCAACAATAATGGGCGAAAAAATCACCTCGGTTACCCGGGCGAGCAGGGAACAGACCAGCGGGATTGAACAGGTGAGCGTGGCAGCGAGCGAGATAGACAAGATCACTCAGCAGATGGCAGCCACCTCCCAGGAAACCGCCGCAGCCTCTGAAGAGCTTTCAGGCCAGGCACTGGAAATGAAAAGTCTTGTGAGTGACCTGCTTGCCGTCATAAAAGGAGGATGAGAATTCATCATTTTTCTTGGAGCATCTCCGTTGCATGATCCAAAGTCACTTGGGTCATTTTTGCTCCTCCCAGCATCCTGGCGATTTCCCGGACACGATCTTTTTCATCTAACGGATCAATGGTAGTCAAGGTTCTGCCATCTGAAACATGCTTGGAAATTTTGAAATGACGGTCTCCGAATTTTGCAATCTGGGGCAGATGCGTAATGCAGATGACCTGGTGATAATCGGCAAGGGAGGACAGTTTTCTGCCGACAACCTCAGCCGTGCTGCCTCCGATTCCCGCGTCCACCTCGTCGAAAATGACCGTCTCCACAGATTCAGTCTGAGCCAATATTGCCTTTAAAGCAAGCACCACCCTTGACAGTTCACCCCCTGAGGCAATTCTTGCCAGAGGCTTCAGAGATTCTCCGATATTCGGCGCAATCAGAAAAGTTGTCCTGTCCATACCTGTTTCACCGAGGGCATTACCATCTGTCATAAGGTAAGGTTCTGTACTCTCGTTTATCGGGATATGCTGAAGCTGTATCTTAAATTTCGTCTGAGACATCTTCAGCGTGGAAAGCTCTTTTTCCACCTTTTCAGAGAGGATTTCTGCGATATGCCTCCTCTTCTCGGACAGTTCTTCCGCCACATGAATCAGTCTGCTTTTCAGTTTGGAAAGCCTCTTCTCCGTTTCAGAGATTTCTCCGGAGATATTTTCAATTCCCGCAAGTTCATCTTCCACAGATTCAAGATGTGAAAGCACGGCTTCCAAAGACCCTCCGTATCTGCGTTTCAGCCTCTGAAGGGTGCCAAGACGCTCCTCGACTTCGTCAGTCCGCTTTTCATCAATCTGTATATTGCTCAGATAGGTTCTGAGTCCTTCAACAATATCTTCTATCTGAAATGTGGTATCAGCTATTTCTTTGGCCTTTGAACAGAGTTCGGGATCAATCTCACATGCCTTGTCAAGACGTTTTTTCACCTCCATAAGTCGCTCCACAATGGCGTTCTGTGTATTGTAAAGCTCTTCAATGCCGCTATATACTGCCTGATAAAGCGTTTCTCCATTTTTAAGAATGGCCTTCTCCCGTTCAAGGGCTGCATCTTCGCCAATGATGACACACTCATCCAGTATATCTTTTCTTTGAAACTCAAGCATATCAATCTGTTGTGTCTGACGATCTCTCACGGTTTTAAGATCGTTCAGCTTCTGAATCAGAGGAAGTATTTCCTGATAGCACGTTCGGACTTTCTCACGCGTCGGCATCAGGCCGCCGAACTGATCAAGTATCATAAGATGCTGATCTTCTTTCAGGAGTAGCTGATGGGCGTGCTGTCCTGATATGCTGGCCAGATTCTCGGTGATCGAATTGATCATCTTTATGGTGGCAATACGTCCGTTGACATAAGCCCTGTGTCTGTCATTTCTGGAGATGAGTCTTCGGATCACAAGACCTTCGGAAATATCATAATTATTGTCCTTCAGGATTTCAGCGACCCTGCTGTCGGGCGACACCTGAAAGGATGCCTCAAGTTCCGCTGTCTCAGCACCCGTGCGAACAGAGCCTGAATCTGCTCTGCTGCCAAGCAGAAGATTCACGGCATGAATAATGATTGATTTCCCCGCACCGGTTTCTCCGCTCAATATGGTAAGACCCTCGGAAAAACAGATACGCAGATCATCAATGATAGCAAAATTTTTAATGAAAAGTTCTCGAAGCATAGTTGTTCAAATACCAAATACCAATTATCAAACATCAAACATCAAACATCTATTTCAATTCAAAAACAAGTGAATATTCAGCATAAGCGGCCTTTCCATCTGCGGAAGCCGGGAATTGCCACTGTTTTACCCCTGCTGTAATACATGCTGTCAGGACTTCATTTGTCAGCTCACCGGAGATGAGTCTGACATTTGTAACCCGGCCGGCCGAGTCAATTGCAATTTTCAGGACAGCTTCTCCTCTGATGCCAGAGACTTTTTTTAAAGCAGCCTGGTAACAACGCTCAATTTGTTTAAGACGCTTTTGAATCATATCCTGAAGGGACCGTGACAGATTGTTGCTGATCACTGTTTTTTCAGGTATGAGACTGACATGCCCTTTCATCGCTGTCTTGTCACCATCCTCAGTCATGGACACATCTTTTTTGGATTTTTCTTTCTTTTTATATACAGCAAGAGGAGAGCGTTTCGGTTTTGCCAGAGGGGTAGGAGGGGCAGCTTCGCGAGCGAAAAACACTCCCGGCATCCCCTTCATCCTCATGGACGACGACCTTGTCACACCACCCACAGCAGCATCTGAAACTCCCTGGGGAAGCGGCAAAGGCTGCCTCACCGTTGTTGTTTTGCCGTCTTTGGCACGCACCTCGGAGTCAATGGCGACAAAAGACGTATATGCAGTAAGCAGATTATAGGCAAGGCCCAGTTGGGTGATTTCTTCTTTGATCTGATTATCTCCCGGGCGGATGCTCCCGTAATCTGAGAGCAAAGCGATCTTATGCCTCGCCCACAGGAAAGGCAGTGCGGCATTGACATCATGGGGGCTGAACTGGCTCACATCAAGTGTTTTCACATACCTCCGGTCACCAGTAATACCGGTCAGCCGGATTTCCCCTTTGGGTCTGCCCCGCCACTTTCCAAAAAGGATCACAGGGCGCTTGGCCAGCACATCGGGAATTCCCGGAGGTTCAACATCATACACATCAAAATTGCCGAAATCCGCCCTGGCCCGGGTCAATACCGGCGTTTGAATGTATTGACGGAATTTCATCGCTTTTTTATGAGCCTCTTCCTTTTTTGTGATGATAAACGGCTCTCCCATTCCCACGCGGGCCATGCCTTCAAGAAGGTGACGGTTCACGCTTGAGCCAATGCCAAAGGTGAACATATTCGCATTGCCGAGGCTGTTCCGGATGAGATCAAATGCCTCTTTTTCCACACGCACATAGCCATCAGTTGCAATGACAAAAGATCGTGAATAGGCTTCGGTCCCCTTCATCCCCAAGGCCCGGTTCAGAGCAGGCAGCAGCTGAGTTCCGCCGCCCCCGCGCTGATCTTCCAGGAACCGGATTGCCCTGTCAATATTGCCGGCGTTTGCCGGCAGCGACTGTTCCGAAAGAACTTTGGAAGCCCCCGCAAAGAGCATCACATTAAATTTGTCAGCAGGACGGAGATTTCCGATAAGATTCCTGAGAAGCTTTTTGGAAATCTCAAGGGGAAATCCTCTCATGGAGCCTGAAACATCAACGATGAAAACATATTCCCTCGGAGGAATAAGGGCCGCGACTGTCCGTTCCGGGGGTTGCAGCATCAGCAGGAAGAAATTCTCCTTCTCGCCTCTGTACAAAAGCAGGCCGGATTCGATGTTGCCCCCGGCAAGCCGGTATTTGAGAATGAAATCACGGTTCCCGCCGGAGGTTTCTCCCGGGGCAAGTCTTATTGTTGCATAAGAAGGGCTGTCAAAACTGATATTTACCTTATGGGAGGTGCAGGTTGCCTCCTGAATTCGCATACTCCCGGAAAGATTGACAGCGATGTCAAAAATGTATGTCGGAGGTACCCCTTCATGAAGGTAGGGATTGCTGACCCATTCCTCAGATTTCGGAGCAGTTGACTCTGTCAGCTCGGAATAGCGGGGGCCGACAACAGTGGGATACACAAATTCGTAAATCCCGTCCGTGGGCACGAGCAGTTCTGTGTAGTTCATCTCCACTTTGATGACATCTCCCGGAAGAATATTGGCAATGTTCATCTGGAAAACATTGGGGCGCTGCTGTTCCAGGAGAGATGCGCTTTTGCCCTCCTGCCTGGCCTGTTCGTATTCCCGCCGTGCGGTTTCACGTGTACGCACTTTGGCAGTGATGATCCGCTTGCCAATGGTCATTTTCATGCCATAAACAGATGCCCTCGTGGACGCGGGAAAGACATAGACCGCTTCAAGAGTCTTACTACCCTCGTTTTTGTATTCCTGTGTCACTTTCACATCGGCAATGACACCGGCAATATTAACCTGGGCAGTGGTTGACTTGAGCGGGAGGTGATCCACACTGAAATCGTCACCCGTCACAAGGAAATAAGGTGACAGGGTTTTGTCGGTCATGTTCTCCGGTGTCTGCTGTGCAACCGCAGATGCCGCCATAACAAAAAACAAAATACATGCCGTGTATTTCATAATCATCCTCCTTTTAAAAGTTAAACATCAAACATCAAACATCAAACATCGAACATCAAACATCAAACATCAAACATCAAACATCAAACATCAAACATCAAACATCAAACATCAAACATCGAACATCAAAAATCAAACATCAA
>Ga0190283_1000574_pt1 | contig 18869 bp, 18 predicted proteins | sample 48691801_MG_FD_161669 | JGI IMG/M metagenome (GOLD analysis project Ga0190283, IMG submission 161669) | Hydrothermal vent microbial mat bacterial communities from Southern Trench, Guaymas Basin, Mexico - 4869-18-0-1_MG | ecosystem: Environmental > Aquatic > Marine > Hydrothermal vents >...
AAACTTGTCCAGGGCCTTCATCCTTATCAGCCTATTTATCATCTTCTGCCTTACTATACATATCTCCTCGGGCCCCAGTTTTTTAAGAAGATATTCTACTGTATCATGGTGGGCAATGTTTTCGCTATAGCCGGTAAGTCTGTTAAGATTTTCTAAAAAGTTTTCTGTGGCCAGTTTATACTTTATTTTTCTTTTTGATCCCAGCCGAAGAAGAAATAAAAAGATACCCAGCCACAGAAGGTGGCTGGGCTCATATATTATTTTATTTTCATTTCTGGGATCATCTACCGATTGGAGCCATCGGCTAAGCTTGGGGAAAAAATGGTTGACCGTCTTAAAAAAGACATCTCCTGTCATTTTCTTCCTTTCTTTAATCTTTTTTCTTTTACATGCCTTTTAATTATTTCCTTATTAGTTTCTGAGATCTCTTTTACAATCTCTTTTAGCTTTTTGTAATTATCATTCCAGCCCCTTACTGTATCTTCATAGTCGACAGGTATGTATACAGCTTTTGTCACCCCCTTTTCTTTATAGTGAAGATAGTAGCTTTCATGCTTCTGATCCTTCAGATAGCATTTGCATCTTTTATTTCCGCATCTTCTTTTTACCACTACCATGCTTCCATCAACAAAGGGGCCGATACCGGACAGCTTTTTAATCAGAGAGCCTCTTTTTCTTTCTAACCAGGCGATGTTTATTTTCATTCTGTATTTATTCATATGAGTAGTATATACCCTATTCATATATTTGTCAAATTTCAGTGGTGCGAAGAATTATTTTTATTGATTTATTTACCCCTGTATTAAAACCCCTGTTTTATGGGAGAAAACGGGGGTTTTAAAGGTGAGAGAAATTGTTGTTCTTCAGAGCTGACAATTCTACTGCTTAGGTTTTAATGGTTCAAATAATAAAGATGTAACTTATTAATTCTCTTAAAGCCCGGATAGGAATTCAAAAACTCTGTCCTGGAATCCGGGGATTATTTCATGCTCATAGTCAGGATACATAAGCATATTCTTCTTTGACTTTATTCTATTATATGCGGCAAATTGTGTAGACGGCGGACAGATAGTGTCCATTAGCCCCACACCCATAAGTACCTCACCTTTTATCCATTTAGCCAGATTCTTAATATCTATGTAACCCAATTTGGTAAATATATCTTCTTCTTTAAGGTGCATAGGATCAAACAACCTAAAATATGTCCTAAGCTCTTCATAAGCATTTTCAGCAAGATCAAGTTCCCAAACCCTTTTATAGTCGCTAAGAAAAGGATATAGGGGTGCCAGTCTTTTTATATTCGGTTCTAGGGCAGCACATGCTATTGTAAGTCCGCCTCCCTGAGAAACCCCAGTAGAACCCACTCTGTTCCTGTCTATTTCAGGCATATCCATGACAATTGATGCCAGCTGAGCCGCATCTAAAAAAATCTGCCTGAATAAAAGATTTTCCGGCTTGTCATCAAGTCCTCTTATAATATGGCCTTTATCTTAACATTGAGGCTTTAAGGGTATTACCTTTCACTCCTCCACTGTCTTCCGACAAGCCTCCCTGTCCCCTGCAGTCAAGTGCTGCCACCGAATATCCAAGGGATACATAAGGTAGTTTTTCTACCCAGTCTCCTGAGTCTATAGAATATCCATGAAACATAAGGACTGCAGGGTGGGGGTAATTACCTCCTTCAGGCCTTAAGTATTGGGCATGTATCCTTGCATTTCCTACTCCGGTAAAATAAAGGTCAAAACATTCTGCCCCTAGAGCCTTAAAATCTGACTTGAGCATCTCAATATTGGGATCTATGCTTTTCATCTCTTCTAGGGCCTGAGACCAGTATTCATTAAAATCTTTGGGACATGGGTTTATACCACGATATTTTTTTAATTCATCAAGCGGCATCTCAAATACAGACATCTTTAATTCCTCCGAATCTATTAAATTCATTCATGATTCCATTATCAATATTTAGTTGATAGCAGGCAAAATATATCTCTCAAGAATTTTGGAAGTTCTTACTGTAGAAGTATAATTTCCACCAGTAAAAACAATTATTGAGTTTACTTCTGGTAAGACTATGATTCTCTGTCCGCCCCAGCCGCCTGCACGATAGGTATATATATCTGATTCGGAATACTCTTTTATCCACCACGAATAGGAATACCCAAATCTTTTTGAATCTGTACCCGGAATATTAATTCCTATGTTGTTACCAAATGGAGTTGAGCTTTTCTCCACCCATTGCTTAGAGATAATTTGTTTTCCATCGTATACTCCGTTATTTAGGAATGTGATCCCGATTTTTAACATATCTCTTGGAATTCCTTTGAGGCCTCCGCCTGTCTCAAATACACCATTTTCAAATTGCTCCCACCATTCAAAGGAGTGGATTCCTAAAGGTTCAAACAAATATTTTTGAGAAAACTCCGCAATATCCATATTAGCAGCATTTCTTAAGAGTTCACCCAAAACTATCATATTGCCACCGCTATAAATAAACCTTGTCCCGGGTTCATATTTAAGAGGCCTTTCTAAAACATAATCTACGGGACTTTTATCGGAAAACCAGATTCCAATTATATTATTGGATTTGTTACTAAGATTTGCGCTCCATTCGTCCCATTTAAGTCCCGAGGTCATAGTAAGCAGATGTTCGATAGTGATCTTATCTTTCCCGTCAGCATTCAGATACTGATAATCTGGCAAGTAATCAAATATTGACTGATCGATACTTTTAATAAAACCCTTATCTATAGCAATTCCTATACAGGCTGATGTAATGCTTTTGGTAACAGAATGAAAAGCATGTACCGTAGAACTTTTGAAAGTCACCAGCTCCCCATGATGCCTGGGTTCATAATAGCTATAATGGTGGCCCGTAAAATATTCTTCAACTACCAGCCTGCCATCCTTATAAATAAGCAATGAGTGGACTTCTTTGAATTTACCCTGTTCTATATCATTTATCGCTTGTTCAATAAGTTCTTGATCAATATTTACTTCATCTATTGATCCTACCTCAATCCCATCATCGATATTTGCAGGAAGCTGGTAAGTTCTAAGAGTAGAAGGATCCTGCTTACATCCAATAGATGCAAGCACAAAAGTTAAAATCACACAAGCTGCAACCAGGATATGAAAACTAATATATTTTTTCAACAGATCCTCTTTTTATCTTATTTTCCGCAAGTAAAATTTACACTTTTCCCTTATTTTTGTCCACACTAAAATTATTATTTCAGAGATTAATCATCCACTCTCGATTTCACCGAAGAATACAGGAATAATCAGACATTATTGATACTGACAGATCTTAGCATTTTCCAAATGGTGCTTTTAGAGACAGAATTTACGGCTATTTTGGTGTTTTGGGGTGCCTTAATCATCTTAAATCTGGTAATATTAAATTACTTGTGAGGGTGATCTTTTAAATATTTTGCAGCATAAGGTGCTATATAGGGATAGGCGGAAGCGGACGGGCCAGGCTTAAAAAATCTGCCTGTATTTTCTTTATCAGATTAAGTTTGGTCCTTATCTTTTTATCTTTGATGTTTCGACTCATAAAGATATTGAATATATTTACCGCCATAAATAAAAACAGCAAGAATACCATTATGGCATTGGCGCTGTGCCGGTAGATATGCTCCGCATTCCACATGCTAGCTGTTTCCCTAAAGCAGCGGTTCTCAATATGCCACCGGGAGTGGCATACTTTAACCGTATTTTTAAGATCACCTATATTTTTAGAAACATCCAGATTGGTGGCCCACATCCAATTTACCCTCTCTATTACATCTTCCCATCCTTTTCCGTCTTTTGAGTGAACCCTCCTTGTCGTTGTCTCTTCAGATACTATGACCCTTATCTCTTTTCCATACCCATCCCAGCAGCCGGAAATACAGTGCTCCCATACCCTGTAATCCGTTTTGCCTTCCCTGTATATTTCTGGCTCTGCCAGTAGAGATAGACTGCTGGCCTCTTCAAAGAGCTGCCTTCTTTCTTCCTTTAGTACCGCAATGGTCTTTTTATGATGGGCCTCCAGCAGCTTGAATGTTTTCCCATTTAAATAAAGCCCATCTCCTATTACCACGCTGAATGCTTTTGGGTAATCCCTGCAGACCCTCTTAAGTAGCCTATAGGCACTTGTCTTTTCCCCCTCTCCGGGGAGTATAGGTTCGATATCTAAAGTAAAAGAAAAACCCTCACATGCCAATATAAATGCTACAAACTGGTGATAATACTGGTATTTTAGCTTCCCTTCCCTATCTCTTAGCTTTCGCCTCTTGCAATGTCTGCACTTACAGTAGCTGGAGGTAGTGATCTCCTTTCCGTCTATTACCCCTATCCATCTGCCATGGTGGGGGTTAAGCATCTTTGCCATTCTTGCTTTTTTATATACCTTAAGATTTACTTCCCTTATATGGTCAAGATCCATGGTATCAGCTGATCTTGCTATGGTAGATACTGAAGGAGATGGTACTTGTTGCGAAAAGTTATTAAGTGAGCCGAGGTTTGCAAGCTGCACCGAAAATATGGAGATGGCAATTTTTATAGTGGCAATACGGGGCCTTATTCTCCCATCGGCAATATTATTTAATTTATCAAAAAGGCCAAAGCAGTTGTTGGAATATCTTACTGCCCTTCTAAACATCATTTAGTCTTTTTTTCCTCAAGAAGCCTTTTAAGATTAATATCTGATACTTCTTCAAGTGCATCTTTTATCTTAAAATACCGCTCCGTATACTCTCTTGCCTTATCCTCCAATCTTCTGGGGATATATATCATCTTTCTTTTCTTCTCTTTTGTCATAGTGGCAAGGTAGAGGGACTTGTGTTTTTTACCCTCCCTTATGCATCTGCAGTTTTTGTTTCCACAAACCCTTTCCATGGTAAAGAGATTAGCATGTATGTATTCTGAGTAGTTTAGGATCCTTGAAGCTTTTGACAGAAGATCCTTTTCGCGCCTTTCCATTGCCGCTCTTTTCATATCACCAGCCTCCTATTTTGTACATGATAGACATATATCTATCATACTTAGGGCAAAAAGTCAAGAACTTCTTGAAATCGAATTTGTTTTTTACCTGAAATGGCCGATTTACAGTCTATATGGTGGTATTATTTAGAAAACTTTTTTTGGATGATTAATTTCTGGGAATCAAGATGAAAAAATATTTAATATGGATGATAATAATATGTTTTATCGTCTCAACAATATTTATAGGGTCTGCCTGTAAGACAGAAATTACAACAGAAGAAACTGTTGAAAAAATGGAGGAAATCACCAGTGATCCTATAACACTAAACATGTGGGCAAATGCCGGGCCTGAGTTTACATTATTTACAAAAGCTGCGGAATTATTTATGTCCGAGTATCCGAATGTTACAATGAATGTGACTGCTCAGGAAAACACTTTTTTAAGAGGAAATGCACCAAGTGCCGTTGCTTCCGGCCAGGAGGAAATGGATTTTTTCTGGTTCTGGAGTAATCTGGGGCAGACAATGGGAACAAGTGGTCTATTGGTTGATCTTTCGGAATATTATGAAAAATATGGTTGGTGGGACAAGATCACGGAAACTGCCCATAGACCCATGGTCTCTTCAGACGGAGGATCATATTTCTTTAGTTATGGCCATACTGCAATTCCTTTCGTATATTACAGCAAAGCTATATTTGATGAGCTGGGAGCAGAAATACCAAATACTTTAGAAGAAATGGAACAAATAGCGCTTGATAGTGTTGAGGCTGGCTACAAGGGAATTACGCATACAAGATGGTTATTTGATGCTAATGCACTGCTTACCCATTTTATGCCTGAGGAAGAAAAAGCAGTGATCGGTTTTTGGTCGCTGATGACAAAAGAGGAGAAGGCTGCAAATGTAGAAATATGGAAAAGCAGCAAAGGTTTCAGAGATTCCTTTGAATGGATAATAAAGAGCAAAAAAGAGGGAATATATGATGAAAATATAAATTTATTGACAGTTCAGGAATCACATACACTCTTTGTTGAAGATCAGTCAAGTATGCATATAGTAGGTAATTGGATGGCAATTTTATGGGAAACTATAAATCCGGATATAGAATTTGGTGTATTTCCATTCCCTGAGGCAAAGATACCGCTTTACTTTGGCAATTCTCTTGCTATTCCAAAGTATGTTGCAGAAAATACTCCAGAGAAAATTCCAGTGATTTTAGAATTCTTTGATAGTATGCTGGAACCAGAATATGCTCAGATCGTTGCAGAGAATGTACTGATTTCTTCTTCAAAACTTATATCAGAAGAAGCTATAGCCGAGGTTGCAACTCCAGCAGCTGCCGATATTGCAGGATATATTAAAACAGTCGGTTCAGAATCTGCTGTGATGTTCGGATATTCAACAGCAATTGAGATAGCCTTGGAAGATGTGTGTGCTCAGCTGGCTGATGGTACCTTAACTGTAGATGAAGCTATAGATATAATGTACCAGACTGCGCTGGATGATGTAGATGCTACTGAATAGATAAAGAGGTTTGTTAAAATAATAATTACGGAGCCCCGGGTGCACAATAAGCAACAGGGGCTCCGTCAGAGTTACAGGCAAGATAAAACTTTTAAGATATGAAAAGAAGATTAAGAATAAACAGAACAGGTGAAACCTTAATAAGCTGGGGCATGCTTGCACCGGCACTGATCTTGATCTCTATATTTATAATTTTTCCAGCCCTGCAGAGTGTGGCAATTTCATTTTTTAGGTGGAATGGTTATACAGAGTGGAGGTTTAATGGGATTCAAAATTATATAGAAATGTTTACAAGGGATAGGTTTTTTTACCAGGCATTTATCAATACAGTTATTTTTCAGCTTGGAGCAACATTTGGTACAATAGTTGTAGGATTCATTCTTGCTGTGATCATCGATTTAAAAGTGAAGCTATGGAAAACATACAGGATTATTTATTTCTTGCCCTATGTGCTGGCTCAATTTGCTGTTGCAACATTATGGGGAACAATATTTTCTCCGATTGGTCTTGCTAATTCAATATTAGAAAAACTTAATCTTGAATTTCTTCAAGTTGCCTGGTTTGGAATTCCCTGGGTAGCGAAAGCGGTCATGATATTTGTTGCAATATGGCAATATAGCTCATTTCCAATGATATTTTTTCTTGCTGGGATGCAGAACATAGATGAAGAGATTTATGAAGCGGCTCAAATCGATGGAGCAACCAAACTTCAAAGAATAATAAAAATCACGGTACCGCTGATGAAGAATGTAATATCAATAATAGTAGTTCTTCAGTTAATACTTTCATTTAAAGTGTTTACCTATGTATATGTTATGACGGAAGGAAAGCCAGCTGGTAAAACACATGTTCTTGGGACGCTTCTATACCGGTTCGCCTTTGAGACTAATCGTTTTGGTTATTCCTCGGTTTTATCAATAATAATGCTGATTATGGCTCTTATATTTGCGATTATTTATTTAAGGATCTCCGGATATGGAGAGACTTTAAGAAGAAGGTAAATCAACAATATTCACCAGAAAATATTATGACAGATAAAAATAAAATAAGTAGTTTTTTTGGCAGTTCGACGCTTCAGATTTTATTAATATTTTGGGCATTTTTACAGATTGCTCCAGTACTCTGGCAAATAATCTCATCATTTAAAACTACTCCGGAAATCATTAGAGACCTATTTGCATTTCCCAAATCTCTATATCTTGGTAATTATGATTTTGCCAAATTCTCAGAAATGGGTGTAGAAATAGGCGCCTATTTCAGGAATAGCCTTTTGATCACACTTTTTACTTTAGCTGTTTTAATAACCATATCGTACCTGGCAGCATATGTAATTGCCAAATTTAGATTTAAAGGTAAAAATATTGTACTTTTTATATTAATATTATTAGTCGGAGTTCCTATACACTCTTTAATTGTTCCCCTATATTACCTGATTGCAAAAATGGGTTTATTAAATAGATATCTTGGCTTGATCCTGCCATATGCGGCGTATTTCTGTCCTTTTTCGATTTTAATACTGCAGTCATTTTTCAGGCAATTTCCTGATGAGCTTATTGAAGCTTCTAAGATCGACGGATGCAATAATTTTAAGGCTTTTATAAAGGTAGTGCTGCCGATATCATTGGGTGCGATCTCTACTGTTTTTATAATTAATTTTATTCAAATATGGAATGAGTTTTTGCTTGGATATATCATTATGAAAAACAATAATTCCAGGACATTACCTGTTGGCATAATAGCCTATCAGGGAGACTATGTTGTGCAGTGGGGGCCATTATACGGAATGCTTGTAATAGCAATTATTCCTACCATAATCATATATCTAATATTCCACAGAAATTTAATTAAAGGTGTCACAGCAGGCGCTATCAAGGGCTGATGAGGTCATTGATAGCTCTGCTTTCACCAATTCCGATATTACTTTTTTTATCTTTCTGCTTAGCTTCATTTAGATAATATTCTATAGCAATAATTACTATAAAAAATATTAACTTATATATAGGGAAATAAATATGGAAATCACACCAAAGGGCAGATGGCTTGCTGCTGTCAATTTTAAACCAATTGACAGACTACCCTTCTGGCCCAAATTTGATGATGCCTATATCAATAAATATAGTAGTTTCTTTAAAAGCTCAGATCTTTATGATATGCATAAATGGGTGGGAAGCGACCAGCATATTTGGCTGCCTTCATTTATTAAAGAGGAAGTAAGAGATGGCAGTGTAAACATAAGTGTTAAAGGCTCTACACGTAAAACAGAATTTATCACAAAATCAGGGAGGGCTTTGATGGTTGAAAATTTTGATGGGCCATCCCAATCCTGGCACCCTACTGAACATCCGATAAAGAGTGAAGAAGACATCAAGATATTAACTGAAGTCTATGAAAATACTACAGTTAAATTGGATAAAGAAAAACTGGGTGAAATAAAAGATTATGTAAATAAAATAGGTGAGGATGCAGTATTTGCGGAAGTAGCAGGAGTTTCCCCGTTGATGTATTTTATACAGATGCTTGCAAGCATGGTTGACTCGCACATGATGCTTTTTGATTCTGAAGAAATAGTAGCAGAACTACTTGATTCCATGCATAAAGTATTACTTAAAAAGATAGAAATGATCTCTGAGCACAATCCAGGAGAATTTATATATCTGCTTGAAAATACTTCTACTACGCTGGTATCTCCAGATCAATATAGAAAGTATAATCTTAAACATATATGTGAGTACGGAGATATTATAGAAGGTTCGGATAATTATTATATGTGGGGTATTTACTTGACTTCGGTTCATACTATATATAGTTTGTTCACCTTTAAAAATGATACTATATCATGTGGTCACTCCAGTTAAGTAAATACCCCCATTATTATATTCTGCATATGTGCGGTCTTTTAAAAAATCTACTGCCTGATCTAAATAAAACAAATGCCAGAGCCTTTGAAGCTTTTACTTCACCTCCAGTAGGAGATACAGATCTAATAGATGGAAGGAAAGCATGTCCGGATAAGTGTCTCATAGGTGGAACAAGCGCAACTTTGTGGACAAAACCAGCTCATAAAATAATAGAGACTATAGAAGAAGAACTTGAAAAACTTTCATCACATAGAGGCGTAGTTATTACTTCTGCAGGGGTCATGCCTCCAGCATGCAGGCCTGAAACAATTAAAGAAGTCTGTGATTGGGTAAAAGGATATAGGGCGAGATTATAAGAATTGAGTAAGGAGAACTAATTGGAGTCATCTTCAAGATAATTCCCTGCTTAATTTTCAAGTTATTAATTTAGGTTCAGGGATTATTTTTAATTTCTCAAGGAATGATTTAAGCTTAAATAAAAGTCAAACAATCAGGGAGGCAAAATGAGGTATATTAATCTGGGGTCAACATCAATAAAGATATCAGTAGTAGGTCTTGGAGCAATGGCGATCGGAGGCTTCCTGTCCGGCGGAGCAGATGATAGCCAATCAATAAAAGCTATTAAGGCTTCTATTGATCAAGGTGTAAATCTAATAGATACCGCACCGATCTATGGCAAGGGAAGATCTGAAAATATTGTAGGAAAGGCAATAAAAGGTCAGAGGGATAAAGTAATACTTGCAACAAAATGTGGTGTGGTCTGGGGGACAGATAAGGGTAAATATATGATGGACTACGCACCCGGGGATCCAATATATAGTTATTTAGGTCCGGAGATGATAAAAAAAGAAGTAGAGGACAGCTTAAAAAGACTGGGTACAGATTATATAGATCTTTATCAGCCTCATCAGCCAGATCCCACTACACCAGTAGAAGATACAATGGAGGCACTGCTGGACTTAAAAAAGGAAGGTAAAATAAGGGCAATTGGTATTTGTAATCAAAAAGTTGACATATTATCAAAATACAGAAAAGCTGGCCAGATTGACAGCATTCAGGATGAATACAATATACTGCAAAGGGATCTTGAAGAGAAGAGTATCCCATGGGCAAGAGAAAATAATATAACAGTTTTAACCTATTGCACTCTGGCAAAAGGGATGCTTACGGGAAAGATGGGTCCGGATACAGTATTTAAAGGTGACGATATTAGAAATAATCATAAAAGATTCCCAATGTTTGCTAAAGAAAATATGATAAAGACAAATAGCTATATGGAAAAATACTTAAAACCTATCGCCAAAAAATATGATATCACTCTTGCACAGTTAGCCACCGCTTTTGTCATTTCCCAGGAGAACCTGGTTGCTCTAGTCGGTGCAAGGAATGAAGAGCAGGCAGTCATGAATGCAAAAGCTGGTGATATTTTATTATTACCTGAAGAAGTTGACGGGATCAAAAAAGCTTTTAGCAAGCTTGTTTACCAGGTTTGAATTATTTGGTAAATAGTAAAAATATTTCAAAATATGAAAGAAAATATCTGAAAAGCTGGGATATGACTAGACAGAGCAGGCATGAGGAGCTTTTAAGGATCAGGCATCCTTGATCCCAGATGGGAAACACCAGCAAGTTCTTATATATTAAAGACTGCTATGCTAAAATATGTAACAGATAATATAGGAAAGGGAAACTATGACAAAACTTTTAGAAAAAGCATTTAAAGAAGCATCCAGATTACCAGAGGTAGAACAGAACGCTTTGGCAAAGTGGGTTATAGAAGAATTGAAATCAGAAGATAGATGGGAAAAAACTTTTGCGGGATCTGAAGATATGCTTGATAGGCTTGCTAAAGAGGCTCTTGCAGAGCATAAAGATGGCAAGATAAAACCAATGGATATAGAAAAATTATGATATCGGCAACCAGTGACCGTTTTTGAAAATGTTATAGAAAACTGCCAAAACACATAAGAAAAGAAGCAAAAAAGGCATACAGACAATTTAAAAAGAATCCATATTATCCAGGTCTTCACTTCAAACAGATACATTCTTCCCGGCCAATTTTCTCTATACGAATAACCAAAGACTATCATGCTATCGGAATACAACAGAGTAATCAAATATTATGGTTTTGGATTGGTTCTCATAACGACTATGACAATCTCTTGAAATAGATAAGGCCTACTGATAATAAATTACCCTGAATATTAGCGTTTCCCTTTATCCTGCTTCTTAGTCAAAGGAACAGAAGCAGATGGCAATGATGCAGGAGCCTTTCAATTATTTCTTTTTTAAAATTTATTTGACAACACAAATTAATTGTATATAATTATCTTAACGTTACGATAGCAATGTTAAGATAAAATCGTTAAGACAATAATCTCAATAATACAGATGAAAGAAAAAAGAACAAATATAAAAGATGTAGCAAAGATGGCCAAAATTTCTGCAACCACAGTTTCTGCCTATTTGAATAAGACTGCTCCAGTAAATGTAAATACTGCCAAGAGAATAGAGATGGCTATAAATGAGCTCGGTTACATCCCCAATAGAGCTGCTAAAAGTCTCCGGACTGGCAGATCAAAAGTAATCGCCTTAATAGGCCTATATCTCAGGAATCCATTAACCGGGGAATTCATGTATAGAGTACAGGAAAAGCTTGCTGAATCAAATTATTTTCTTGATATAATCAGTTTGAATAAAAAAATAGTGCCGGTTAGTGATCTGGTTAAAGTTTATGACTTCAACCATTTTGATGGAATTATTATTGGTATGATAGATAAAGATATGATCAATTACTTCAATGAATCCAATACCAATTACGTTACTGTTGCTGATTATGGAGAACTGACAAGTGATTTTGTAAAAGTACAAGTCGATACATATGCAGCCGGGAATTTAGCGGCAGAATATTTAATAGAAAATAATCATAAAAAAATCGGATTATTTTTAAATAGCGGCTTACCTTTTGTCGAAGATTTTGAAATCTGTAAAAATGGATTTTCAGACAGGTTAAAGATGAGCAATTTGAATATTGAATTCGAATTTAAAACTCCTATTGATATAGACGCCATAAGGAATTCGCTTGAGAATAATAAAGATCAAATAATAGAAAATATCAAAAAGAAAAAAATCACAGCAATATTTGCGACTACTGATATGGTAGCAGTCTATCTATTAAAACTTCTAAATAATTGCGGACTTAATGTACCTGAAGATATTTCACTTATAAGTTTTGATAATATCCGCTATTCAGAAATTGTAAAACCTGCATTGACTACGATCAATAAACCTGTAGATGATATTGGACATATTTGTGTAGAAAAATTAATTTCAATGATAGAAAAAAAGGAAGCACCAGATAAAAAAGTAGTTTTAGAACCAGAGCTTGTAATCAGGGAATCAGTAAGAAAGATATAAAAAATCATTTAAATCAAGAAAGGAGGTATTCAATATTACTATTGATCAATATGCCAAAAAGATAGGAGGTGAAGTTTATGGAATATAAGGGTTGAGATTTACTTTGAGTCGCAAAATACAAAGTAAATCTCCTATTAATTCTACCACAAATCAAGGGAATTATTAGGAGAAAGAATACAAAATTTTCTAAAGGAAGGAAAAAAAATGAAGAGAATAATATTTATACTATTATTGGCGGTATTTATAATGTCGATGCTTTTTATGGGTACTGCATGTAAGGAGGAAGCAACGGCTGAGGTAGTTGTTGAGGAGGAAACAGAGGAAGCAGCAGAAGAAGTCTCTGAAGAAGCTGAGGAGGAAACCACAGTGGAAGTAGAAGAAGAAACCGAAGAGATCGGCATGGAGAAGTATTTACCAGAAGACCTTGAAGGCTCTTTTTCATTCCTACATTTTGCGGACCCGGATCCATGGCTTCCAGTACTGGATGCTTTTAAAAGCGTGTATCCAAATATTGAAATAGAATTACAGTCCAAACCAACAGAAGCAAATGCAACAACATTTGTTAATAATCTAAACTCTAATAAACCTGCAGATGTTTTGCAGTACTGGTGCCAGCAGCCTGTTATTGATGCTTATGATCTTGGGAAAGTGGCAGTTCTTGATGATATGTTAAATACAACTGGATTTAATGATATAGCTACTGGAACGGGCTTGACTATGTCTAAATGTTTTAATGAAGATTTACCCCAGATAATAGTTCCGATCAGAACAGCCATGTGGGGTATTTGGTATAATCTGGATCTATGGGCACAGGCAGGCTTAACTGAGGATGATATACCAGAGACCTGGGATGAATTCTTGGATGTTTGTCAGACAATACAGGATGCCGGTATTCTTCCCATAGTAAGAAATGGTGATGGTATTGGCTGGGGAACAATGGTCTGGGTGGATTATTTCTTACTCAGGACAGATGTAGACTATAGAAATGCCCTCATGAAGGCAGAAGAGGTTTTTGATAATGATCTTTATAGAGCTGCCGACAAACATTGGGATGAAGTAATACCATATATGAGTCCTAATGCTGATACTTTAGGATACAATGATGCATGGATGGGTTTTGCCAACGGAGATGGAGCGATGTATTTCTGTGGTTCATGGGTATTAGGATTGTTTGAAGAAGATATGGGATTTATTGGTGGAGAAGACTATGGAGTTTTTCCATTTCCAGTAATTGATCCAGGTGTAGATCTTTATGAACCCGTGGTTCAGGAAAAGGGAGTTGTACTTTCAATCGAAGGTGAAAAGAATCCTGCTGCAGTGGCTTTTATAGCCTGGATGTCTACAGAGGAAGGTCAAAAAGCATATAATGATTTATCCGGAGAAGGTGCAATCCCTGTTATTGATACTATTGAAAGTAATTATAAAATGAACAATGAGCTTATAAATGCATTCGAAGGAAGAAATTTTATTCCGATGTGGGCCTTTGTAACTGAACTGCGTGGAGACATGTGGGATATTTTCAATGCCAGGGGACTTGGTTTGATTGATCAGGTGACTTCTATTGAGCAACTGGATACTGTATATGAAGATTATCATGAATTAGAAGAACAATAGTAGATAGAATTTAAAGAAAATTGCTGCGAGGCTCCATACAGAGACCTTGCAGCAATACAATGAAGGGAATATCAGCTAAATGAAAAGGAATAATAGATTCTTATGGACCATGATGAGTCCTGGACTTTTACTTTTAATAATAATTATTGTTTTACCGATTATTGCAACTATTATATTAAGTTTTTTCCGGTGGAAGGGAATCGGTTTTGATCTAAATTTTATAGGCTTATACAATTATGAAAAAGTCTTTACTGATCCTAGAATGTTAAATGCTCTGAAAAATAATTTTATTTGGCTTGGTCTTTTTTTAGCAGTTCCTATTACAGTTGGTTTTTGTCTGGCCCTGGCTCTTAATGAGAATATCAGGTTTAGAAATCTATTCAGATCCATAATATATTATCCCAGTGTGATCTCATTCATAGCTCTGGGCATTATATTTATGTTTATTTATAATCCCGAATATGGACTACTTAATCAAATATTGAGATCTCTACATCTGGAATCATTTGCTATAAAATGGCTGGCTTCTAATTTTGTCATACCTGCGATTACTTTGGCAGCTTCCTGGCACTACACAGGGTTTGTTATGGTGCTTTTCCTGGGTGCTTTGCAACAGCTTGACCACAATTTATTAGAGGCTGCTGAAATCGATGGGGCAAATTATTATCAAAAAGTCCTGCATGTGATAATTCCTTCTATAATTCCAATAACTACGGTAATTGTAGCATTGACTATGATTAATTCTATGAGAGTCTTTGGGCTGGTTTGGATAATGACATATGGAGGACCAGCTAATAAATCAGAAGTCATTGGAATACTGATGTATAAGAAAGCTTTTGAGAGCAGCCTTTGGGGTAGGGGAAGCACTTATGGTGTAATAATGCTTTTGCTGACTTTTATTCCGGCTTTTATATATGTGAAGACGATGATGAAAAAAGAAGATTAAATATAGTTAAGGAAAATAAAAATGAAGAAAAAAAATAAATTTTTTATATATCTGGTTTTGATAATTATTTGTTTGATGATTTTAATTCCAACTTATGGTTTGTTTATAAATTCTCTGAAAAGTTTAAAAGATTTATCCACTAATAAGTGGGGACTTCCAAATGAATGGGAATTCTCAAATTATACTAGGGTATGGACCGGCAATACAAGAGATGTTGAATTAGTAAATATTAAACCAGTGGGATTATCAAGATATTTCTATAATTCTTTCCGAATAGCCATTCCTACTGTAATAATGGTCCTGATTCTTTCCCTGTTTCTTGCCTTTCCATTAGCAAGGTTTAAAATAAGATTCAATAATACTATTTTAGCTATTGTCCTATTCGGGATTGCAATACCTCACCAGATAATGTTTATCCCTATTTTTAAAGCTTTAGATATATTATATCTCTATGATACTATATGGGGTTTGATAATTGTATATGTTGGGATTGGAATACCATTTACAACTTTTTTATTTAGAAATTATATGGTTCAGATCCCAATGGGAATCCAGGAAGCTGCATATATAGACGGAGCTACATTTTGGCAGATATTCTATAAAATAATTGTTCCTCTGTGCCGACCGGCAATAGCAATAATGGCTATAATTCAATTTCAACATGTATTCAATGAATTCTTCTATGCTCTTATTTTAACCAATTCACAAAATGTAAATCCTCTAACTGTTGGAGTGGCTCTATTTTCTTCATCTACTGAAGCAGCTGAATGGCAATTGCAGGCCACAGCTGCAATGATACTATCAATGCCGACTTTGATACTTTTTATTGCTTTCCAGAAATTTATTGTCAAAGGACTTACAATGGGATCTGTAAAAGGATAGAAATAGTTATTTGTAGAAATTTATAATTTGGTAAAATCTGCTATTTAACAGCATTCTTATTCTGAAATTAAGGGCTTGACTAGCCTAAATAATAATCGGGAGAATAGTAAAAGCTATATAAAGATGTGGAAAGTCTATAAAAGGATCGGTAATAAAATTAACAATTTATATTATTGGAACAAATATACCATTTAGGAAGGAGTCTATATAAATTGCATAAATACAGTAAAGATGCCGGAGAATGTGCTTTCCTTCTCGGAGGGATCGGAACCGGGAATATTTCAATAGGGCAGAGAGGTGATCTCAGGGATATAGAAATATTTAATAGTCCAAATAAGGGCTACAATCCTCCCTATACATTTTTTTCTATCTGGGTAAAAGAGGAGGGGAAAACTCCTATTTCTAAAAAACTTGAGGCAAAAAAAATACCGCCATATACTGGTAGTCACGGTTTTTATTCTCACGAGACAGCAGGCATTCCCTACTTAGACTCTTCGACCATATTATGTGAATATCCATTTGTGAGGATAGATTATAAAGACAAAGATTTACCATTAGATATAATCCAGGAAGCATATACTCCATTTATACCACTAAATGCAGACGACTCCGGCATTCCAGGGATAATAATCCGGTATAAAGTAAAAAATAACAGCTCCAGCAATATTGAACTATCGATAGCTGGATCCATGGCTAATATGCTAGGAAGAAATCCTCAGCATAAATCTGGCGCTTTCCGCGGATCAAAAGATAAAACAATAAATATGTTAAAAGAGCAAGAAGGATTAAGGGGAGTATGCTACTCAATAGAGGAAGTAGATAAAGACAATATTTATTATGGTAATATGGCACTTACAACGACCAATCCTAACACTACCGTAAAACCAAATTGGCTTACAACCGGGTGGTTTGACGGTATTCAGGATTTTTGGGATGATTTTAGATCAGATGGTAGATTAATAGATATCCAGGAATCAGAAATTTCAGGAAGTCATATTGAAGTACGGTCAGCTAAAGTAGGTTCAATCTCATGCTTTAATACATTGAAACCTGGCCAAACTAAAACCTTTGAGTTTATTCTTTCCTGGTATTTCCCAAATAGGATTGCAGGATGGGAAGAGAGTGACTGCCTAAATTCCGATTGCAGTCTTGATACTATAAAAAACTACTATTCTACTCTTTTTAAGGATTCCTGGGATGTTTCAAAATATCTGGTAAATAATATGGACCGGCTTGAGAAGGGTTCAAGAGATTTTCACAAGGCTCTTTTTTCTTCTACATTGCCTGAGCATGTAATTGATGCAGTATCAGCCAATATTACAGTACTTAGAAGTCCAACATGCTTTAGGGTAGAAGATGGTACATTTTTGGGCTGGGAGGGGTGCTGTAACAGCCATGGCTCCTGCCCGGGCAACTGCACACATGTATGGAATTATGTCCAGACCATAGCTTTTTTATTCCCGGAACTCGAGCAGTCTATGCGAAGGGTGGAATTTGGCCTTGAAACTGATTTAAGTGGAAAGATGAATTTTAGGACCATAAGGGCACTTGGAAGAGACAAATGGGGAGATAAATTCTGGGCCAATCTCCCTCCAGCAACAGACGGACAACTTGGTTCCATTATAAGATTGTACAGAGAGTGGAAGATCAGTGGGGATTCAAACCTAGTAGAAGAGCACTGGTCCAAAGTTAAACTGGCTTTAGATTATGCTTTAAAAGAGTGGGACACTGATGGTGATTATGTACTGGATTCTAAAAAACACAATACTTATGATATAGAATTTTATGGACCTGAACCCCTGTCAAATTCAATGCTGCTGGCAGCCCTAAAAGCAGCAATAGAACTGGCAGATCATTTAAATGACGATGAAACTCAATCAAGGTACCAGAAGGTATTTGATGCTTGCTACATAAACACTGATAAGATGCTCTGGAATGGAGACTACTATGAGCAAAAAATAGAGGATATAGATAAATACAAATACCAGTTCGGAAAAGGTTGTCTATCAGATCAACTATTCGGCCAGACTCTGGCCCATCTATGTGGTCTTGGATATATTCTTCCCAAGGAACATGTTAAAAAGGCAATTAAATCAGTATATGACAATAACTTTAAAGCCGATCTATCCGGCCACTATAATCTTCAAAGAACTTATGCCCTTGGTGATGAAGCGGGACTACTACTCTGTAGCTGGCCCAAAGATGGAAGGCCAAAGCTTCCTTTTGTATATTCTGATGAAGTATGGACAGGTATTGAATACCAGGTAGCAACCCATCTTATCTATGAAGGATATATTGATGAAGCACTTACCCTGATAAAGGCAGTAAGGGATAGGTATGACGGCATAAAAAGAAATCCATTTAATGAAGTTGAATGCGGCCATCATTATGCACGGTCTATGGCTTCCTGGGGACTACTTATAGCATTGTCCGGGTTTAAGTATGATATGGTAAAAGGGGAGATATCTTTTGACCCTAAAATCAACCAGGATAACTTCTCCTGCTTTTTCTCCACCGGTAAAGGCTGGGGGATATACAGGCAAATAAAAGATAATAAGACTGGGAAGATCAAAAAAGATATTGAGGTACTGTATGGAAATCTGGAAGGAATCAAAATAAAGTAGGAACCAAATAAATTATGAAAAAACAATCCAATATATT